>Ga0209223_10003092_pt1 | contig 16122 bp, 19 predicted proteins | sample COG_06_FD_184750 | JGI IMG/M metagenome (GOLD analysis project Ga0209223, IMG submission 184750) | Pelagic Microbial community sample from North Sea - COGITO 998_met_06 (SPAdes) (version 2) | ecosystem: Environmental > Aquatic > Marine > Neritic zone/Coastal water | place: Helgoland, sampling...
AATGTAAAAAAAAAAGATTTAGATGGAGTTTCAAAAGAAGATATTGATAAATGTAGTCAACTAGATACATTAATAAATGAACATGATAAAAATTCAAAATTATATAATAGTTCTATATTAAATAATCCTCTTGATTATATAAATATTGATAAAATAGAAATTGTGAAATTATTAAATTTTAAAAATAAAGCTGATATAACAGGTATACAAATTTATGTTTTTATTATAATAGCGTTTGTAGTAAACATATATTTAGGTTTATTTATAACACCAATTTTATTAAGCGGTAGTGCTTTAATATCATTTCTTATTATATTATTATCAGCATTGATATTATTCTTATTAATATATTTATTTTCTTAAAGTATAAAAAATACAAATACTACAAAAGAGTATAAAAATGTTCCCCATATAGTATCAATTATAGCTGTTGATAATGGGTATTTATCGAAAAAGCTTAAACATGTGAAATTATATATACCATAAATACTCAATCCTACAACACCACCATACATAACAGATTTATATAATATATCAGTGTAATTATTATATTTGTTAATATAATTCATTGTAAATGGTATTGCGATATAAAATAAAGATAGTATCATGAAAGCATAAGCAATAATAGCATATTTAACATTTATTTTTGGCTTAAAACCTTGAATATCTTTTACGGTTTTATTGTACATCTTGAAATTTAATGATATCCATATAAAATCCATAAATGATAGTAAAATAGCAACAATTAAATATTTAATATAAATATTCATTTATTCTATAATATAAAAATAATTAATTTTATTGTGATGTTTTTTTATTTGCATTCCATTTTTCTGCAACAAGTTTCATTAATTCCTTGTATTCTTTATCAGGATTTTCTTGACGCAATTTAGTAATTTCTTCCTTCATAAATTTATTATAAGCAGAAGGCTCGCGCTTTACAGTTACTTTTTTTCCTGCTTGTTTGTAAGCAGCTGATAAATGCTTCTTTAATTCATCCAGTGTATATTCTTCTTCATGAGAACATAAGTTATTAAACTCTTCAAAAAATTTAGTACCACTTATCTTCTTAGCAGATTTTTTAGAAACGTATTGTGTATCGGAAGAAACATTTTCTTTTTCCATGTTAAAACTTTTCTTCTTTTTTATTATTACTATATAATAGTAAAAGTTTTATATATTTTTTAATATAATGAAATATACAATTAATAAACTTTTTATTAAAAATAAATACAGAACATTATATCAAAAAGGAAATAATTATTATTATAGATATGAAAATAAATATCATAAAATAACTAATAAACAATTAAAATTTATAGGTGGTGTGAAAATTAAAAAAGGAGGAAACGGCGATGAAGAAGAAGCAGAAGCAAAAGTAGAAGCAAAAGCAGAAGCAAAAGTAGAAGCAGATGCAGAAGCAGAAGCAGAAAAAGATAAATTACAAATAGAAATTAGAAATTTTGTTGATGAAAAAAGATTAATTAAATATAAAATATTGTTATTCGATAAAATTATAAAATATTTTAAGAGAATATTTAATAATGATATTATAGATAGTATCAAAAACTCTCTTAATTTTTTAACAAAATACAATAATAATATAGATGTATTAATAGATAAATATAATCATAATGAAGATGGGGAACTAAATTCTACTCAAATAAGAATGTTAATAACAAATATTAAAAAATTTATATTTGAAAAAATATTTGTAAATTATTTTATTGATATAATATCCAAATACTATAATGAAAATGATATGAAATTAGAAATAATAGAATTAATGCATATGTTGACATTTGTAGAAGATGATAGAAAAGAAGAAGATTTATACAAACAAAAAATAAATATATTATTAGATAGACTAAGTGATTATAGTAGTAAGTTTAAAACTGAATATAGTAGTAAATTAAATAAATTTGATGAAACTTATCAGTTATTAATAGAGAATAAAAATGAGGAAGGTGAAGAAGAAGAAAAGGATGAAGGTGAATATGATGATATGTCACTTACAAATTTTTTAAAAGTAAAACAAGGGATATTAAAAGAATTTAAAGATAATTTAGAAGGTAAAGAAACTAAATTAATTGAAATGCAACAAACTATATATTGGTGGGATAAACTAGGACCCGTGCTACAATCAGAATTTAAAGTAAAAGATGCACTATACATAAAGTCACTTAAAATATTTTTTGGAGAATTAATAAGAGAAACTATATATAAAGATCTTGCTATTGAAGAACTTAAAAATAAAAGACAATCAGATGATGATGATAAAATGGATCCAAAACTTTATAATATATATGTTGATTTTTTAAGAAATAATTTTTTAACAAATTTAGAAAAGAATGAATTAAATGAAGAAACAATAAATGGTAATGTTTCTTACGAAGAACAAAAAAAATTAGAAAAAGATGGTAAAACAGGTGAAAAAATAAATCCAGGAATTAAAGGTAAATTCAAAGAAAGTATTGATGATTATATTGATGGAGAAATTAAAACATTAGAAGACGAACTAAGTGAATTACTAAAAACTAAACAAAAAATAATACCTGGTATGATGCCTATGCAAAGTGGTGGTAACGAAGAAAGTATTTCAGAACTAAGAGATAATATAACAAATACTAAAAGTAAATTTCAAAAAATGAGAAAAATACTTATAGACAAAATGCTAAAATATACTGATATATTATTAATATTAGCAAAGCCAAATAAAGAAAGTATAGAAGATGATAAAATACCAGATATGGTAACTAAACAAAGTTTTAAAGATATGGCAAAAACATTAATATTATTTCTTAAACAACATATATTACATTTTTCAGAACCTTTTAGAAAAATACTAAATGATATTAAAAGATATCATGAAAAAATAATGGTAGAAGTAGATATATGTGATAAATTACTAAGAGAAGCTGAAAACGAATAAAAAATGACTATATAAATATATTTTATTATTTTTATTTATTATGAATGATATAATAAAGTTTACTAAATGTGATGTATTCACACCCGATAATATAAGTTTAATTATGTCACAAAAAATAAATAATTATGGGACTTTATTAGAACCATCAGTAGGTTCGGGAAATCTACTTAAATATTTAGAATTATCAAAATATAGCAGTATAGATTTATATGAAATTAAAAAAGAATATCTTGATAATAATGTTAATGCTAATAATATTTATAAAATAAATGATGATTTTTTAAGAGCACCAATAACTAAAAAATATAACAATATTATTATGAACCCGCCATATATTAAAGTTCAAGATTTATCACCAGAATATAGAGAATTCCTCAAAGCAAACTTTACAACACTTAAAACAGGGCTTGTAGATATATATTATGCTTTTATATTAAAATGCCTTGACCTACTTAGTGATGATGGTAGAATGGTTGCAATAACACCAAACTCTTATCTTTATAATAAGTCAGCATTAAATTTGCGAAAACTTTTGTTTGGAAATAGATATATTGAAGAAATAATAGATTATAATGATGCAAAAGTATTCAAAGGAATATCTGTATATTGTTGCATAACTGTATTTACAAAAAAACATAAAGATACATTAAAATATAATGATATAACTTATTATTATAATGATGTAGTTAAAACAAATTCTTTATTTAATAATAAAGGCGATTTCGGTAACTCTTCTAAGAACACGAAAAAACTACAAGACATATGCAAGATTAAGAATGGTATTGCGACTTTAAGAGATAAAATATATATACATCAAAATAAACTCAATGACGAACCATGCTGGTCTCTTATAACAAATGGTATATGCGAAAAATACATTATATACCCATATAATAATGCTAAAATAATAGATGAAAACGAGTTTAAAAAAGATAATCCACAAACATATAACTATTTACAGGAAAATAAAGAAGAGTTAAGCAAACGCGATAAAGGAAATAAAGTCTATGCAAGTTGGTATGCATATGGACGCACACAATCCATAAAAAAATCTAATAAAGAATGCTTGTATATACCTTGCTTTCTAGATCCTAAAAACCTTACTATAACAAAAAATAAAGATATATTGCATTATGGATGTCTTTGTATTGAACCAAATGATAGCAATGATTTAGATTATATTAAAAATGTAATTATAAAAAATATAGATTATATAACACGAAATTCACAGAAACGTTCAGGTGGGTGGATCAATGTTAGTAGTAGAGTACTTAATGAAATAGCGATTGACTAAGCACTTTGGCTAGCTATACATTTAGGCGTTCCATAATCGCACGTAGAGAAACATACCTAGTTGCAGCATTGAAGCCAATTAATTTTGGTATTTTTTGGTATGTCTCATTTACAACGTTATCATGTTCTACATCTATGATATAGTTGATAACTTCATTAAATAGACGATGCTCCTTATATTTCTCGTAGATAGCGATGTCTTCATATGTGATTGATTCAAACTTCGTAATTACTTTGCTTTTATTAAGATAGGGTGTTTTAGACATATAGATATTTACGGGGACTACATTGATAGTAGGATTAGCAAGCTTGATACCGGTTACCTCTCCTATTTGATTTTCAAAGTAGTTGTTTTTATTTTGCTTGTAGTTAGTCATAATGATTTTAACAGGCAATACAATTACGGGGATATTATCGCGTAATACAACGATATCACATTTTTTCTTACCCGAAGGATTAAGAGATGGTATGTCGTATTCCTGTGCTACTTTGTAGCATTCATCTGTAAAGATTGTTTTCAACTCTTTGATGATTTCTTCATGAAAATAGTCAACTTTTTTGCTGCTACGGGCTCCATGCTTCATGTATAGCTCACATGTATTGCGAATAATAGAGAGCATATCTGTGCTAGTGAGTTCAGGATAGCTATCAATTTCCATACTAATGGCTTAGAATAAAAATAGATAAGTTATGACGTCAATTTTTATGGTTTTTAGAACATTTTTATCATGTATGTGTCAGTTAGAGCATATCCCAGCTTTCTGTAATAATTTCTTACACCAGTACCACTTATGATTGCTATTTTTGGATATCCCATATTCTTTGCTATTTTTTCCGCTTCTGCTACTAAACTCTTGCCATAACCCTTGTGTTGATATGAAGCCTCTAAGTTATTACCAACATCACTTAGATTGGAGTAAACGTGTAACTCTCGTATAAGTGCGGAATCGTGTAATACAGGCAATTGATTATTTTTATCTGCTTTATTAGCTAATCTAAGTCTAATAAAACCAATTAGATGTTTATCAGTTTCATATGAAATAAAGTATTCTGTACCATCACTTGCGGGATATGTTACAATATCTAGATGAATATCATCGGGCTTTACATTAGTATCTTTAATTTCACGACAACGGATGCAATTACATCCCCAATTATTTTTACGCATATCATCTTGTAAAAGTTGTCGCATGTTAACATATTCATGTTTATATCCACCTAAAATATAAGTTGAAGGAATATCCCTGATAATTCTGTTAAGACGCTTCCATTTTTGAACTTTTTTCTTGAAATCCTTAATTAACTCGTACAATAGCAAATCATTGTATGGAATATAATCACCTTTTTCGTACCACTCTTTTATTTGTGTCCATGGAACAATAGCAGTAGGATATATCTTGTATTGGTCTACTTGTATTCTTTCATCGTATAAAGATGTTTCTAACATTTCTTTATCCAATTCATAAGAACTACCGGGAAGATTAGGCATCAAATGTATATCAACTTTATATCCATTATCTTTTAATAGCCTAATGGCGTCGTGTGCTTTTTCAATAGAATGTCCTCTTTTAATTTTCTTTAAAACATCATTGTTAGTATGCTGAATCCCTATTTGAACACGAGTGCAATTGTATCTTCTAAACTCGCGGATTTCATCTAATGTAATAGTATCTGGACGAGTTTCCAAAGTTAAACCAATGATATGTATCTTTGCATTTTCATTAATAGCTATTTCTTTTTCTAATGATAGCATTTCGCGTTTTTCATAATATGTATTTGCAGCATAATAAATAGCTGTAATAAAATAATCTTTGTAATTTTTATGATAATTAGACCAAGTACCACCAAGAACTATTATTTCTAATTTATCAACAACATGTCCCATATTTATAAGAGCATCTATTCTAGAATTAAATTGAAGAATGGGGTCAAATTTGTTTTCATTAGCACGCAAAACAGCTGGTTCGCTATATAGATATGATCTTGGTTGGTCTACCCAATTATTACCTTCATGTGCCTTTTCATTAGGACAATAAGCACAATTGTGACGACAGCTAAATTTACCAACTACCTTATTACCATCATCATCAATATATTCTGGTGTTCCAGATGTTAGTAAAGTTACAACAATAACACCAGAATTAGATTTAGATTTTTTCTTGGTAATTAGCTTTTTAAAAGGTAAATTGTCAATACCCAAGCTATTATAGAAATAAATGAGATTTGCTTTGGATAAACTAATTTTATGTGTACGCTGAATATACTTTTGAAACTTATTGATATCATCTGGTGATTTTAAACAAGGTATTTGTTGTAACATCTCAGTAGATATAATGGCATATTCTTTATCGGTATAAAATCTTTGTTTGTGATTATTAGAATGACGAGCAATGTTACCACTGATGTTCTCAATATCTACTGACATATTTATAGTTACATAATTATAATATATATAAATCAATTTTTAAAATGAGTACATAATTTTATTTTCTTAGAGATTTTATAAACTTTTAAAATTTTAATAGATTTTAAAAATTATGTACTCATTTTAAAAAAGAACCTAATGATGTATTGTTTATAATGGGTGATTATGATAAAGATAGAAGTAATATAGGTGGGATAGAACCAACAATTTGTAAAAAGTTTAGAAGAATATTTAAGAATGCTGGATTTAGAACCTATTTAGTAAATGAGTTTAGGACATCTAAATTATGTAATTGTTGCAATTGTGAAATATCACCATTTATGATAAGACAAAGTCATAAACCAAATGATAATGGATTACTTTCTCATCAAGAGGATAAGCAGAAATGTGAGATAATTCATAATAGAGATAATAACGCTGTTCAAAATATGTTAAATATTGTAAAGAGTATATTTACAATAGGAAGAAGACCCTACATATTTACGAGAATTCATACATAGTCCACGCTATGTAATAACCAAATTTTTACTACTTTTGGATATTTTGTTTGCTGTTAAATCGGCGTTTTAAATGTCCAAAGGTGTAAAAATCTATATAAACATATATTACATATATAATATAACTATTATAATGTTCAGCCAATTTCAACAAACTTTTCGCAAGGTTCCTGACCTTATTCTAACGCCATTTTTTACAACAGGTTCAACATGGCCATCTTATCATATCAAGCCAGTATATAATGATATTGAAGCTCCACCCGTTACACCCGCAATGCAACCAGGTGAAGTAAATGATATGGCTTCAATGTCATCAGGAAGTGGTGGGACACAAACTATGCCAAATCCAAATATAGAACAACAACAATATTATCAAAATTATATGAATACTGCTGGAAGCCTCGTAGCTAATATTGGTATGCAACCACATACACACCATACAAATCAAATGGGACAAAAATATATGTATCCAACTATGCCATATTATATTCCAGCAACAAAAGTAGGTGAAAGAGTACCACCAGTAATGAATCCACCTCAATTAGCATATAATCAATATCCGCAAAAAGTTTAAGTTTAAGTTTAAGTTTAAGTTTAAGTTTAAGTTTAAGTTTAAGTTTAAGTTTAAGTTTAAGTTTAAGTTTAAGTTTAAGTTTAAGTTTAAGTTTAAGTTTAAGTTTAAGTTTATTTTTATTTTTATTTATTATTATTAGAAAATACTAATGACATCAGTATTAAACAAGCCAAAAATAGTTTGGAAAGACTGGGAAATGATTAAAAAAAGTATTGCAAAGCATGAAATGAAAATATTAAGAACTAATGCACTTAATATTAAAGAATTAAATACTTTACAATTTAATACAATACTTGAAATAACAGGAAATGAAAAGCTTTTAAAAGATAACTATATGCTCATGATTGAATTAAGTACTAATGAAAAATATAATTATCTTAAAGATTTTTTTAGAAATTTATTAATTTACTTACAACATTTTATTATTGATACAGATACAGATAAGGAAAAATTTTTTTATTTTTTAAATAGTATAACTAATAATAAAGGCAGAAGCAGTAGCAGAAGCAGAAGCAGAAGCAGAAGCAGAATCAGAATCAGAAGCAGAAGCAGAAGCAGAAGCAAAGATAAAGACAGAGAGAGAGAAAAATTAAAAAACTATATAAATAAAAATGAAGAATTATTTAATAAGTTAAATCAAGATTTAAATTATAAAATAAATCAAGCTATCGCAAAAATAACTAATGAAAAAGGTTTATATTTATTTGCAATAATGCTTCTTAGTGCACTTAGTGGAAAAAGTATATTTAGTGCTGTTATTATAAATAGTAAAAATGAAATAATAAATACAACAGAGCATTTATCAAAATATTTTTTACCAGGCTTTAAAAGTCCAAAAAAAATGAAAAAAATAGAAAATATAATAACTGAACTCTTGAAAAAACTAAAAGAAGAATTAAATAAAGAAGATGGTAGTAATGTAAAACCTTTATTAGACGTAGTAATTGAATTTATAAATAATTTTGATTTATTAATAAATAATTTTGAAAAAAAAATATTACTTATACAAATTTTTTATATGGTAGCAGTATGGAAAGAATATATTGTTACGGAACGTAGAATGTATAAAGATGATGAATCTACAATAGTAAAATATAATAATAATATATCAAAATATACACATTTAGCTGATAGAGCTATTCAAAAATATTATCGTTTAATTCAAAAAGTATGGCAAAACCACAAAAAAGAAGATAATGAAATTTTGTTTGATGATAATTATTTAAAAAAAATTCAAAATGAAATAAAACAAAAACCTTATTATAGTTATACGCGAGAAGAATTTGAAAGTGCTAAAAAAGAATATGAACAAAATCATCAAAATTTGGTATTAGCTTTGAACCTATTGGATGATGATAATGAAAATAGTAAAATTTTAACTGAATATAAAGTAAAAATAGATGAATTTAACAAAAATATAATAAGGGTTGAAGGAAATATTGCAGATATAGAAAAAAAAAGTAAACAAAAAATTAATTTACATGAATTAAATACATTATATGAAGAACGTAATAATTTATTAAAATCAATAGAAATATTAAAAATAAACTTTTTAAATTTATTTAGTAAGATTTATAGTAAAGAAGTTACAAATAATTTATATAACAATATATTTGAAAAATCTTACAGAAAATCAAGCTCTTCAAAATTAAGTTCTAATATAAGTGATGTTAGTGTAGAAATAGATGATTCATCAAAAGGAGGAAGAAAACTAAAACATTGTAAGAATACTGGTATCAAAAAAGAGATTTTAGGAAAAGATAGATGTATATATAAAATGCCAGGAGAACGCAAAGAATATTTTAAATATAAAGGTGAATTAGTTAATATAAAAGAATTAAAAGAATTAAAAAGATTACATAAGAAATCTAAAAAGCCCGAACCTAAGAAATAAGAAAAAACCTACCAAGTCTAAATATCTACTAAACTAAAACACTTTCTTTGAAAAACATAATATTTATTTTTAATTCATCTAACATTTCCTTAGAAGCATAAAATGATTGCCTCCATTTATCACTTAGATTATCCCAATCTGGTTCTATTGTCACAAGCAACTTAATACCAGCTTGTATTATATTTAAGCAACAATTATGACAAGGGAAACGATTACATACCATAATGCTGTTATTTATATTACTGTTTGTTCTTGCTGCTTGTACAATAGCATTTGTTTCAGCATGTATTACATATAAATCCTTGTTTTTCTTTAACCATCTCTTTCTAGTTTCTTTTAACCTTCTTGGCAACCCATTATAGCCACAACTAATCTGTATTAAGCTTTCATTTTCCAAAATTATAGCACCAACTTTGCGTTTTTCATCTTTGGAAAATAATTTAGCCTTGAAATCAGCTTCTTTTAAAAACTTCAATGCTTTATCTCTTGATATAGTCATAATAATTATAATACATCAATCCTCTATGTCATTTTAGTGTAAATATAAAAAATATATAACAAGCATACATTACATAAACACGCACGACATACAACAGCAAATTAGAGTGTTTTTATCACTTTGCATGAGATAGCAAGTGTAAGCAGATTCATGCTGAACGTGTCCTTGTTTACCTTAGTTTCCTCCTTGTACCTCGCCTTCGCGTACCTCCTCAGCTTGTCAACAGCGACATTAATGCTGTCTTCCAGTTGGTCTGCCGATGTCTCCATAATCCTCTCCATACAATCTTCGCCAACAAAGTCAAAGTAGCTCATGGTATTAGCCATATCAAAAAACAAACCAGGTACTAATCAATTTTTTCCATTTTCAGTACAAATGATACCATAAACACCCCTTAACATTATTATGTTGTAAAAATAAAAATAAATGGTAATTAAAATTTAAAAAAATAGAAATTGAATGTAAAAAACTAAATCATATAATAGCTACTTAGGTACCATATACTAACAGCGATTCCCCCTTTCGGGTTCTTGACATATTGCCTTCTAATTTGTATATTGTATGATTCCTTTTTGCAGATTATACTCAATTAGTTTTTTTAGGAGACCATCTTTCAGGTCTATAAAATAAAAAATAGGTACAAAATCAATTTTTATTTTTATCTGTACAAATATATGTATTAAACCTAATTGGAAAGAAGAATACAAATATATATGAATAAGCAATCAAAATTATATAAACTCCTACAATAAAATATATAAATTTTTCAATAAAATCACCATAAGCTTCAATGATAGCAATATTATCTTCCATGTTTAATAAATTATATTAAACTATAAGAAATCAATTTTTAGGCAATTAATAAGAGACGCCTTTAAACACATTGTTCCATAGTATTTATTGAGATTTCTACTAGATAGTTTTATTAATACACTAATGTGATATATTGGCAAGTGTAAAATACTTACCATCATTGATAACAACAATATCTTCATCAATTCTATCAAATAAATATTATGTGAATCTTTTTTTTAATAGTAGTATCAATAATCTTAGCATTCTAACTAGTGTTTATAAATTTTCTAATGCTACTCTTCAATGTCTTCACAGACATAATAAAATATAATATTTAGCAAATCATATTTTTTAATCACTTATTCAGACCATATACTATATACCATTATAATTATAACAAAACCTTTAAGTATTACTCGAGTTACCCTGACTCTTATTCAGTTTTTAAATATAAGTTTTTCTTTTATATGAGACAAATAGTTAATAAACATAATAGGATTTTGATGTTCCAAAATTGCTTTATAATCAATATTTTCAAATAAAAGATAAAACTCCAATATATGTTTTTCAAGTTTCTTTAATTGATAAATTTCCAATGGCTTATCAGATAAAAAACATTTACTGAAAATATAATTTTTAAGTCGCCAATATTTTTTATCTATATAATCATTAATAGGTTCGTACCTATAAAGATAGTCCAATAATACTATATAAGAATTATCTAGCTCCATTATTATTGTATAATTATATAATACTATTATTTAATCAATTTTTATATAAAAAATAAATAATTATACACTATAAATGTTAGTATTAAATAATAATTTAAGATTACCATATATAAGAAAAAATAATTTATGTTTTATGCTACATGATACTAACGAAATGATAGGTATAGCAAGGAATTCAAAGGTTGCATTATTCGAAAATGTTTTTTTAGAAGGAGTGCAAAATTTTGTATTAATATCAACCTTATTATTGTTAACGAGAACATTACCAAATACAACACCACCAAAGGCTATTGTAAGAATTACAGATCCTATAATTAATTTTTCTAAAAAGTTTATTAATTTTGATAATTACTATTTTCAGATAGGATTATCATCAGCATTTTTAACATATATATCAACAATTGCGGGTGTAGCAGCAATGGAAAAATAAAAATAATAATATATTAAAATGGATTTAAAAAAAGGGACTATTAATTTAACGAATATCTATGTTGAATATGAAAATAAAAATATAAAGATAAGATTATTAAAAAAATCTGCAACGTCCAATGTTTATAAAGATATTGATAATACTATTGTAATAAAAAAAATAATAAATTATAAGGATTACCATGTATTTGAAAGAGAAATACATATATTAAAGCTATTAAATAAACACCAAATTAATGTACCTGAATTAATTTTTTATGATATTAATAATCAAATAATAATAATGTCATATTGTGGTGAAGCAATTTCTGAAAAAATATTCAATTCAAATAATAATTACAAAAAACAATTAAGTAATATAATTAAAGAAATTAAAAAATTAAATATTAAACATAATGATATTAAACATAATTCAGAAATTTTATTATTAAATAATAGTATTTTTTTGTGTGATTTCGGTTGGGCAACTATAAATGGTAATTTAGATTGTAATATTAATTTATCAAATAAATATAAACCATGTGGATTAATTAATGATGATATTTTTCTGCTACATAAAGAATGCGAGTAGCACCATCTAATTCTATATTTTTTAATAATTTGAAATATTTACCTATACTATTATTAAAATTAGCAGTTGTATAATTTTGTTTATTTTTAGTTATATGCCCGAAGCCTTTTATTGCATTATCGTTTTCACTAATCCATTCAATTAATAAAATATTATTAGTTATACTACTTAAATATTTAAATATCTCTTCAAAAGAAGAATAATTAGATGTCAATGACCATATCCAATGTATTATTGCACCACAAAATACTATATCATATGTATTTTTATTAATACCAAAACTTTCTATTTTAGTATTTATATTAGTAATATTAAGCTTATTAATTAATTTGTTTAATATTGTTATATATTCTTGATCATGATCAATAGATACTATATTTTTAAAATTATTTTTGTAAGCTAAAATACTAACTATTCCAGCTGAACAACCAATATCACAAAAAGAATTATAATCCTTAAACTCGCTAATAACTTTATTGATTTTTTTAAATTTGCTTTTAGAATTAATATCTAACGATAATTTGTTGATAGTAAAGTTTTGATAACCTTTAACATTTATAATATTCGAATCTTCATCAATACTAGGAATCTCAGATTGAGATCCTACCTTTCTTTTTGGATCTTTATAACTCATAGTATAATATATATAATATATATAATATATATAATATATATAATATATTTTAAATTAATAATTAGATGTAGTTATTAATATCTAATTTTTATAAAAAGAATATCTAAAAAAATATTTATTTATTGCTGACGCTAGTATTATTTTTCTTGGGTCCTACAATATTGGCAGCCATATCGTCAAGACGAAGTTTATTTAATGCATAATTATCATAAGTTTTCTTGCTATAATTATTTTGATTTCTCTTATCAAATAGCCTTTTGATAATTGGGAAATTATTCATATTATAACTATTAACCCCTTCGAAAATGCACGCAACGCAAAAAACATAATATAGAATACTTTTCATTATTATAATATATATGTGAGATATTCATATATACTTTATTGCACTAATAAATTTTTTAAGTCGTATTATGTAAAAAACTCATGTGTTTACCATACTTTCGATAAAAAAAATATTCATACAACATATATAAATGAAAAAGCTTTATAAAAAAATAAAGGATAAATTATTAGGAATTAGAAATGTGATAGTCGATAAAATCTTTTAATTTGGGATATTCGTAGTTTTTGAATATTTTCTTCATATCCAATATGTGGTCTTCGTAATTTAACATTTTTGTTAAAATAAAGTTATCACGCAATAAAGTATTCTTAGATTGTCTTTCAAATTGTTTTTTATCTTGGCTTAAAATCATGCGTGCTGCTAAATTTAAAATATTTTTATTAATTCCTCCCTTCATATAATTACAGCGAATAGTAACATACCATCGCGTTTTGTAAACATCACTTGGTGTCATAGATACTCCTATAACAAGTTTTTTATCTTCTCCATGATTAACAACAGACCATGTTGTTGAAGGATATATATATTCGTGATAATTACTTGTAAATGTATCAATACCAAGCGAAATATTTTTATTTATTATTTTAATATTATCTTTTGAAAAATGATCAAAACTTGTTCCAATAACATTTTCAGATTTTTTTATATGTTTATAATTTTTAATAGGAATATTACTTCCAAAACCAAATACACCACTATGAATATGTTCTGCATGATTAATATCCATTGAATTATACATGCAAAATGGTAATTCTTCATTCATTTCATATTCAATGTAATCAGACATAAAATCATCTCCAATATAAGGTATTGTTTGAGGAGCTTTTTCAACAGGTTTGTAAGACCACCAAAGCTTATTATCATGTTCAATAATAATACCGCATTTATCACTTTCCGAATGTTTATATCCATGATAAGGACATTTAAGACAACCATCTTCAATATTACCTTCATCAAGTGTAGAACCAAAATGTCTACATATATTTAGTGTACTAAGATATGTATTGTTTTCTGTTTTCCATGCTACTAATGGAATTTCACCAACATTAAATTGATAAGGTTTATTTTCTGGAATGCAATTTTTAAATCCTATACAATTCCAATATCTATATAGTGGTGCTTTAATGAGTCCAGGTGTATATGCTATACAACCTGTCAAAAAATTAATAAAAAATACTAATTTAATATTCATAAATATTACTTATGTTATTTTATTATTACATAATATAAAATAATCTTTATATGTTATATTTCTTACATTTTCTATTTTTGTGAGTCCTCATGATTACATTAATACCACGACAAGCCAATTGTGATCCGGTGCCAAGAGCCACACCATGTACATCAGAACTCATTATACCACCTATTATACTTTCACCTGTATTATAATATGTATAATGATGAATCTGTGCTGGTGGTGAACTCTGTATATTAGAATTTGTTGATTGAAATACATTTATTTATATATCATTATTTATTATAAATAGTATTAAATAGTTAATAATTTAAGTACATAATTTTAAAAATCTTTGTAAATTTGTAAATTATAAATTTTACAATAAAAATAAAATTATGTACTCAAATTATGTCCACACATGTAAAGAATAAGATTTCCAACTTCTATAATTTGTAGATCCTAGAGTATAATAAGAACACGCTACTGCTAAAGCATAATTACCAGCTGGTGTACTTGATGGTATTGTGTAGTATTCGGTAAAATCTTTATCACTATAAAATGTATCATTTGGTGATGCAAATCTATACCAACTTACACCCAACCAAACCCAAAATTCGGCATATTCTTTATAATACCCCTGTGTTTTTAGTCGTGCTACTAATTGTAATTCATCACCTGGCTTAGCTTGAATTATTACATTTGAATATTTAACATCACTATTACTGCCTAGATCTGTAGTTTCTTTATTATTAAAATATGTTGTACCTTCGCTTCGCGTTAAATTATTGGCTTCTAACCCTCTTACAATTTCAAAATTAGTATTAACACCGACACCTCCTGATCTAGCCGGTATAGATGATGCAACAGGAGTCGGTGCTCCACTTGATTGTGCACTTTTACCATAAAAATTACTAAAAGATATTGCTCCCGATGAAGGGATGCCAGAAGCTGCTCCATAATATTCAGACATACTAATAGGAGTAGAACCACCAAATTCTGTTTGAATATTATATAATGAAATAGCGCCTGATGATTGTAATACCATTATCTACACTTTTATTATATTATTATAAAATTAAATAATATTTATTTGCCTAATAATTTTCTTATTTCTTGAAGCTCCTTTTCAAGACTATTATATTTGTCTTCTAATACCTTATTTTTTTCTTCAATTGCTTTGTTATTGGCGTTAAGCTCCTTAATACCTTGCAATAGTATAGGAACTAATCTTTCATAATTTATTGTTAAATAATTATCACCTGATTTTGATACCTTCTTTTTGAGATCTCTATCAAATATAGCATCAAATGGGGCTAGTTCAATTA
>Ga0209223_10003098_pt1 | contig 16100 bp, 9 predicted proteins | sample COG_06_FD_184750 | JGI IMG/M metagenome (GOLD analysis project Ga0209223, IMG submission 184750) | Pelagic Microbial community sample from North Sea - COGITO 998_met_06 (SPAdes) (version 2) | ecosystem: Environmental > Aquatic > Marine > Neritic zone/Coastal water | place: Helgoland, sampling...
ACCACATTAGAAATAGTTTCTGTAATAGGAGTTCCATTATTTACAGTGTAGGATACATCAAAGTTGCTTTGAGAGGAAGCTCCAGCATTTACAATTTCCATTGTAACAATCTCTGCATTTCCTAAATCACAGGCTGTATTTGCATATCCACTTATAGTTTCAAGATCGTCGCCAATTCCATCCATAACACTTATCTCATCTATAGCAATATCCCCAGGCCAAGTGTCGCCATTTGCATCGACACTCAAAATTCCTGTTATTCTAAAATGAATATAATTGGATGTTGTACTCAAAAAGATATTTTCTTCTACCCATTGGTCTCCTTGGTCTCCAATTTTATTGAAAATAGGAATGTAGGAATTACCGTCAAACATATCAATTTGTAGTTCTCCTATTGCTGAACCATACATATGGCTGTAAAAATTCAACTTTGGGTTATTAAGACTACTAATGTCTATAGATTCGCTGTACATTATTGCAAAATCTCCATCATCTCTGGGATTAGATGCTTCAGTATACATATAGTTTCCACCAATAGTAACATCATCGGAAGGGCCAGTGTTGGCTGACGGAGTTCCGCCAGCTTCTAAATCCCAATCAAAATCGTCGTTAGTGGCTTCCTGAGACCAACATAAAGGAAATGAAGTGTCAAAGTTTTCAGTAAACGGCGCTACACGGTAAGGGCATGCAGTGGTAACAGAAATGGTGTTAGAAGAGTAGCTAGTGTCGTTATTTGCACATAACCCAGTAACAAAAATATCATAAGTAGTGTTAGGAGTTAAGTTGGGTAAAGTGAAAGGTATTATTGTAGTATTAACTGTATTGCCATTAAAATCAACAATCCAAGAGTTAACATTAGTTCCAGGAATCCAATCTAAAACCACTGAGTTTGGAGTCACATTTGAAAAAGTTAGATTGGTGGGAGTAGGGCAAGTAGGAGCTTCTCGAACTTCAAAATTATCTATTGCAATATCTCCAGACCAATCTCCACCAATTTCTCCAATAATTTTAAATTGAACTACGTTAGAACTCGTTACTATCGGAATTGTGTTTTGAAACCACTGATCGCCTTGGTCACCAGTCAGAGAAAATATATTAGTATACGAATTACCATCAAAAATTTCAATTTCCAAAGTCCCCATATTTGGACCAAACATGTGGTAATAAAAGTTAAGCTCTGGAGATGTAAGATTACTTACATCTATTAGGCTAGAGTAAATAATAGCAATATCTCCAGTGTTTCTAGGATTGGATGCTTCGGTATAAATATAATTACCACCACCTGTAATATCGTCTGTAGGTCCTGTTCCGAAACCGTTTGAAGGGGTTGGCCCAGAATTTAAACTCCAATCGAAATCGTCTGTAGATAATTCTTGGCTCCAACAATTGGAAATTCCGTTATCAAAATCTTCAAAATATGGAGCAAGTTCAGAATTACACGAAGTTGTGAATGTTGTAGAATATGGTGTTGGACTTTGGTTGGTCGAAGAACAAATTGCACTAACTGTCACATTATAGGTAGTATTTGGATTAAGATTATTTAATGTCGTTGGGAAGCTTGAAGTAAGAACACTATTGCCATTGTAATTTATTTCCCATTGTGTTTCAGTTCCGTTGGAAGTCCAATTAATGTCTGCTGAACTAGATGTTATATTATTGGATGAAATATTGGATGGTGAAGGACAGCTAGAACAGGTTATCACCTCCAATAAATCTATTGCTAAATCTCCTGTATAAGTTGGGTTTGCTTGAGGCAGTCTGGTGTAAGTAAAACTTGCATATAAATTTTGCCCTAAGAAAGAACTTACATCAATTCCAATTTGAGTCCAAGGAGAATTTCCTGCTAAATGGGTTTCTCCAAGTTGGTTATAAACATTTGTGAAAGGGCCATTTGGCGAATTTGAAATTCCAACCGAAAGTTGTCCCATTGAACTTCCTCTAGCGTGAACCCAAAAAGATAATTCAGCACCATCAATGGCATTTGTTAAATCAATTTGTGGGCTTATGATAGTTGCAGTATCGAATTGACTCGCTCCACCACCACCAAAAGTACTAGACTCAAAATAAAAATAAGTACTTCCACTAAAAGAGCCATCAGGGCCAGTCCCTCCGGAAGCTGTTCCCCCAGTGTTAAGTTGCCAGATACCATTTCCAGTTCCAAAATCTCCAGTCCAATTTCCTTGCTGCTCACAATCGTCAGAAAAAGCCAATGAAGGAACTCCAACAGTACAATTTACTCCTGCAGGAGGCTGAGGAAAATCATTACATTCTGAGCACGAACTCCAACAAACAGTTGGTAAAATAATATTTTGGTTAGAAACATTTAAAACTCTTCTTGTAGCATTTGGATTTCCATTAGTACAAGTTTCAACAGAATTTAAGGATTCTTCAATAAGTACATTATCTGCTGTAAAATAATATTCATAAGATCCAGAAAGGAGAGTAATTGTTGTTTCCCAAATATTGTCTCCATCTGAATCGCTCATCGGATCACAATTACCGCAATAGCTATTCCAATCTCCATTGATTTCTGGAGTGGTAAAAGATGCAGTTGTATTGTTCATATCTACAGAGAATATAACACTAACATTTTGAGGTAAACAAGTAGAGTTGGAAGTATCGGTTAGTAAAAAGCTGTCATTTCCATCGTTAGTGGCAAATGGTCCAATATTTAGAATTTGAAACCCTGAAGGATCGTAAACTTGGAAGGTTATTTCAGTATCCCAATTTCCAGAAACAAAGTTAAACTCAACTACATCACCAGATAGAGTAAATAAAGAGTCTGAGCTATTATTTCCATTGGTAAAACCAAACGAAGTTGCGGGAGATCCATTTACTGTCACATCAACAGATGCTCCGTTCCACCCATCGCCATAGGAATCTTGCATGTCAATAGTGTAGTGACATTGACTATAGCTGCTGAAAGACAATAAAGTAAGTAGAAATGTATATGCTATAAGAAAAGATTTTCTCATTTTTTTTTGGAATTTTATTCAATTTACAAAAAACTGTCTTTGGATTAGTATATTTTTTAATTTTTATGATTTACAGATTTTTAGTCTTGTTAATATTTAAAAAAATTGGATAAAAAAAAGAGGGGCGTTAAGCCCCTCTTTAAATTTCATAGTGAAACTATTTTTATTGAACGATAACAGATTCTGTTAAAGTTCCTTTTTTAGTTTCAATATTGATCATGTACATTCCTTTTTCAAGGTCTGTTAAATCAACATCTACTTTATTCAAGTTGATTTCATTGATAGACTGAACTATTTTTCCATGAACATCTGTAATAGTTAACTTAACTATATCCACACTATTTTCAACAGTGAATGACCCATTATTTGGATTTGGATATACATCTAAGTCTCCTTTTGCAAGTTCTAGGATGTTACTACAATCTTCTACAGTTACTACTGCTTCAGTTCTACTAGCTGATCTACAAGCGTCATCTTTCAATGCACCCCACTCAACGTTGTCTAAGTAATAATTAACACCTGCACCAGGGTAAATATTTACAGAAGCAACAGGGTCAGCATTTACAAAAGTACCTTGTGAAGTTCCATTAACAAATACTTCCCACGTTCCAGTAGAATAATCACACTCGAATTCAAAAGTATTCCATACTGGACCACCTGTAGGTGTAGTAGAATAAGCTCCTGTTAGAACAGATGCTCCATCCACGTCTACATTAAGAACTCCGCCAATCATAGTAATACTCATGTTCCAAGCAGCACCTATAGTTACTTGTTCTTGGAAGTTAATATAACCATCACCAACTATGTACATATCCATAGAATAGTAGAAATATCCTGAACTAAATGCTTCTCCAAACTCTAATACTACGTCTGTACCATCAGCATTATCAACACGAAGTGAATTACCTCCGTTACCTTGAGCATCATCAATTTGCATATCGTAAGCACCACCTGGTGTTCCACCTGGCCATACAGCCCAATTACTTGGGTCAGAAGCAACTATATAATCTCCAACATTGTAAGAGTCAAAGTCTTCAAAATGACCTGCAGTTGCAGCGGCTTCAGCATAGTAAGAAGTGGTAGCTGTAGGCATTACATCAATCTCATCGCCCTCTCCAACTAAGTTACCACCTGTTGCAGCATCGTACCAGTAAGAATATTCATCTGCGCTAACCATAGCTGTATCGCCATTACAAATAGTATCTCCCATTGTAACAGGAGCCATAGGTGTATCATAGTTTTCAGCCATCATACTTAATGCATTATCAGCAAGATCGTTATCTGTTGAAAGAACACAAGCAAAATCTAAGTTGTATACACCATCAGCAGTCATATCTGCAGTAGCAGTAAATACATATTTAAGAGTATCTCCTGGATTTACAGTTGAAGTAATACTTTCAACAACTGGTGTTCCACCGTTTACAGCATAAGAAAGATCGAAAGCCGACTCGGCAACTAAACCTTGGTTAACTACCCAAAGTTCAATTGGCTCCGTAGCTGTTAAATCACAACCAGATGCTACAGCAGCAGCAACTAAAGCTAAATCATTAGCAGCAGCTTCTCTTACACCAAACTCATCGATTGCCATATCTCCAGTCCATGCTTGACCAGTAGCATTAGTATCTACAGTTGCAGTAATAGAGAACTGAACTAAAGTAGCTGTAGTAGACAGCATAATTAATTCTTCGTTCCACTGATTTCCTCTGTCTCCTGTATGAGTAAAGACATTACCAACAACAGTTCCAGTACTAGCATCCCATAAGTCTACATCCATTGTTCCCATTGCAGAACCATACATATGGTTTAAGAATCTTAATTCTGGATTGGTTAATCCACTGATGTCAATTACTTCAGAGTACATAGTAGCTACATCTCCGTGAGCAACTGGTACAGAAGTTTCAATATACATATAGTTACCACTTGTTCCAGTTGTAATTCCTGTAAAGTCATCAGAAGGACCAGTTCCACCAGATGGAGTACCACCAGAGCCAACTAACCAATCCAATGAATCTGTAGTTTCTTGTGACCAACAGTTAGAGAATCCTGCATCGAATGTCTCGTTGGTTGGAGCTAAAGCAGCATTACATAAAGTATTGAATGTAATTGCAGGTGAAGCAGCTGATGTATCACCAGGTGCACAAACTGCATGTACTTGAGCAGTATAAGCTGTGTTAGACATTAATCCAGTTAATGAAGCAGTTGTACTTGTTTGAGTTGTACCAGCGCCATTAACTATTAAGAACCATTCTGTTTCAGTTCCACCAGCAGTCCAAGAAACATCAGCAGATGATCCGGTAACATTACTAGCAGTTAATCCAGATGGAGCTAAACAGTTGAAACATGCGTTAACTTCTACTAAATCAATAGCTAAATCCCCTTGATAAGATATTGCACCGGTAACATCTCTAATATATGTAAACCCGACATAAATTTGCTGACCTGCGTAAGTCGCTATATTGACACCAATTTGAGCCCATGGATCAGATGGTGTTTGAACTGCACCAGTTGAATTAAATACACTAGTAAATGGACCAGTAGCACTTGTAGAAACACCTACATCTAAAGTTCCGATAGCAGCGCCATAAGCGTGCATCCAGAAAGTTAACTCAGCATCTGCAGTTGCAGCTGTTAAATCTATCATTGGCGTTACAGCAGTAGCCGTATCTAAACCACCAGTACTAGACTCAAAGAATAAATAATCAGGACCACTATGAGCACCTGTAGGACCTGTAGATCCAGATGGTGTGCCACCTGATCCAACATTCCAATATCCGCTTCCACCTAAATCACCACTCCATCCATTTGCAGGAACAATGTCATCAGAGAATCCTAAACCTGGGGTACCAGCGCTACAAGTTAAACCTGCAGGTGGTTGAGGAGAATAGAAACAAGGAGTACAACTTCCCCAACATACTGTAGATATTGTCATATCTGATGTTCCAACTGATAAAACTCTATTTGTATAAACAGGGTCGCCATTAGTACAAGAAGCAGTAGGATCGTTCATTTCTTGAATGGTCCATGCATCTGCAGAATACTTGTATTCGTAATTTCCAGAAAGTAAAGGAATAGTTGCTTCCCATACACCATCGCCATCGGCATCGGTCATAGGGTTACAATTACCACACCAGCTATTCCACGTACCATTAACTTCAGGCGTTGTAAAAGCAGATGTAACTAAGCCCATGTCTACTTGGAAAGTAACATTCACTGTAGTAGGTACACAAGTTGCGTTAGATGTGTTGGTTAAGAAAACTCCAACTGCAGGGTTAGGGCCATAAGAACCTAATGCAGCACCAGAGGGATCTGTAATTTGGAAAGTAATCTCACTATCCCAAGAACCTGAATTAAAAGAAAATTCAACAACATCACCGTTAAGTGTAGCAATAGAATCTATAGATCCTGAACCACTACAAGTCATATTTGCAACGGTTGATCCATTGACAGAAACATCAATAGATGCACCATTCCATCCATCTCCGTAACTATCCTGCATGTCTACAACATAATGACATTGAGCCGAAGCAAATGTCGCTGTTAAAAACATGGTAAAAAGTGTAAATATTTTTTTCATATTTGTTTGTTTAGTTAATAAAAACTCATTGCGTTATTAACAATGAGATGTTAAACATAGGGAATTCTTGTGATAAGAAAAAATTAAATACTCGAATTTTTTACTTTAATTTAACATTTTCTTGATGTGCAAAATTGTCAAATTAACACTGCAATAGTGGTTATTGATAAGCATATTTTCCATATTTTTGCTAAACCAAACAATTATGTCATTTTGATAGAAAATAATATAGCATTTAACAATAAAAATATTTTTATAGGGGGGTCTACCAATGGAATAGGATGGGAATCGGCAAAGCTTTTTGCAAAATATGGAGGAAACTTAACACTTGTAGCAAGAAATGAAAACTTGCTCTTGCAAAGACTCCAAGAATTGCCCAAAAATGCAGATCAACAACACACTTATATTATTGCGGACTTTAGTAATCCAGAAAATTTAGAAAAAACCATTAAAGAATTTGTCCTAGATAAATCTATAAATTACGATATTATAATCAACAATACTGGAGGTCCGCCAAGCGGGCAATTAGAAGAAGCGAGCACTGAAGAACTGTTAAGTGCTTTTAATCTACATCTTATATCTTTTCACAAAATACTTGGCTGTTTACTTCAAGGAATGAAAAGTAGAGAGGCTGGAAGTATAATAAATATTATTTCTACATCTGTTAAACAACCATTGAATGGGTTAGGAGTTTCCAACACAATAAGAGGCGCAGTAGCTAATTGGGCTAAAACATTAGCCAATGAATTGGGAGCCTATAACATAACGGTTAATAATATTCTCCCTGGGGCAACCAATACAGGAAGACTAAAAGAAATAATAAAAAACAAAGCCCAAAAACTTAATCTTCAAGAAAGTGAAATAGAAAAACAAATGGCAGATCAAGTACCTCTTATGAGAATCGCTGAGCCAATTGAAGTTGCCAATGCTGTCGTATTTTTGGCTTCTGATAAGGCAAGATATATAAGTGGAGTAAACCTTCCTGTAGACGGAGGAAGAACCAAAAGTCTGTAGTTTTTAAGTTAATAATTTAAATCCCCGGCCATGAACATTGATAATTTGAATTTGTTCGTCGTGTTTTAAGTATTTTCTGAGTTTGGCAATGTACACATCCATACTTCTTCCATTGAAATAATTGTCGTCTCCCCATATAGCTTTCAAGGCATGGTCTCTCTCTAATATGTCATTTTTATTTTTGTAAAGTAAAATTAGAAGATCGGATTCCTTAGTGGTTAAACTCACGCTGAAATCATCTTTTGATAGTATTTGCATTTTTGGATTGAAAGTAAGTTTGCCAATTTTTATATCGTCAAAATGAGATTCTGTATCAGATGAAACTCTTTTTAAAATAGCACTTATACGAGCTGTTAACTCTTCCATATTGAATGGCTTTGTGATATAATCGTCCGCCCCAATCTCAAAGCCTTTTAGGGTATCTTCTTTCATAGATTTTGCTGTTAGAAATATAATTGGAACTTTTTTATCAATTCCCCTTATGTCTTTAGCAGTGCTAAACCCATCTTTAATAGGCATCATCACATCCAAAATAACAATATCGTAATGGTTTTTGACAAACTCACGGTATCCTAGTTCGCCATTTATTTCCCAAGAGCAATTGAATCCTTTTGCCTTTAAATAATCTGAAGTGATTGACCCTAAATTTGAATCATCCTCCACCAATAAAACCTTTATATCTTTTTTCATGACTCTAATATTTTAGAGGATTTTAAATTTACTGTAAAAGTGCTTCCGTTCCCTAGCTTGCTTTCTACCATTATTTTTCCATTATGTAAGTCAATAATTGATTTTACATAGCTCAATCCCAAACCAAAACCTTTCACATTATGTAAGTCACCAGTTGGGACTCTAAATAACTTTTCAAAAATCCTTTTATGGTTATCCTTTGCAATTCCTATGCCATTATCTTTAATTCTGATAATTAGTCCGCCAATTACATCTCTAGTAGAAATAGTAACCAATGGAGATTTAGAAGAATATTTTAAAGAGTTGTCTAATAAATTGTGAATCACATTGGTTATATGAAGTTTGTCCGCCTCAATAATTTTATTTTGAGCCAAAAAGTCAGTCTTAATTTTTCCATTTCTAGTATTGTAAGAAAGTTGAATAGATTTTATAGCTTTTTTTATTACCTCTTCGATATTAAAAACTTCTAATTTGAGTTCTGGACTAGCTTTTACAGAAACAGAACTTTCTAATACATTTTCAACAAGTTTCCCTAGTCTTTCATTTTCAGACTTAATGGTTTTAAGAAACCTATTTTGACTGGTATTATCTAGCTTTATATTTTTATCAGTTAATGCTTCACATGCAAGACCAATTGTAGCAATTGGAGTCTTTAACTCATGTGTCATATTATTTATGAAATCTGTTTTAATCCGTGTGTTTTTCTTTTGATTTTGAATTACTCTAATACTATAAATAAATGTTCCTAGAATAATTAAAATTAAAACCATTGAAAGGATAAGAACTGGTGTAAAAGATTTTGCAATTGACCAACGAAGTTTAAGAATATATAAAGTAAAAACTCTCTTTTCAGTAAATAAATCGTCATTTAAAAACTCCACAGAATAGCTGGTAGACCTTTCTAAAATTGAATTGTCAATATTCTCAAAGTTTGAAAGAAACAAAAGACCATTTTCATCTGTTATACTATAGTGAAAATCATTTTTTATTCCATGTTTCTCTAAAGATGCTTCAATTAATGAAATCACTTCATTCTCCCCCAAGACCTTATCCGGATTAGTATTAATATTTAGTGCCAGTTTTTTATTAATTATTCTAAATAAATCTTTTCTTTTTTCTGAAATTGACTTTTTAGAACTACTAATTTTTTTAAGAGTGTCTGAAAATTCAGATTTACTTCCAAATCTATTTTGAATAGGTAAAATATTTCCTCCAATTTTAGGAACAGAATAATTGGATTCGTTAAGAATTTTTTCTCTGAGCTCATCCCCAATTTCTGTAACACAAATCTCAAATAACGTATGAAAATTATTTTTTTTCTCGTTAAAAGTATTTTTTGCCCAATACAATTGAACTAGTAAAAAGCCCAGTAAAGCAAAACTGCTTAGAAAGATTATAACCTGAATGTATTTACTATTTTTTTTCAAATTATTGAATTTCTCTATAATGGAATATTACCATGTTTTTTCTTAGGAATAGTGGTCTTTTTATTTTCTGAAATTTTGAATGCTTTAATTAATTTTTCTCTTGTGTCTGAAGGTAAAATGACTTCATCTACATAGCCCCTGGAAGCTGCATTGTAAGGGTTGGCAAACATTGCTGCATATTCGTCTTGTTTTTCTTTGAGTTTATCTTCAGGATTTTTAGAATTAAGTATTTCTTTTTTGAAAATTATTTCAGCAGCTCCTTTAGCTCCCATAACTGCAATTTCTGCTGTTGGCCACGCAAAATTCATGTCTGCACCAATATGTTTGGAATTCATTACATCATAAGCCCCACCATATGCTTTACGAGTTATCACTGTAATACGAGGAACTGTTGCTTCACAAAAAGCGTACAATAGTTTTGCTCCATTTGTGATAATTCCATTCCATTCTTGGTCTGTCCCAGGAAGAAATCCAGGAACATCTTCTAAAACTAAAAGAGGAATGTTAAACGCATCACAAAACCTTACAAATCTTGCACCCTTTACAGAAGCATCTACATCCAATACTCCAGCAAGTACAGCTGGTTGATTTGCAATAATCCCAATGGATCTCCCTGCTAATCGAGAAAATCCAACCACTATATTTTCTGCAAATTCTTTGTGAACTTCGAAGAAACTATCACCATCTGAAAGCTGATGAATAATTTCTCTTACATCGTAAGGTTGGTTTGGATTTTCAGGTATTACAAGATCGAGCTGTGGTCTTTTTTCATCTTGAAAATCATAAGATAAATTTTCGGGAATTTCTTCACAATTTTGAGGAATATAAGAAAGTAGAGTTTTTAAATTTTCAATAGTATCTAATTCGTTTTCACAAGCAAAATGGGTTACCCCAGATTTTACCATGTGGGTTTCGGCACCGCCAAGTTCTTCAGCAGTAACCTCTTCATTAGTAACCGTCTTTACAACATTTGGACCAGTGACAAACATATAAGATGTATTTTTAGTCATGAATATAAAATCTGTTAGCGCTGGAGAGTAAACTGCACCACCTGCACAAGGGCCCATAATTGCCGATAATTGTGGAACAACTCCAGATGCTTTGGTATTGTTGTAAAATATATCTGCATAGCCCCCAAGAGAAACCACTCCTTCTTGAATTCTTGCTCCTCCAGAATCGTTTAATCCAATAATAGGAACCCCATTTTTCATAGCTAGCTCCATTATTTTACATATTTTTTCAGCATGAGCTTCTGCAAGAGAGCCCCCTAGGACTGTAAAATCTTGAGAATAAACATAAACCAATCTTCCATTAACCGTACCGTAACCAGTGATTACTCCGTCCCCTAAAAATTTAGTTTTTTCTAATCCAAAATTTGTAGATCTATGGGTTACAAATCCCCCAATTTCCTCAAAACTATTGCTGTCAATCAATAATTCTAGTCTTTCTCTAGCTGTTAGTTTCCCTTTTTTGTGTTGGGCATCAATCCTATTTTGACCACCACCAAGTTTGGATTCTTTTAACTTTTCTTCTAATTTTTCATTCTTCATCTTAGTTCATTAAATCCTCAATTTCTTCAGCTTCTATTGGAATATTTTCCATCAGGTTTTTAGGAGCACTATTTTTTTGAACAACTACATCGTCTTCTAATCTTATTCCAATCCCCTCTTCAGGAATATATATTCCAGGCTCTACTGTGAATACCATATTTTCTTCAATGGGCTCTGTCCAAGAACCAACGTCATGCGTGTCCAAACCAATATAATGAGATGTTCCGTGCATAAAGTATTTCTTGTAGGCAGGCCATTTAGAATCCTGATTTTGGATGTCCTTAGAAGAAATTAAATTTAGCTTTAATAACTCTTCCTCCATAAACTTCCCAACTTCTTTGTGGTAATCATTTAGAAAAACTCCGGGATTTAACAATTTTGTAGCTTCATTTTTCACACGTAAAACAGAATTATATACCTCTTTTTGTCTAGATGTAAATTTCCCATTTACTGGAACACATCTTGTTAAATCCGAAGCATAATTTGCATACTCTGCCCCAAAATCCATTAAAATAATATCTCCGTCTTTACAGCTTTTATTGTTTTCAATATAATGTAAAACACAAGCTGATTTCCCAGATGCAATTATGGGAGTGTAAGCAAATCCCTTAGATCTATTGGAAAGAAATTCATGCATTAACTCAGCTTCAATTTCGTACTCCATTACTTCTGGCTTAATGAAACTTAAAATCCTTCTGAAGCCTCTCTCAGTAATATCACATGCCTTTTTCATAATTTCAATTTCAATGCTGTCTTTTACAGATCGGATTTGATGCATGATAGGGGCTACTCTAAGAGTTGGATGAATTGGAAAATCGGAAATAAATTTTTTCACAAATCTGTCTTCTCTTGTCTCCATAGAATTGGATGTTCTTAAATGCTCATTGCTATTTAAATAAACAGATTCACTTTCTATAACTAGTTGTCTAAATATAGTTTCGAACTGGTCTAACCAGTATATTGTTTTAATTCCAGAAACTTCGGTTGCTCTTTTTTTAGTCAATTTCTCCCCCTCCCAAACTGCAATATGCTCACTGGTTTCTTTAAGAAATAATATTTCTCTATGTAATTTGTTTTTACAATCTGGAAAAATCACCAATATACTCTCCTCTTGGTCTACTCCAGAAAGATGAAATATATCTCTATGTTGGGTAAAAGGAAGTGTACTGTCTGCCCCAGTGTTGTAGATATCATTAGAATTGAAAACAGCTAAACTATTTCTCTTTGTTTTACTTACAAACCTTTCTCTATTATTTATAAATAATTGGCTATCAATTGGAAGGTATTTCATAGTTTATAATAATAATTAATTATTAGTAAAAATAACAATATTTAAAGGATTGTAGAATCTAAAAGTGATTTAGATTAAATGAAAAATAAAATTCGCTAAACTATTTAAAGCAATGACAATATGATGACAAATAAATTACAGATAATTATTGATTTTTGTAAGTATATAAAAGTTATTGAATACAGTCCAAATCATAGCGTTTACCCACAGGCAATTTAATTTTGAAGAAATTGGTCTTTTTCACTTAGACGATAAGCAAAGAATTGATATTCTGACAAATTTAAAAACAAATTTGGATATTAATGAACTCATGTATCTCTCCACATGTAATAGAGTTGAGTTTATCGTAAGTCACGAAAAAAAAATCACAAAGACTTTTGTAGAAAAGTTAATTAAACAACTTTTAGCTAATCAATTACCAGCAAATTTAAAAAACATTGTTGATAGAGCTGAGATTATAAATAGTAAAGCTGCAGTACACCATATTTTTTCAGTAGCCTCTTCCATTGATTCCTTAGTGGTTGGGGAAAGAGAAATAATAACCCAAGTTAGAAAGGCTTTTGAAGAATGTAAAGAGAATAATTTATGTGGAGATGTAATAAGAGTATTGGTGCAATCAACCATATCTACAGCAAAAAAAGTATATACCGAAAGTAATATTGGAACTAGACCTGTATCAATTGTTTCATTGGCTTTTTTAGAACTGAAAAAATATATCTCCAAAAAACCAAAAAAAATACTAGTTATTGGTGCTGGTAAAACTGTTACTTCAATGTTGAAATTTACAAGCAAAAACCAGCAACATCATTACACCATCTACAATAGATCTACAGAAAAAGCCCATAAATTAGTTGAGACTTTAAATATAGATGCAGAAGTTTTTCCACTTTCAGAATTGGCAAACCATAACTCTAAATTTGATTTTATAATAAGTTGTACTGGATCTAAGGAAATTGTACTTTCTCTGGAAAAGTTTCAAAAAATTAGCCCGAATAATACTAAATCGGTAATTGTAGATCTTGCTGTTCCAAACGATTGTGATATTAAAATCTCCGAAAACGAAAATGTAAAACTTATAAATGTAGACCAGTTAAAAGTTAGAGCAGAAGAAAATCTACAAGCTAGAGGCGAAGAGATAAATAGATGCCTAGATATTATAGAGAGACAAATTATTAAATACTATATAGCGGAAAAAGAGCGAAATCTTGAAAGAGCTTTAAGCTCTGTTCCAAAAAGCATAAAAGGAATAAGACAGAAAGCTTTTAGAGAAGTTTTCGCTAAGGAGTTAGAGACACTAGATCCAGTAGCAATTGAAGTAGTTAATAGTTTGGTAGATTACATCGAAAAAAAATACATAAGTGTTCCAATGAAGATGGCCAAAGACATTCTTCTAAAAGAAACAACGAAGTAATTTTTGCAAATAAAAAAAATAACCATAGGATCTAGAGGCAGCAACCTTGCCTTGTGGCAGGCAAATTATGTGAAAGATAAATTGTCTAATCTAGGAATTGAGTCCAGTATTAAAATAATCAAAACTAAGGGAGATAAAGTTCAAAATTTAAGTTTTGATAAAATTGAAGGGAAAGGTTTTTTTACCAAAGAAATTGAAAACGCACTTTTAAATAATGAGATTGACCTTGCTGTCCACTCACTAAAAGACCTTGAAACAGACCAGCCTAAAGGACTCTGTATTGCTGCTATCCCAAAAAGAGAAGACCCGGCAGATGTTCTTTTAATAAATCCAAATTCTGTTGATGAATCAATGATTTTAAATATTATTAAATCTCCAGTTATTGGAACCTCATCAGCAAGAAGAAAAAATCAATTGCTTTTATTTCGTGAGGATGTTATTATTAAAGACTTGAGAGGAAATGTCCCCACAAGAATTAATAAATTAAGAACTAATGAATACGATGCTATTGTCCTAGCAAAGGCAGGACTTAACAGATTAAAAATTAATCTTTCTGAATTCTACGTTCAAGAATTACCTGTAAGTTCATTTATTCCTGCTCCAGCTCAAGGGGCCCTAGGTCTCCAAGTAAGAGAATCAGACAAAGACCTTAAAAAAATCCTAGAGAAAGTCTCCCACAAAGAAAGTGAAGAAGATGTAAATTTTGAAAGAAAAATTCTAAATGGTATTAATGGAGGTTGTCATTCTCCATTTGGAGTTTATTCTGTAAAAGACCAAAATGGAGAAAGAACATCATGGGTCAGTTATTCAGACAAAGTAAGTGAAACACCAGTCAGATTTATTTCCAAGTCTTCCAATATTGAAACAATAGTTAATAAAATTAACAGCAAAATAAATCCGTTTTCTATTTGGATATCCAGATCCTTAGCCAAGGATAGTATTTTTAATAAATTGATTAAATCTTCATCAGTTTCTCTAACTGCAGAATCTTTGATAGAGATGAAAATTGTAAAAATTGACACAATTCCTACCTGCAATTGGATATTTATTAATTCTGCTTTTGCACTTAATTCAATAATGCATCTAAAGAGTGGTTTAAAATCAAAAAAAATTGCTGCATTTGGAGAGTCTACAGCAAAATACATACAAAAAAATGGCTTAAAAGTTGATTTTATTGGAAAAGGAGCCCCAACTAATGTTGCTCAAGGGTTTTCTTCAATGGTGAATTCTAACGAAATAGTTTTTTTCCCATCGTCTAATAAGTCATTAGGAACTGTTCAAAGTATTATAGATAATAGAAATAAAATTATTTTAGAAACCTACCAGACCCTTTCAAAAGATAAAAAGGTGGGAAATCACGATTATTTGATTTTCACAAGTCCAAGTAATGTTGAGGCATTTTTACTTTCCAATAAAGTTAATAATCAGAAAATTATAAGTATTGGACCAAGCACGACAAAAGCACTTAAAAAAGCAGGAATTATTAACGTACTTGAATCTTTTCAAAGTTCTGAACTAGCCCTAGCAGACGCTGTATTTTCTCTAATTTAAAAAAGATGAATTATCTTGCTCATCTAGTTCTGTCAGGAAAAAATGAAGAAGTTTTATTTGGGAATTTTATTGCTGACGCTGTAAAAGGAAAATCTTATCTAACTTGGTCAAAAAATATTCAGAAAGGTATTTTACTACATCGATTTATAGATCATTATACAGACACCAATCAACACTACTTAGCTGGTAAAAGAAGATTCTATGAAAAGTTTCCAAAAATGGGAGGGGTCATAAACGATATTCTTTACGACTACCTATTATGGCAATACGAGCTTAAACATAAAAATATACAATTAGATAAAGAAATAATTCGTTTTTATAGAATTTTAGATGGATTTGAAAATAAGATGCCTGAAAGGATCCTTTATATGTATCAATACATGAAAAAAGACGATTGGCTTACAAATTACCAGTACAAAAATGGAATTAAGAAAGCTCTTAATGGCATCGGAAAAAGAATAAAATACTCCGATAATTTAGAAAATTGTTTTGATATTTTAGAGTCTTCAATTTTTGACTTTGAAAAAGAGTTTGAAATGTTTTATAATGAAATTAAAGAGCACACATCTTCTTTTTGTGTAAATTAATGTTTTAAAACTTTAAAAATGGAAATCAAA
>Ga0209223_10003104_pt1 | contig 16079 bp, 12 predicted proteins | sample COG_06_FD_184750 | JGI IMG/M metagenome (GOLD analysis project Ga0209223, IMG submission 184750) | Pelagic Microbial community sample from North Sea - COGITO 998_met_06 (SPAdes) (version 2) | ecosystem: Environmental > Aquatic > Marine > Neritic zone/Coastal water | place: Helgoland, sampling...
CGTATTGCTTGGTCTCCAGTGGGGAGACGAGGGGAAGGGGAAAATCGTGGATGTACTGACGCCCAAGTACGACATCATTGCCCGCTTTCAAGGCGGGCCTAATGCTGGTCACACCCTTGAGTTTGATGGTAGAAAACATGTGTTGCACACCATCCCAAGTGGCATTTTTCGTGAGGGTAAGCTGAATCTGATTGGCAACGGCGTGGTGATTGACCCGGTCATCTTCAAGGGAGAAGTGGCCGAAGTGGAGGAGCACGGTGTGAATGTGCGCGAGCGCATGCTCATTTCCCGCAAAGCCCATTTAATCCTTCCCACCCATCGGCTCCTCGATGCCGCCAACGAGCAGGACAAGGGCAAAAACAAAATTGGCTCCACCCTCCGGGGAATCGGACCGACCTACATGGACAAGACCGGCCGCAACGGATTGCGTGTCGGGGACATCTTCCTGCCCGATTTCCAGGAGCGTTATGAGCGTCTCGTCAGCAAGCATAGACGAATACTGGGTAATTACCCGGACTATGAATACAATCTCTCAGCATTAGAGTCATCTTGGATGTCCGCGATTGATTGGATGAGAACGATGCAGGTAGTCGATTCGGAGCAGTGGATAAATGACCAATTGGATATTGGAAAGCGGGTCCTTGCAGAGGGGGCTCAAGGAACATTGCTCGACATCGATTTCGGCACTTATCCTTTTGTGACCAGCTCAACTACTACCGCTGCCGGCGCATGCACCGGCTTAGGAGTAGCGCCAACCCGTATTGGAGAGGTCATCGGAATCTTCAAAGCTTATTGCACCCGGGTTGGATCAGGCCCATTCCCCACGGAACTGGTGGACGAAACAGGCGAATCACTGCGCAACGCTGGCCATGAATTCGGCGCAACCACTGGCCGCCCTCGTCGTTGTGGCTGGCTCGACTTGCCAGCGTTAAAACACGCCTGCATGCTCAATGGTGTGACCCAGCTGTGCATGATGAAGGCCGACGTACTCGATGGATTTGATGAGATCCAAGTTTGCACTGAATACGAACTTGACGGCGAGCGCTCCCGGCAGTTGCCTTATTTGCTGGAGGCGGGCGTGATCAAGCCAATTTTCGAATCTCGCCCGGGCTGGCCCGGCGCAGGTCAATCAGGGGCCGGAGAAAATTTGCCCCCCAACCTACTTCACTATGTTCAGGACGTGGAATCACTAACGAAAACACCCATCACAATTGTAAGTATGGGTCCGAATAGGAATCAAACTCACGTTCTATGAATAGCGGCTCTAAAGCCAAATCAAGTCACATAGGTACAAGAGAAGCTTCAGCTCGCTCAATTCTGCCACGAATGTGGCGCTTGCTTACGCCAGTTGAGCGAAAAAGGTCCTACCTGATTTTTGTCGGCGTTCTTCTCAATAGCACCGTAGAAATTATTGGACTCGCTGCCATCGTTCCTGTCCTAGCATTAGCAACGACACCCGAATTACTTGAAACAGCTTCGGTTTTCCGCACCTGCTACGAATTCACATGTCGGTTTTACCCTGTGCAGACAAGTGACTTCATCCTTATTGCTTGCGCTTTTCTCATCGCTGCTTTCACGATCAAATCGGTTTTACAAATATTCATTGGATACCTCACCTCGCGATTCTCCTATTCAATTGCTCATCGTATCAGTGGTGAAGTATGGAAGTACCACTTCAGCAATAGTCTTCAAAGAGTCCGATCCCAAGAATCAGGTCAAATCCTTACTGAAATAAGCGCCTGGCCTCTAGGAGTAGCGCAGACATTCATACTCGGCAACATTAGACTCATCAACGAAATTCTCATTATTACAATTATTGCCGTCGGATTATTACTGTATTCTCCAGTCATCCTCTGCGGACTAATCGGGATACTTGCCGTTGGAACTTCAATAATCAGGATGTCCACCGAGAAGCATCTGAAAAGCTACAGCCTCGAGTTGCAAGCTTTATCACCCCAAAGCCTCAGCATCATTAATAATGCGATCCGGGGAGTAATAGAAATTATGACATTTCGCGCAGAGCAAACAGTAAGAAATATTTACCTCGCCAACACCAAGCGTATATATCATGTTTCAAGCAATTCAGCGGTAATCCAAATACTTCCGGGCAAGTTGTACGAAATGCTCGCCGTCATAGCCGTAACGGGCACCATCATTGTCACTGTTCTAAGCCAAACTGAGAATAAAGAATTGCTCGAACTAGTAACAATACTTGCACTGAGCACCTATCGCGTGATGCCGTCCATGATGCGCATCAATACGCAGCTCATGGGCATGACCAACTACTACCATTTTTTCAAAGTGACGGAAACGTCTCTCAATTCGCTCCGAAATAGTCACACATCAGCCCCTACACAACACAAATCTCAACCACAGTCTTCGTGCGACCTCCATTTGAAAGGACTAACCGCGAGCTACGACAACCCGCAGCAAACTGTCTTGCAAGAAGTGAACTACCACTTCAACAACAGCACCATTCATGTCATCACGGGAGAATCAGGATCCGGTAAGAGCACTCTTGTCAATTGCATATTGGACCTCCATCGCAACAAAACAGGCCAAATATCCATCTCAGGACTGAATGAACAAGAATCAGCCAGACTTCTTCAAACCGAGTGCAGCCACGCAGACTGGTTGGGAAATTTTGCCTACGTGTCACAAGACCCCTTCTTTTTTGCAGGAAGCATTAGGCAGAATCTAGATTTTAAAGGGGCAATTAGTTTCAATGAGGAACATGCACTAAACCTCATAAATAAACTCAATCTAACAATCGCATTGGGCGACGACCCATTCAATTTCACTCTGAATGAAAACGCATCAAATCTGAGCGGTGGTCAAAAACAACGACTCGCACTTGTACGAGCATTAGTCCAAGACAAACCCATTCTCATTCTTGATGAGGCAACATCCGCATTGGATGTTGGCAATAAGGAAATCGTTCTCCAGCATCTGCATGACAAAACAAAGAACGGCTGTAACGTGATATTCATTACTCATGACACGAGCATCATTGATATGGTCGAGTCAGAACTCCACCTCACAAGCCATTCATGAAAGATGAACCATGGGCTGGACAGTAATCATACCCACTATGTGGCGGTCACCATTGACCGTACCACTCCTAAAATCCCTGACTGAATCCCTCTTTGTCAATGAAGTGATCATCATTGACAATTCGCCTGCCGACAGACCACAATTTCAATTACCCAAGGTCAAGATTCTTGAGCAGGTCGAAAACATTTATGTCAATCCAGCGTGGAATCTTGGCGTTCGAAACGCACAACATGAATTAATCTGCCTTTGCAATGATGACGTGGCTTTCAACCCATCAATCTTCAATGCAGCAGAAGAATACCTTAACGACTCAACGGTAGTTGGCTGTCATGAAGACAACTTCCAACTGAAAAACGTCCACATTCCAACCATACATCCAGGACATGCCATTGGACAGGGATGGGGATGTGTACTCTTCCTACATAAAAAAGGTTTCATTCCAATTCCTGCGTCATTGAAAATTTGGTGTGGAGATGATTGGCTGGTGATTACGCACTCTCACACAAAGCGCATCAAATTTCCGGTAAATACTGCTATGAGCACCACATCTGGATCGCCCGGTTTAAACGTCATAGCTCAAAAAGACAAACAGACATTTCATGACGTAACAACCGAGAACGCTCGAATCCAACTAGCATTACTCCACTTTTCGAATGGAGCAAAAGACTCTTTGTTCAGACGGGTCCTATTTAAGATTGGCTCTTCGTTTCGATGGAATCTGATCAATCGCCATCTTTAACAATAGCGATGAGCACTCAAAATATTATATCAATTATTGTTCCGGTTTACAACAATGAAAAATTCCTTGAGGAGGCTCTAGCTAGCATTCAGGAACAAGATCTTGAGTCGGTTGAAGTCGTTATCATCAATGACGGGTCAACTGACCAGAGCTCCAAAATCATTGAAGCATTCAAAGACTCAAAACAATCCATCAAGACGTTGCACACCAAGAATATGGGCGTCAGCGAAGCACGAAACCTAGGTATTGGTGCTTCTTCTGGTGAATTTATCTGCTTCATGGACGGGGATGATAGGATGCATTCCGGGGCCATTGCTGAGTTCAAGAGGATCATTTCGCAGCGTTCACCCGACATCATCATCGGAGGCGCCACTCAATTTTCAGACACCTCAGCCACCTCTTCTCTAAGAAGACAAACAAGAAATACAGAGGTCTTGAATATTTCTGATTTCGATGAGGTTTCACGTGACTACGTTCATGGCAATTATGACCACGCAAACTGGAACAAATGTTTCAGAACTAGTATAGTCAAGGCCAATGATGTCAAGTTCATTTCCGGCCTTCCAAAGTCCGAAGACATGATTTTCAATTGGCACTTTTGGAGTCACGCACGGACCGTCCAATTCACCGAGCACCACATCATCCATTACAGAATTCACGGCGCATCAGCCACAAGAACACATGACAGTACCGCTACCTTTTTGTCATGCCTTTCAGCAATCCACAAGACACAAGACATCTTTGATTCAAAAACCTTCTTGCATGCAGTGCAATACATGCAGCGAAAATTGTGGTTTGAAATATTTGATGAGTTCACTTTTTCGAATCACACTCCTCAGAGTTTCTTAAAAAAGTGCCACAGCGATTTGCCGGCGCTCTTCACGACACGCGCCGAATACCCCTCAATCAACAGGCGCAATTTCATCGTTGACAAAATCCCCGGCCTTTTAACTGTACTAGCAGCTATTTTATGGTTGCATCACAAGTTAAAAGAAACATCAGACCCCTGATCAGATCGGCGATGAACAACGTTCCAATAGTCAGTATCCTCACCACCATCTACAATCGTGAGAAGTATTTATCCGACTGCATCGAAAGCGTGCTATCGGGAGAGTTCCAAGACTTTGAATTGATCCTCGTAGACGATTGTTCTACCGATCGCTCATGGGACATTGCCCAACATTATGCAGATCTTGACCCACGCATCAAGGCCTTTCGGAATGAGACCAACCTGGGTGATTACCCCAATCGAAACAAAGCTGCATCGCTGGCATCCGGGAAATACCTGAAATACCTCGATGCGGATGACATGCACGGCAAATTCCTCCTCAACATCATGGTTGAAGCAATGGAACAATGGCCCCAAGCAGTGTTGGGCATCTATAACAGACGTCGATATGAATTTGAGCACCACTTCCTTACCCCACAGGAAGCCTACAAATACCACCATTTCGATGGCGTCGATATCCTACACAGTCCACCGCTCTACGCCATCATCCGACGAGATGAGTTTATGAGGGCTGGATCCTTCCAAGAGCTCCCGATGACAGGCGACTTGGAAATGTGGCACCGGCTCACGGCAACTTACGGGCTATTGGTCATTGCTCAGGCCCAAACAATGTACAGGGTGCATGACGACCAACAATTCAAAACCATGATAGACCCCGTGGTTGGCCAACGATACTTGCTCAAAACCATTGAAGTCCTAAGGAGGACAGACTGCCCACTAGCACCAGTCCAAACATCCCAAAAATTGACACGAGCCAACCGAAATCTTGCTCGAGGGATTTTGTATGCTTTCACCAGATACGGCATTGGAAAAGCACAGGAGATGAAAACCGAGTCTAAACTCAAGTGGCATCAAGTCCTGAGACTTGCTTTCTCTTAACTGCAAGTACGATGAGCACCAATTGCGCTTTTGTAACCAACAACGACGATTTGAACTCCCCAGTTCCTGGAGGAGTTCAGATTTGTTCTCAAGAATATCTGTCAATCATCAGGCTCGCCTTTGAAAAGGTTGTCGTACTCAACGTTTCGATATCGAAGCGCCTCGAAGACAGGGTTCTGAGAAAGACCCAAATCGGGTCTTACCGCGACTACTCTGCCTCAAGCATCACAAAGACGCTCCATCAGCTTGAAACATTCCGTCCACAGGTAGTATTCATCAACAAGGTTGAATTGCTTCGAATCATCCCCAGTATTAAGCAAATCCTTCCTGGAGTGGCAGTTGTAATGCTTTCCCACGGCAACAAATCCGGCGATGACCTCTTCGAGATTTCAGACGAACGAAGCGGGGCTCAGTCAACCATTGCACGATTCAGAAAGTCCCTCAAGTTGGGTCTGGACATTGTTACTGAAAGCAAATACAGGAAAATATGGATTGACGGAGTGTGCACCATGTCAAAAGAGGAATGCACAATTGAACATTGGTTGGGATGCTCCAACACCTTCTTCTTCCCCAGACTCATCGACAAACAATCAACCGCCAGAAGACCCGTATTGAACCGAATAGGGTTTATAGGTACATTGAATCATCCGCCCAATCGGGTGGCGCTCGAGGAGCTTTTCGGCACGCATTTAGATACAGAACAGGAGTATCACGTTCGACTCGTTGGAGGACCTGAAGACTTTGGAAGACAGTGGACATCAGCACTGAAGAACGTCGAATATTTGGGACCACTGTCAGAGGAAAAGGCGAAAGCAGAAATGTCTTCTTGGGGTATGTTCTTGAACCCCGTGCTTTGGCTCTCTCGCGGAGCAAGCATGAAACTGGCCACAGGTCTGAGAAACGGAATACCTGTCCTCACCACGAAGAATGGCATGCGCGGTTATGATATTGACGACAGCTTGGTACACCTCTGTGGAGACACTGCCAAGTCCATGAGGGGTGAACTGAAATTCCTCCTCGAGAACCCTAGGCATCTCCAGCAATTAGAGGCCAGACTTCTCACTGCCGAGAACATAGGCCCGTCCAAAACCGACTTGGCGATGAGGTTCAAGCAATTCGTTAATCAAATCCAGTTTCCAAATTCATGAAGCAGTTCATCAAAAGAGCCATTTCCTCTCTCCCATTTGTGAAGCAGAAGTTTGACCTCATTGAACAAATGTTTGTCCCGCCAGGGCACTTCTACTCGCCTTATCCGGAGAAAGGCGCGATTGAGCAAGCCATCAGAGTGTCTCACACCAAACCATCCATTCTGGGAATAGACTTTCGGTATGATCAGCAGCTCGCATTACTGAAGTCAAGTCAATCACTTTACGATTCCGCCCCTTGGGAAAATGATGCAACCCCAGGAAATGGGTTTCAATATGAGAACGAGATGTTTGGGCACAGTGACGCCCTTTTCTTCCATTTCATTCTCGGTCACTACAAACCGAAAAAAATCATTGAAGTAGGTTCAGGATGGTCAACGGCATTGGCATTGGACTCCTTCAAGTTTCTCAATCATAGTTGCGACATCACATGTATCGAACCATATCCCGAAAGGCTACTCCGAACCACCGGCGGGAAAAGAATCACTTTGATTCAAGATATTGTTCAGAATGTCCCGTTGGAGGTCATCTGTGACTTGGAGGAAGCCGATATACTGTTCATCGATAGCAGTCACGTCAGCAAATTGGGGAGCGACGTAAATCACCTTTTCTTCGAAGTGCTTCCCAGACTCTCTCCCGGTGTCATCGTGCACGTCCATGACATCCACCAGTCTTTTGAGTATCCCGTCCGATGGGCTGAAGAGAACAGGGCATGGACGGAAGCGTACTTGCTCAGAGCATTGCTGATGGATTCTTCTCGGTATGAAATCATCTTGGCCAATGACGCTGTCATTGAGCATCATCACGACTGGTTCCAGGAGTACATGCCCTTGTGCTTGAAAAACCCGGGAGGCTCCCTCTGGTTCAAAGTCTTGGAAAAGTGAGTCTGGACCCATGCAGATTCTGATTTCGGCCGACCCCTTCATCGAAGTCCCTCCTTTACACTACGGGGGAATCGAAAGGGTTATACACATGCTGATTACAGGGTACAATGATGCCGGACATCAGGTATCACTGATTGCCATTGACGGGTCAAGCCACCCCTCCTTGCAATCCTTGCATCATTGGCCACATGCCAACCCCAACAATTCGATACATCATCTCAAGAACACCTTGAAATTGAGACAGGTGGTGAGCAAGACTCAACCTGATATCATTCACAGTTTTTGCCGACTCCAATACATCACAGGACTGAAGTGGATGAAGCACACTCCATTCATTCTTCAGTGCTATCAGCGGGAGGTTTCTCAGCGCACCACGGTAGCAGCATCCAAGCTGTTTCCTTCCGACCATTTACAATTCAGTGCCTGTGGAGCACACATGATTGATGCAAAGTGGTCTCATGCAAGTCGGTGGCATGTCGTACACAATTGTACTGACACCAATCTGCTTCACCCCGTTTCCCCTTTGGATGGATATACCTATTTGGCATTCCTCGGCAGAATGGAGCCGATCAAAGGGCCCAAAGAAGCCATTGAATTGGCCAAACTCCTCGGTCTTCCCATCAAGTTGGCAGGGAACATCGAAGAAGAGCACTTGCCGTTTTTCCAGGCCGAAATTGAGCCCCTATTGCAGTCCGGTGTGGCCGAATATGTCGGCCCCTTAAACGACACACAAAAGCAGGATTTCCTGAGCCAGGCCATGGCATTTCTAATGCTGATTCAATGGGAAGAGCCATTTGGCATCGTTATGGCTGAAGCACTGGCTTGTGGTGCTCCCATCCTAGCATTGAATCGCGGTTCAGTGCCGGAAGTTGTTCAGGATGGGATGAATGGATTTCGGGCAGATAGCATCGTCGAACTTCATCAAAAGTGCGCCCAATTCGAATCCATCGACCGCAATACCTGCCGTTCCGATGCCTTGGAACGATTTTCAATCCAAGGAATCAGCACTCAATATCTCTCCATCTTTCAAAACGCATTGGACACAAGCGGTAAGGTGAAATGAGCGAAATTCAGGCTGGAATGAAGACGGTGCTCATCATCTATCCCCATTGGCCTCCCTCGAATCTGGTGGGTGTGCACCGGGTTCGATTGATTGCCAATCATCTCTCTTCTCAAGGATGGCATCCAGTCGTCCTCACCGTGCATCAAAAGCACTACGAAGAAACTTGTATTCCTGAGCTGGAGTCTCTTGTAGACGATTCAGTAGAGGTCATCAAGACAGACGCCAAAGATGTGATCTGGCTTTTTGGAATGCGCTTGATAGGTGATATAGGACTGCGTGGATGGAAGGGGTTGAAATCAACAGCGAAGGCCATACTTGAAAATCGAACGGTTGATTTCATTTGGTTTTCGATGCCATCATGGTACCCTCCGTTAATGGCTGGAGCGCTCAAACGTCAATTCAAGATTCCAATCGGCATCGATTATCAGGACCCCTGGGTGCAGAGGCTCCCTAATGACACACCCTTACTCAGCCGCGCACGCCTGACCCAGTGTTTCGCCCGGAAAATGGAGCCCTATGTGTTGAAGGATGTCTCGTTGATTACTGCCATAAACGCTTCATACGTAAGTGGCATCCGCGAACGTCATCCAGAACTGGACCACGTTCCACGGGCCACATTCCAACTGGGTTTTGACGAAAAGGACCATCAGCTTGAAATCAAAAGCCAAATTCTTTGGCCGGAACACAGCCAGTGCCTGATATATGCAGGAGCATACCTGCCTCTCAGCGCACCATTCCACCGTGCATTATTCAAAGCCACGCGATCATTGCTTGACGGCGGGCTGATATCGAGTAACATCTTCTTTCTCTACGTTGGCACGGGTCATCCTAACCGTCCCATCCAGCGCATTGCCTCAGAGGAGGGCATCACCACGCATGTTCTGGAAATACCCGAACGCATTTCATTTCTCGAAATCCAACAACTGCTCCGAAAGGTGCATGCCACCATGGTCATCGGCTCTCCTGAGCCACATTATTCAGCTTCCAAAGTGTTTCAGTGCGTTCTCTCCCAGAGGCCTGTATTGGGCATACTGCATGAGCAAAGTGAAGCGAGCACCATCCTCGAACAGTGCGGCGGGACCTCCATGATAGCCAAGTATCGAGGAAATGAAGAAGAGCTGGTGGTTTCTATAAAACAAGCACTCACCAACTGTCTCAACGGCCCTCACCCACAACTCAGCCTTGCACCCCTTGAACCTTATCACGCCCGCAATGCCGCCAGGGCCTTCGCGGATGCAATGAACTCAATAGTGGCAGCATGAAACTCGCGATTGTCACTACCCACCCCATCCAATACAACGCACCTTTTTTCAGGGTGTTGGAACAAAATGCATCCATAGAATCCATAGTCTACTTTACCCAACCACCATCATCCACCCACTTCGATCCTGGTTTCAATCGACATGTGGAATGGGACATCAACCTGACTTCAGAGTATCAGTCCGAACAGCACGACGCCACCCGGAAAAGTGGAAGACAAGCTCTTCTGAAAAACATCAAGGAGCAAGCTCCGGACGCCGTTCTGATTTATGGATGGAACTTCCCGGGGCACTTTTTCTTGATGAGAAAGCTTAAAGGAGCAATACCCGTATGGTTTCGAGGAGACAGCCATTTGATTGACCCACTTCCTACATTAAAAAGATGGTTGCGACGAATGGCATTGACATGGGTCTATCGCCACGTCGATCACTGCTTTACAGTAGGGAGCAACAATGAAGATTATTTTATCAAGCATGGCCTGAAATCCAACCAACTGTCGCGAGCACCACATGCCGTGGACAATAAATGGTTCCAAACTGATGATACAGAGCGAAGGAAAGAGGCCCTAGCATGGCGCCGTGCACTTGGAATCCCAGACAAAGACAAGGTCATTCTCTTCTCAGGCAAACTAGAAGAAAAAAAGGAGCCTGAATTGCTCATAAAAGCTTGGCAACTATTGGATGACCCGACCCTCCATCTCATCCTCGGAGGAACAGGTATCCTCGAAATCCAACTTCACACGGACTACGCCGAACTGCCCAATATCCATCTCATCGGATTCCAAAACCAATCCAAAATGCCTGTACTCTATCGGATGGCAGAGGTGTTCTGCCTGCCATCCAAAGGTCCGAATGAGACGTGGGGCTTGGCCATCAATGAAGCCCTGGCCTGCGGTGTTCCTTGCATAGCAAGCGATCGGGTGGGGTGCGCCCGTGACATTCTGGCAAATCCCCAACTCGGTCGCGTATTTCCATCCGGAAACGTGAACGCCCTGAAAGAGGCACTACTCACATTACTCAGCACTGGACCTCCAAACCCCACTTCCCTCATAGCTTTCCGCGCGGAGTACTCCTACGGAAGCTTCACAAAACAAATTCGCTCGAAATGGAAGACAACAACGAATTGAGCGGCATCAAAGTTTTAGGGTTCATTCTAGGAACAGAGCTCCTAGGATCGGAACGCGGAAATATTGAGGCATTGCGCGCCTTGCAATCAAAAGGAGCTGAAATCGTTGTAGCCATTTGCAACAGAACACCGAATGGAGGCGATGTCGGCGACATGTGTAGAACACTTGGGTTCATCACTGTCGAAATCCCCTATGGGAGCCACTTCTCGGCGCAATGGATGATAAACGATAAGCGATATGCCTGGCGTCAGATCAAACGTCTTTTCACCAACAGCTGGAAAGTCCATCGAATCATTGTCCGCCATAAACCACACCTGATGATCATCGGGAACACGTTGGCATATGCTTTCATAGCCCTCGCGCTGACTTGGCACAGACACCCGCTTGTCTTTCGTGTCGGAGACGCTCCCAACACGAAATCCAGATTCCAGCTTTCTCTCTGGAAAACGTTGGCCCGAAGAGCAAATGCTATAGTCTGCATCAGCGATTTCATCAAAGAGCAAATCACTGACTTGGTCTCCTTGCAGAAAAATGTCCACGTTATTAGAAACATAGCCCCGGTGCGCACTGATTCATTAACTGCAGAAACCATTGAAAGGGTGCGCGGACATAAATGCTTCAACCAGGGGGTCTATATCGGTCAAATCACACAACAAAAAGGTGTTCCTGACCTCATAGATGCCCTCATTGAGCTGAATGATTCCGAAACCGGTTGTTGGATCATCGGAGGAAGTGAACACACACAGGAACTTGAAACTGAACTCAAACTCAAAGTGTCCGCCAGCAAAAGCCAAACCGACATCCAATTCCTAGGATATTTAAATGATCCGCGGCCCTATATCTCCGCTGCTGACTGGCACATCGCTCCATCCAACTATGAAGAACCTTTGGGAAATGTCGTTCAAGAAGCCAAAGCGTTGGGTACCCCAAGCATAGTAACACCACAAGGAGGACTGCCTGAAACCTTGTCGCATGAAAAAACCGGCTGGGTTCTTGAAACCACTGGACAAATAGCAATTATCAAGCTATTGTATCGCATCGCAACTCAGGGACACGGCATATGCAAGGAAGACGTATTGAAAGAGCATGAAAGACGATTCTCCCAAACAGCCTTTGAGAATGGCTGGTACCACATTTCCCGCAGTACTATCGGCGTGCATCTTCCGTCCGAGCGAACAGGTAGCACCTCTCATGAGTAGAATTAGCAACACGCCATCACCAATTCCTCAATAAGCACAACCACCACACCTATCTTCAATTTATAACTCCCATGTGTGCAATCAACGGAATATTCAACCTTTCAGGAAAACCAATCCAACGAAATGAATTGGACTAAGGGCCAGATTGGGGCATGATCTGGCAAATCTGGAATGTCCCTGTTATTACCTACCCATGAGCACCCGATTTAATTCATTGTACCCAAATAACCACACTAAAAATGGGTGAGCTCAGCGTCGAACGGATTTTCTGTTTGTCAATGGATAAAGACATGTACAGGAGAGATTTGATGCTGAGCTCATTTCCCTTACTGAAGGACCGCATTGAATTCATCCCGGGATTGGACGGAAACCAATCACCGGTTACACCCCCGTCATGGACTTCTAACTTGAATACCCATGAGAAGTACGACGATAGTACCAGATGCTCAGTATCCGTTTTAAATCACAATCTCAGCGACAAGGAACTGGCTTGTGTTCTGGGGCATATGAACATTTGGAAAATCATATCCGAATTAAACGGAAATCAGCCCTGTCTGATATGCGAGGATGACATCCACCCAAAAGATGAAGCCAGTTTCATCGATAAGACCAACGAGATAATCAGTGAGATGGCCGCTCCGGAAATCGTTTACTTGGGCTTTTCTTCCTTTCAGGACCAAAAACAACGATCCATACTCTTTACTGCAATGCAGATTGCATGGCATTGGTGCAAACAGAAAAGGTTTTCTGGCACATTGCAAAGCATAGTGTCCTACAACCTTGTGAGGAAGGCGTCGCCGAGAATAACTTTTAATAAGCGACACGTACTGCACGCTGGACAACACTGGGGGGCATTCTGCTATCTGGTCACCCCTGACTCCGCCAGGCAGCTATTGGCCCTGAATGCAAACCTGAAAATGACCTCGGATGGCACTTTGCGATACGCAAACCTCTCGCAAGCAATACCATTGTACATCAGCAAAACCAGCCTTGTAAGAGTCAACTCCGAGCTTGGTAGCAACATCAGGACACAAGAAGAGCACGACTCGAACTTCTCAAAGTTCAAAATCACCTGAATCCACGCCCAATACACTCCAAATCCACCTCAGACCAAATTCAAATTACGACCTGCTCAAACCGCTCATAACTTCTTCTCTCTAGACAATCGACACTAAATCCAGCAAAGTCATTTTCGCAACCATTCAATGTCCGCAAAGACCGCACATACCAAATCTGTCCAATCACCATTGGTCAACGGCTTACTCGCATTGCTTGGGGTCTATGGAATGTTCGGCTCAAATCCATTGGAATGGCTTTGGGCTGTCCTTCTGCTGTATTTCATTCTCAGAAAATTCTGGTGGGCCAATTATCCTGGAATCATACTGTTTTGCCTCCTCACGCCATTTTTGGAGATACACACCGTCCTAATCGAAGCGGCCAACTACGGTCTAACTCTAGACCAACTATACCCTGAGACTGGACAGCTCACATTCTGGTTGGCTTCCTTCGGCCTCTTCAGCTTATTGCTAGGCTTCACTGCAGGGTTGAGAAAAACCAAAGTCCAATTCTCGCTCGAGACTTTGCGCGAATCAGCTCACCAAATCTCACAGAGAAATCTTCTTTTGGCAACGCTCGGATTGGCCGTGGGAGGAATCGCCATCGACATCGCAATACCATATTCTAGTCCTATCCGACAAATAGAAACTTACTATGCGGGCATGACCAATGCCTGCTACATGACTTTTGCCATCCACTTCTGGATCACGAGGAAAAATCCATGGCTGGCAATCGCATTATTTCTGGTGTTTCTGGCCACAAGCTTTCAAAGCTATTTCAGCAGTTGGCGCGAGCCCTTTACCATTGCTCTTGTCTCTATTTTAGTGACCTACAACCATTTTAAAATCAAGCACCTGCTACGATTATCTCCTCTGCTCATACCGGTTGTAGCGCTCACCCTGATGTGGCAGACAGTCAAATCTGACTACCGAGCATATCTATCGCAAGGAGAAAGGGCACAAATAGTCAGGGTTGGACAACTTGAAGCCCTTACCAAATTTTCAGAACTGGTAACTGAGGCGACAACTCAAGACGCTGTAGCACAACAATCAACAATCAACAACACCCTCAAAAGGGCTGGTTATGTCGAGTACTTCAATGCAACAGTACGTAAGGTGCCTGCGGAAATACCGCATGAAAATGGGCGACTCCTTGCTGAGTCACTCTCTTTCGCCTTCATCCCGCGAATACTCAACCCGGACAAAGGAGTCAAAAACGACAGACTTAAAGTCGAACGATACACTGACTTCTACTTTGGGGCATCGTCCTTCTCGTCCTTCAGCCTAGGTCATTATTGTGAAGCCTACATTGATTGGGGGCCGGTATGGATGATGCTACACCTGTTCATTTACGGATTTCTCGGTGCCTTACTTATTCGAATCTCCATTTCCAAAATGGCCAACTTCAACCCGATCGTCGCAATGGGAATTCTCTGGATCATCATCCTACCGTGGGGTACATTCCAGCAAGACATGATTGTTGTCGCTGGAAAAACCGTTTGGGGCGCATTGTGCCACCTGGTACTTTTTTGGCCCCTCTACAAGCTTATTAATCGGCACATCCTAACATCTTCATTGAATCAATAACCACAATTTCAATCGATGCAGCTAAAATTTAAGGGCTATCTCGTCTTCCAAAACACTGCGGTGGCGCCTTCGATTTTTTCACTAACATAAATTTCTTTGCTTGTAGGGCAACCATCAATTTTGAGCTGATACATTTTTCGATTCCACTACGAGGTATGGCCCATAACTCCCGCAGTTCTTGCAAATCACTGTACCCCCCTTAAATTCCCGAGAATATTTAGATTCCAAACCAATCACAAGCCAATCATAGGAATCAACAATTTCAATAGCCGACTTCAATTCAAAAGAATTGAAGTGCCGAACTGGAATAAAGTCGCCATACCCGAGCATCACTATCTCCCATGGCTCACAATACACCCGACTTCCCTCTCCCCACGAAAACTGATTCAATTCATCAATTAGTCGATCAGGACGATTGAAAGCTATATCCCTCAATCTCATTCCAGGCATAGCATATCCAGCCACTAGGAAGTTCAACAGAACCAATCCTAGGAGCCCATAATGTCGCGCTTCACTCCACCTGCCTGTGTATGTCTGACTCACTATCGCGATCAAAGCGTACATCAATGGTACAGCATAGATGGCCCTGAACACGTAAACATCTGTCAGTGTAAATACTCCCAAGGAAATAACCAATACTCCTACCGGAAACAGTACAATCTTCCTTGCACCAAGAGCCAAGAGAAACACCGAAAGAAATAGTAGGGGATAGTTCCAATTGAATGCCGCAATCAAGTCCATTACTGTACCTGAATTGTTCAATAAGATCATCATAGTGCCCACAAGATTTCCTTGTGAAAGCAACAAGACAATACCTCCTGCTACAAGTGAAGCGGCACCGAGGAGCACAAACTTGTATTGAGTCAGCAATTGCACAGACCACTCCACTCGCAAGGCCAAAACAAGCGCTACGAGTTGAAAGACTAATACCGCGGCAGTAATCCAGCATAAGCATCCAAGAACGAAAGAGACCAACGCTACCCCCCAGAGAAACCACCTCATAAGAGACGCTCTTGAAAACCCTATGCTTAATGAAGCAGCTCCGAGGATGCAGAAAAAGAACGCCAGACTATCGGCTC
>Ga0209223_10003121_pt1 | contig 16031 bp, 17 predicted proteins | sample COG_06_FD_184750 | JGI IMG/M metagenome (GOLD analysis project Ga0209223, IMG submission 184750) | Pelagic Microbial community sample from North Sea - COGITO 998_met_06 (SPAdes) (version 2) | ecosystem: Environmental > Aquatic > Marine > Neritic zone/Coastal water | place: Helgoland, sampling...
GATTATATTGGCGCGCCATGGCCAATTCCTAAAGACAATATTACATATAGGGATGAAAAAAATAGGTTAATAAGAGTTGGCAACAGTGTTTCACTTAGAAGTTATAGGTTGCTGGAATTTCCAAGTAAAAACAAATTAAAGTGGACTGACACTCATGGATTTTTTCACGAAGATGGGTTTATATGTGTAAAAATAAATCATCTTCTTGAAGAAGAAGGTATGGGGTTTGCTCCTATTGAATTAGCAATAAGATTTTCTCAAGAGACGTCTCTTCAAGAAGCAAAAGGAATTAAACCTTTTGCTTTTCACAAGTGGGAAGGCACAAATAGGGTTTATCCAAGATTTGGATCTTACAATAGACTAAATTACAAATACTATTTAAAAAGAATAAAAAAACTATATGCCAAAATTATATGACTCTTTTTTGTTTTTCCAGGAACTTGATTTATTAGAAATCAGACTTAATTATTTAAATGATAAGGTAGATTATTTTATCATTGTTGAAGCTGGTCAAACTTTTTCAGGAAATAAAAAACCGTTCAACTATGAAATTAATAAAAAAAGATTTGAGAAGTTTTCTCATAAAATTATTTATTATAAAATAGAAGATTTTCATGATTCGTATAATTCAATAAAACGATTTTTAGAAAATCATGATGAAGTTTCCTTTCGAAATGTTTTCAATCAATTAGAATCTGAAAATCATTATCCAAAAGACCAATTACATTGGGTATTAGATTCCTATCATAGGAATTGTTTACAAATTGTATATCAAAAACACCTAGCCGATGAAGATTATGTTATTTTGTCTGATTTGGATGAAATACCTAGTTTAAAGTATTTAGATATAAATTTTTTAAAAACACTTTCTGCTCCAACTGTAATGAAGCAAAATCAATTTGTATATTTTTTAAATTATTTTCATAACGATAATTGGTTTGGGAGTATAGTTGGTAAGTATGAATACTTTAATAAAACTTCTTTAAATCTTATTAAAGCTGACTCTAAAAGTGAAAGATTAATAGTCGATAAAAAAGAGTTAATCAACGGTGGATACCACTTTACTAATGTAGGAGGTATTGATTTAATTACTTATAAAATCAAAAGCTGGGGTCACCAAGAATTTAATAAAAATCATATTCTAAATAGAATTGAATATAATGTTTCTACTGGTCAGGACATATTTGAAAGGGAGTATGGGACTATTCTCAAAAAGGTAGATGTTAATGACAATAAGTTTTTCGACGAAGACATGATGCATTTAATATTAAAACACCCCAGTTTATTAATTAATGAAGAAACAAAATTTGTGTCAAAATATGATTTGTATAATTGCTACAGATATTTTAAACATATTTTATTTAGAATAAAAGCAAGATTTTTCAAATAATGGCAACTTATTATTATAGTTTTGAAAATGGCCAAGGTGTAGGGAATCAGCTATGGAGCTACATCTCATTAAAATTAATTTTTAAAAAAAGGAATGAAAATATATTTTTCACAGGCTATGATTTTTTTAAATTAAAAGTGTTGTATCCGGATGTAGATTTTCAATCTGAATTTGTTGTAGATTTTAGTGCTGATCATATTGTTTATGAAAAAATAGACTATGCTAAAAATTCTGATTTTCCAGTTAAAGAGAATCTTTTTAAATCTTTATTTGAATTAAATCAAAGTGATTTAAAAGTAGAGCTTAAAGGACTTTTTCAAAAAGAATCATATTTAGATGGTCTGAATGAACTATCATTTTTACATTACAAGTATTCTTCACTACCACTTATTGATAAAGAAATATGCATAATTCATGTAAGGGGTGGTGATTATCTTAGTATACCTGCATCACTAACTTTAAACTACTATAATTATGCGATTAAGCTGATGAGGGAAAAATTTAAAGTTATTAACTTTAAGATTTTAACTAACGATTTTAAATATGCCAGAAAATTATTCCCTGATTTTGAAATTATAGGATCTGGAAAAACATCTCAAACAATTGAAGAAACAAACGCATCTCACCACATAGGAGGAAGTATTAAAGAAGATTTTGAAATTTTATATCAAGCAAGAAATGTAATATTGTCAAATTCTACATTTGCATATTGGCCAGTAAAAATTAGTACTCATAAAAAAAATATTATTGCTCCAATGTACTGGTTTGCTTATAATTTATCAAATGGATGGTGGTCACCATCTGATTCAATAGTTGAATCATGGATATATATCAATCATGCAAAGAATTTTTTCTGCGAAGGGAAAAAAATTCAAAAAGAAAAATATAAAACTCTGAGTTCAATCAAGTATAATTTTTATTCTATCAAATTTAGAATAAGAGGAAAACTATTGAAAATACTAAATTGGACAAGCTTGAATTAAAACAAAACAATTACATGAAAAATCTTATCAAAATATTCTTATCAAAACTTGGTTACAAATTAAACAAAGTCAAATCAACCGAGAACCATCTTACTTATCTTAAATCCAATTTTAATATTAAAACTATTTTCGATGTAGGTGCTCATCATGGAGAGACAGCTTTAGAATATTCTAAATTTTTCCCAACATCAAAAATATATTCGTTTGAACCCTTTTATGATTCATTTGAAAAACTAGAGAATAATATTAGTTCTATAACTAATGTAAAAACATTTAATATAGGACTTTCAAATAAAACTTCTTCTATGGAATTCAATATTAATGAAGGTTCTCCTACAAATTCAATTCTTAGATTATCAGATAATGCTCCTAATACCTGGGACAATAGTGGACTCAATCACAAAAATCATTTAGAATGTCAATTTAAAACTATAGATGACTTTATGAGTAAAAATGAAATTGAAGAGATTGATTTATTAAAAATTGACACACAAGGTTCTGAATATTTAGTTTTAGAGGGAGCAGAAAAAGTATTTCAAAAAAGTAAAATAAAAACTATTTACATGGAAATAATAATTGGAGATACATATGTTGGCCAAAAGTCATTAAGTTATTATCTCAACAAAATGGAATCTTATGAATTCAAGCTTCAAGGCTTTTATGATCTAACATTTAATACTAAATCTGATTTAATTCAACTAGACGCATTATTTATACATAAAAATTTTATTAATAAAATTTAAAATGAAACATAAAATCAAACAAGTTCTAGATAAATATTTTGGAATTGACATAAGAATTAAACCCGATAAACTTTCAGCTATTCACAATGAAAATCTTTTAGGACTTCTTAAAAGATCTACGTTGGTCCTACAAAGTAATAGATTAGACATCTTGGACAAAGGTTTAATTTTAGACTTCTGTCACTTTGTGATCAATTATGAGCATAAAACATACAGTCAATTATTTCAGGATTTGGCTTTTTTATTTTTTTGCTCAGGTGAACCAATAAATGGTACTTATTTAGAAGTTGGAGTAGGAGATGGTATAAATCATTCTAACACATATTTATTAGAAAAAAAAATTGGGATTAAAGGAATTTTGATTGAAGCGGACCCAAGACAAACTAAACAGATTTCTAAATTCAGAGGTGCAACTCTAATAAAATGTATAGCAGGTTCCAAGAACGACGTTGTTTCCATAAATTTAGCAAGTATTCCAGAGTTATCTTGGGTAGGTAAGAATAAGCCAAACGATAATTTATTCAGATCATCAACTAAAAAATTTGCAATAAACTCACGTACACTTGATAGTGTTCTTGAGGAAAATTTAAAAGAAAATACTTTAGATTATTTGTCAATTGATGTTGAGGGATATGAAAATGAAGTTTTATTAGGATTCTCTTTAAACCGTTGGCAACCTAAATTTATTAATATAGAGCATAATAGAGATGAATTACAAATGGATAATTTTAAAAGTTTTTTTAAAGAAAATTATACTCTAGTTTTAGAGTCAATATCAGATTGTGATTTTTGGTTTGTTAGGAATGATATATATAAAAAAAATCAACAAAATAAGTTTATATAAAGATTTAAATTTTATGAAGGTAATATGAAAGTAGTAATATTGGCAGGAGGACTAGGCACCAGGCTTAGTGAAGAAACAAGCACAAAACCTAAACCAATGGTAGACATAGGAGGTAAACCAATTTTATGGCATATTATGAAGATTTATTCTTCATATGGTATTAATGAATTTATAATTTGTCTTGGTTATAAAGGCTATTTGATCAAAGAGTTTTTTTTAAATTATCAAAGTCACATGTCTGATTTGACTATTGATTTAAGTAATAATAAGTCAGTTATTCACCAGAGTAGAGTTGAGCCATGGAAAGTAACTCTTGTCGATACAGGTTTGGGTACTATGACCGGGGGAAGGATAAAAAGAATAGCTAAATACTTAGATAAAAACGAAACTTTTTGTCTTACTTATGGAGATGGTCTTTCTGATATTGACATAGCTAAAACAATCAAATTTCATTTATCTCATGGTAAAGAGGCAACTTTATCTGCTACACTTCCTCCTGGCAGATTCGGATCTCTAGATATAGAAGATAATTTTGTTAAACATTTTGAAGAAAAGCCTCAAGGGGATGGAGCTTTTGTAAGTGGAGGGTTTTTCGTTTTAAATTCCAAAGTTATCGATAGAATTTCTGGTGATCAAACTATTTGGGAACAAGAACCACTCAAAAGTTTAGCCAAAGACTCAGAATTAATGTGCTATGAACACAAAGGTTTTTGGCAACCTATGGATACTTTAAGAGAGAAGTTTTTATTACAAAACTTATGGAATAGCAATAAAGCTCCTTGGAAAATATGGAAGGATTAAAATACACTAATGATTTTTGGCTAAACAAAAAAGTTTTTGTTACTGGCCATACAGGTTTTAAGGGAGTCTGGCTTTGTTTATGGTTAAATAAATTAGGTGCTAAAGTTAAAGGCTACTCTTTACCCCCTGAAAAGAACTCACCTTTTTACGATGATTCAAATTTAGGCGACTTAATAGAAAGTGAATATGGAGATATAAGAGATTATACCAAGCTTGAAAATAGTATAAAGGTGTTTGAGCCTCAAATAATTTTTCATTTAGCGGCACAAGCCCTAGTGATTGATTCCTATTTAGATCCAGTAAATACTTTTTCTACAAACATATTAGGAACAGTAAATTTATTACAAATTTCAAAAGAATTAAATTCTCTAAAAAGTATTGTAGTTGTAACTACCGATAAGTGTTACGAAAATGACGAATCTAAAATATCATTTAACGAATTAGATAAATTAGGAGGTTCAGACCCTTATAGTAGCAGTAAGTCATGCTGTGAATTAGTTGTTAACTCATATAGAGATTCATATCTCAAAAAAAATAATATATTTCTAGCAACAGCTAGAGCTGGGAACGTTATTGGCGGAGGTGATTATTCGTCAAATAGGTTAATACCAGATCTCCTTAAAGCTTTGGCTTTAGAAAAGGAGGTTGTCATTAGAAACCCCAAATCGGTAAGGCCTTGGCAACATGTGTTAAATCCGTTAAAGGGTTACTTAATTTTAGCTGAAAATTTGTTTAATGGTAAATCTCAATTTCAAGGCAGTTGGAATTTTGGACCTAACATTGAAGATTGTAAAGATGTTAAATGGATAGTTGATAATTTTAATAGTAAACTCAAGACACCTATTAAGATTGTCTTAAAAGAGAACAATGAAAACTTTAAAGAGGCAGGGTTTTTATTCTTAGATTGTACTAAAGCAATAAACAATCTTAATTGGAATCCTATTTGGGATCTTGAAGATGCAATTAAAAGCATAATTAGATGGCAAGAAAACTTAGCTGAGAATAAAAATATTCAAAACTTTTGCATAAATGAAATCGAAAAATATATTAAGCATGGAGAACGAATTAAACAATTTAAGAAATAAAATAAACTCTTTAGTTAAAGATTATTGTGAAATAAAATACTCAGAAAAAAAATTTAATAAACTAACTTCTGATGTTCCTGTTTCAGGCAAGGTAATAGGATATGAAGAAACTAGAAATATGGTTAACTCAAGTCTCGATGGTTGGCTTACTACTGGTGATTATAACAAAAAGTTTGAAGAGAAATTATGTGAATTCATTGGAATTAAATATTGTCTTACTGTTAATTCTGGGTCTTCTGCAAATTTAGTTGCATTTAATACTTTAACATCTGAAAGATTGAGGAGTAGAGCGATTAAAAAAGGTGATGAAGTAATAACAGTAGCCGCTGGATTTCCAACTACGGTTAATCCAATTATACAATTTGGGGCAATTCCTGTCTTTGTTGATGTTGACATAGAGACTTACAACATAGACGCTTCATTAGTTGAAAAAGCAATAAATAAAAGAACAAAAGCAATTGTCTTAGCTCATGCACTAGGGAACCCATTTAATTTAAAGACTATTAAAGAAATATGTGATAAGTATAAATTATGGCTGATTGAAGATACATGTGATGCATTGGGTTCCGAATATGACGGAAAAAAAGTGGGAACTTTTGGTGATATTGCTACATTAAGTTTCTACCCAGCTCACCACATAACAATGGGTGAGGGTGGCGCTGTTTTAACAAATTCGTTAAAGTTAAAAAAGATTGCAGAATCATATAGAGATTGGGGGCGTGATTGTTTTTGCGCTCCCGGTTGTGATAATACATGTAACGCAAGATTTGATCAGCAACAAGGAGATTTGCCACCTGGATACGATCATAAGTATACATATTCACATTTAGGTTATAATTTGAAAATTACGGATATGCAAGCTGCATGTGGATTAGCCCAGTTAGATAAATTAGATTATTTTATAAATCAGAGGAAAAAAAACTTTAAGTATTTGTTTAATGGATTAAATGAATTGGAGACTTTTATTGCTTTACCTAAAGCAACCCCCAAAAGTGACCCTTCATGGTTCGGATTTCCAATTACAATTAAAGACAGTAATTTTGAAAGAGTAGATTTACTAAGATATTTGACTAAATACAATATTGGGACAAGACTCTTATTTGCGGGTAATTTGACAAAACAACCTTACTTTAAAAACATAGAATTCAAGGTTGTTGGAAATTTAAAAAACACAGATAAAATTTTAAATGACACATTTTGGATTGGTGTGTTTCCTGGGCTTGAACAAGATCATTTAGATTATATTATAGAAAAATTGATTTATTTTTTCAAAAATTAAAAAATGGAAACTACTGAAATTCCGGGATTGGTCAAAATTACAAATTTTAATCAATTTGATTCTAGAGGTTTATTTGTCAAAAGTTTAAACAGTCAAAATCTAAAAGAGTTGGATTTTAATTTACAAGAGTCTTTTTTTTCAGTTAGTAGAAAAGATGTTTTGAGAGGCATGCATTTTCAGTTGCCTCCTTTCGACCAAAATAAAATCATTTTTGTTTCTTCTGGTAAAATATTAGATGTTATACTAGATTTAAGATTAGATTCTCCCACTTATGGTCATCACGAAGTGTTTGAAATATCAAAAGAGACTAACTATTCTCTGTATATTCCATTGGGCCTTGCTCATGGATTTTATTCTTTAGAGGATAATTCTATTGTAAATTATTTGGTTTCATCACCTTATTCTCCAGATCATGATAAAGGGATTTTATATAATTCATTCGGCTTTAATTGGAATTATGTAAACCCTATAATTTCAAAAAGAGATTTATCATTCCCTAGCTTTAATGAATTTAAATCAGTTTTTTAGACATGAAAATTCTCATTATTGGCGCATCGGGTTTAGTTGGATCTGCAATCCTTGAAAATTTAATTGATCATCATGAAGCAATAGGAACATATAATAATTTCAGGGTAGAAAATTTTAAAAAGTTAAATTTATCGGACCAATTAGAGACTAATATTTTTTTTAAATCTAATAATTTTGATGTAATTATTTGTTGTTCAGGGCTTACTAATGTTGATTATTGCGAAGAAAATGAGGAAGAAAGTTTTTTAAATAATGTTGTTTCTGTCAGAAATATGTTAAATAATATTCAAGCCACACAAACTAAAATAATATATATATCGACTGATTATGTTTTTAACGGAAAAAACGGACCATATAAGGAAGAGGATTTAACAGATCCTATTTCAATTTATGGGGAGCATAAACTAATTGCTGAAAACATAATTTTTGCGCATTCTATAAATAATGTAGTCATAAGAGTTACAAACGTATTTGGTCCAGAAAGACGCAGTAAAAATTTTTTAAATAGACTTTTAAATCATAAAGGATTTGAAGAGCTTTTTATACCAATAGACCAGTATGCAACCCCAGTATTTTCTCTTGATATTGGAAAATTAGTTAATAGAATTATTGAAAGTGATAAAAGCGGATTATATCATTTAGGAGGTTATGAATATTTATCTAGACAAGATATTGTTGATTTGTTCAATTATTATTCTAAGGATAAAATAAAATATAAAACATTCGTGACTTCCAATTCTTTTCAGGCCGCTAAAAGACCTTTGTTATGTGGTCTTAGAAATTTGAGATTAAAAGAAGATTTTCCAGATTTCAAATTCACTACGATACAAATGTATATAAAGCAGATGTTAAATTTAGAAGTAAATTAAATATCACTAAGATTCTTCAAGGAGATGGGTTAAATTATCTTAATATTTTTTGTTAAAGAAAAAAATCAGTTTTGAGAAATTTTATAGAGGCCGATACTAAACACATTAAATAAACATCTAATTCAAACTAATGTTATGAAATTAAAAATTAAATACTTTTTACCTGAGGGTTTAAATATAATTATAAGAAGATTATTATCTTCTTCCTACAGAAAAAGAAGGATTGATCATAAATACGAGATTACAAACCATAATAGAATAAGTTTAATACTTAAGGGAATTTTTTTATTTCCATTGGAATCTGTGAAGTATTTGGAAATAGGTTGTTTTAACGATGAGGTTTTTGATTCAGTTCCTCTTCTAAAACATCAAAAAGTAGGAGTAGACCCTCAAAAAGGAGGTACATTAAGGCTAACAAGTGACGCCTTTTTTAAAAAAAACAAAGATATATTTAATGTAATATTTATAGATGGATTACACCACTATGATCAGGTCAGAAGAGATATAATTAATTCAATTAATTCAATTAATTCAAATGGGATTATCTTCATCCATGATATGTTACCTGAATCAGAAATATCATCTAAAGTTCCTAGACAAAAATTCGCGTCTAACTGGAATGGAGATGTTTTTAGAGTTATTTTTGATTTATTAGATAATGATAATTTAGTATTTAAAATTGTTAATATTGATTTTGGTGTTGGAATGATTATGTTAAAGAATAATGAAAAAATCAATTTAGGGGAAAATGATGTTGATTATGATCATTTTATTAAAAACAAAAGTAAACTTCCAATTATTTCATTAACCGAAGCGTTCAAGTTGTTAGAATTATCTGTTAGACCTTAATTCTTAGCTATAGATATTTTGAAAAAAAATCAAATAGTCAAAATATACGGAGGCCTAGGGAATCAATTATTTCAATATGCATTTGCAATGTATTTAAGTAAGATTTCGAATAATAAAATTTTACTAGATATTAACGAATTTAGATATATAAAACATCATTCTGGTTGCCTATTAAGCGAATTGCTTTTTGTTAAATTTTCATATATAAACATATTTAATCATTTAAAGTTTAAAGTATCTAAATTTTTAAATTCGTATGGTAATATCTACTTAAAGCAAAACGATTATTCTGCTAATAAAATTCCTTTAAATGATAAAATTCAAATGGTTAAATATTTTGAAGGTTATTGGCAAAATCTCACGATGGTAAATACAGTTCTTGAGGATTTAATATCAGCTAAAAAAACAAATAATTTCAACAGTCATGATATTAAAGATAATTTTATTGCAATTCATGTAAGAAGAGGAGATTATTTGAATAATGAAAAAATGTATTCAAATATATGTAATAAGAAATATTATGAAAATGCTGTTAAATATTTCGAAATAAATTTTAAAAATCCAAAATTTTTCATCTTTTCAGATGATATTAACTGGTGTAAACTAAATTTAACTTTCATTAAAAATTGTGAATTTGTAGATTATAACACATCAGCTATTGAAGATTTTACTATGATGACAGAATTTAAAAATAAGATAATTTCGAACAGTACATTTAGTTGGTGGGCAGCCATGCTGAATTCTAAGAATAAAAATATAATTTCACCTAGAGTTTGGAATAATTTCATAGAATATAATGATCTAATTCCAGAGACCTGGATTAAAATATAGATGTGGTAATAGGAAATGGACTACTTTCAAGGATTTTCAAAGAATATAAAAATAGTGAGGAATTTATAATTTTTTCTTCGGGTGTTTCAAATTCTTTAGAAACAAGATTTGATGAGTTTAAAAGAGAAAAGGAACTTCTTTATTATACTTTAAAAAATAACCCCAATAGAACATTAGTATATTTTAGTACATGTGCTTTTTACGAAAATTACAATGATGAAAGCCCCTATTTGAGGCATAAGAGAGAGATGGAAGAATGGATAACATCTAATGTGAAAAAGTTTTATATTTTCAGAATTCCACAAATAATAGGTAGTAAAAACACTAATCAGCTTTTAGGCTTTTTAGATCATAAAATAAAAAACAAAGAAAAGTTCGTGCTTTATGATGTTGAGAAAAATTTAATTGATTTCGAGTTTCTATTAACTACATCTAAACATATAATTTCAACTAATTCTTATATAAATAAAACATCTAATATTTTTTATCCAGACAATATAAAAGTAAGAGATATTGTGAATTTTTTAGAGCAAATACATAATGTGAAAGCTAATTATGTCATTGAAGAAAAAAAAGGAAATTTAATTATTGAAAAGACAATTGATGATGAAATTATCTCAAAATTATTCCCAGTGAGAATCAACTATTATAAGGAAAAACTGGAAGAGTATTATGGATAATCTTGTTTCAGTTATTTTACCAGTTTATAATGGAGAGAAATTTCTAAAAAAATCAATTGATAGCGTTTTAGATCAGTCATACAAAAATTTTGAATTAATAATAATTAATGATGGATCTACAGACAAAAGTGATTTGATTATTAATAAATATTTACCCAACGATAAAATAAAATATTTTTCAAGAAATAATAAAGGACTAGTCGCAACTTTAAATGAAGCAATACAAAGAAGTAGTGGGCAGTTTATAGCTAGAATGGATCAAGATGATATTTGTTATCCAACTAGAATTCAGAAACAGCTAGATTTTCTCATTAAAAATAATATAGATGTTTGTGGAACTAGTTATAAAATCATTGATGAGAACGAAAATGTTTTAAAGGTTATAAATTCGTTTAACGAGTATTTTGAAGTAATTATTTCTGCTATGTTAGTTCCTTTTGCTCATCCGAGCGTGATGTTTAGAAATATTTTTCAAAGAAAAGACTTAAGCTATGGAAGTGGAGAAATAATATTTGCTGAAGATTATGACTTATGGATTAAAATGGTTAAAAAAGATGTAAGCTTCGGTAATTTGAAAGAAATTTTACTTAAATACAGAGTTTTTGGAAACTCTTTATCTAGTATTACCAAAGTAAACATTTTTAGTGAAGTTTATAATAGTTGTAGGGACTACAACAAGAGTGAAAGCAGAAAATTAATTTCTATTTACGAGAATATTTTGGTAACAAATATTAATTATTCTTTTGCTCCAATTTTAGTTAAAAGTATTTTAAATTTCACAAAGTCAAATGGTTATAATCAAAGCGCATTAAGACTTTTATTTAAAATAAATTTTAAATCAATTGTTTTAGGGTTTTTAAAGTTCATGAAACAAGAGTTTCTTAATATTACTTATAAATTTAATTTTTTTAAACTATAAAGAAATTTTGAAAAAGGTAATAGTTATTGATGCTTGTAGTACTTCTTTTGGTGGAGGACTAACCTATTTAATAGAATTTTTAAATAATTCAAGTAATGAAGATTATAATTTTGAAATTATTTGTTCTCAAAAAATCACTGAAAAGCTCCCAAAGTCATCAAAGATTAAGTTAATTAATCATCCCTTTTTAAATAAAGGAATAATTCATAGACTGTTTTTTCAATTTTTCATGATAGACAAATTTATCAATAGCAATGCCTTAATTTTAATGAGTTTGAATGGTGATTATTTAGGAAAGTTTAGTCCTCACATTGGTATTTGTCAAAACATGCTTCTTTATGAAGAAGAAAAAACAATGGGGATGAGTATTCTTGAGAAACTTAAGTTTAAACTATTAAAGATTAGACAAATAAAGAGCTTTAATAGTTCTAAAGGCGTTATTTTTTTATCTAAGCATGCTTCAAACACTGTATTACCTTTGATAAAAACAAAAAATAATGAAATAATAAATTTTGGTATTTCTGATAGGTTTAAGTATAAGACCAGAGAAATGCATAGAATCAAGCCATTTAAACTCTTGTATGTTTCTACAATACACACATATAAAAATCAACTTAATTTAATTAAAGGAGTTGAAATTTTAATTAAATCAGGAATAAATATAGAATTAACATTAGTTGGGCCAATTATAAATAAAAGTTATTGGAATAAAATTGCCTCAAAAATTTCTCAAATTAATAATGGTGTGAATTACATCAAACATATTGATTTCATTGATCATGAAAAAATTCACAATGTTTATAATTCAAATGATTTATTTTTATTTCCATCTACATGTGAAAACATGCCAAATATTTTAATTGAGGCTATGGCATCTAAAATTCCTATATTATCTAGTAATTTTGAGCCTATGCCAGAATTTTTAAAGGATAATGCTCTTTATTTTGATCCTAATTGTATATTATCAATTAAAGATCAAATTCTTTTTGCTATTAATAACTATGACAAGTTAATTGTAAATGCGGAAAATGCTTATAAAGATTTAAAATATTATACTTGGGAAAGTAATTTTTCAAAAACAATTAGCTTTATCAATAGGAATTTAGAGGGGTAATTAGAGATTGTATTATACATTTTAATAGCCGAATCATAAATGTAAGGGACAAATAACTCACACAATGAATTTAAAAAAGTATACTTCAATAGTAGAATTTGTTAGAGCAATTCGATTTATTGTCTTCTATATTAGTCCAAAACATCCTAGAATGTTAAGGGGTGAAGTAGATTTATTTATTAAAATTATCCCAGAAATTAAAACTTTAATTGATGTGGGTGCAAGATATGATGTGGACTATATTGAACTTTCAAAAACAAATGATATTTCTTATCATTTATTTGAAATCAATCCTCGTTATTTTTCAATTCTTTTAAAAAAATTAAAATCTTACAAAAGTGAAGATATAGTTGCTAACAATGTAGGTATCGGTTTAGAAAATTCATTGGTAAAATATAATCTGAATTCAGAAAGTGTGATTGATCGTTTCCCAAATCGTTTCTTAAATTTCTTCTCTAAGAATTTGAATATCATAACACTAGAGTCATATTGTGAATCCAACCGCTTGGACACGATTGATTTTCTTAAAACGGATATTGAGCATTATGATTATTTTGCACTAAAAGGTTTAGGACAAAAATTGCAAAACGTTAAATTTGTTCAATTCGAATTAGGGCTAGGTGCTCCTTATTTAGATAGGTTCGTAACCAATACTGATTATATATCTCTTTTCACCAATGAACAAAAGCTTTTTTTCGTTATGGATGAATGTAACCCTATTTTTAAAGATATCCCAAAAAATACAGATTTGATATCTTTTCATATTGAAAATTTACACCAAATTGAAAAAGTACAAGCAACAGAAATTGGTTTCAATGTGCTTGCCGTTAGAAATGATATAGTAGTTTCGTCTTTGGATTTGAATGTTTTTCCTTATAATGAAGAGTTATTTTCTCAATCATTAAAAAATTGGGAAACTAGTTAACATCAAAAATTTAATGACCTTTATAAATTTATATCGTATTAGGTTACGTGAAATTTAAAGAGCATAAGAAAAAATGAAACTAAACAAAAGACATTAAATGAATTTTAAAAATAAAATACTTCTTATTACTGGCGGAACAGGTTCTTTTGGAAATGCTGTTTTGGATAGATTTTTAGATTCAGATATTAAGGAAATAAGAATTTTTTCAAGAGATGAAAAAAAGCAGCACGACATGAGAGTTACTTATAACAATTCCAAACTTAAATTTTATATAGGAGATGTAAGAGATTATAGGAGTATTGATCAAGCAATGTTCAATGTAAATTATGTCTTTCATGCTGCTGCGCTAAAACAAGTGCCTTCTTGTGAGTTTTATCCAATTGAGGCAGTTAAAACTAATGTTTTAGGAACAGAGAATGTTTTAAATGCAGCCATTTCTAATGATGTAGAAAAAGTAGTTTGCCTGAGTACAGATAAAGCAGTTTATCCTATTAATGCAATGGGAGTTTCAAAAGCAATGATGGAAAAAGTTTTTGTTGCAAAGTCTAGAAACTCAAAAAATACCATTATAACCGGGACACGATATGGAAATGTTATGGCCTCTAGAGGCTCAGTAATTCCTCATTTTCATGATCAGATTATTAACGGTAAAAATATTACAGTTACTGAGCCAAAGATGACCAGATTCATGATGACTTTAGATCATGCTGTTGAACTAGTTTTATTTGCTTTTAATAACGGTCAAAGCGGTGATATTTTTGTCCAAAAGTCACCAGCAAGTACCATAGGAGATTTAGCTATTGCTATGAAAGAAATTTATAATTCTGATGTAATCATTGAAAATATTGGAATTAGACATGCCGAGAAAATGCATGAAACATTACTTAGTGTTGAAGAACGAATGGTTAGTGAAGATTTAGGAAATTATTATAAAGTATCTGCAGATAATAGAGACCTGAATTATAATAAATATTTTTCTGAGGGGATTGATTCAAAAGCCGTCTTAGAAGAATACAATTCTTTTAACACCAATAGACTTAGCATTCAAGAATTAAAAGATTTATTGGGAACTATAGGCTATAAATAATGAAAATCTTAATTCTTGGTGGGGATGGTATGATTGGCCATAAAATGGGTCAAGTTTTAAGTGCTCAAAATCACGAAATTGTTATTTCTATAAGAGAAAAAAAAGACTTGACTTTAAAAAGCATCTCATCAAAGGCAAAAGTATTTTTCAATGATTTTTTAAAGGACAACATCCTTGACTTTTTAGATAAAGTTAATCCAGATGTAATTATTAATGCCATTGGAATAACTATAAGAAGAGGGTCTACAAAAAATATATCTGACACGATTTATTTAAACTCTTTTTTCCCCCATCAGCTATCAAATTGGGCCTTAGCATTCAAAAAAAGATTAATTCATTTTAGTACAGATTGTGTTTTTTCAGGGAGTGAAGGAAGTTATCTAGAAGATACGACCCTTGATGCTTTAGATTATTATGGTAAAACAAAAGGTTTGGGAGAGATTAATTCTAAAAGTTCACTAACGATTAGATCATCTATGATTGGCCCCGAATTATTTAATAAAACGGAACTTTTTGAATGGATAATAAATAATAAAGAGAAAGAAATTAATGGTTTTTCAAGAGTTATGTATTCAGGGGTGACAACAGTTTATATGGCGAAACTAGTAGCAGATTTAATTGATAATCACAAGAATTTAAGTGGTATTTATAATGTAGCATCCAAACCAATTAGTAAATTCGAATTGCTACATTTAATAAATGATAACTTTGACCTTGGATTAATTATTAATGATGACAAAACTGTAATATCCAATAAAACATTAAACGATTCAAAAATAGAGAAAGAGATAGGGTTGCAAGCGCCTAGTTGGGATGAATTGATTTTTGAGTTAAAAAAAGACTATATGAATTTCATAGACTTGTATAAAACTATATAAAGATGGCAACAAAAGTAATGACCATAGTAGGCACTAGACCCGAAATCATCAAACTAAGCAGAGTTATTGCAGAGTTAGAAGAAAATGTAGAACATATATTAGTTCATACAGGTCAAAATTATGATTATGAGTTAAATGAAATATTTTTTAAAGATCTAAGGGTAAAAAAGCCAGATCACTTTCTTAATTGTGTTGGAGATACTACTGCAGAAACTATTGCTAATAT
>Ga0209223_10003128_pt1 | contig 16007 bp, 11 predicted proteins | sample COG_06_FD_184750 | JGI IMG/M metagenome (GOLD analysis project Ga0209223, IMG submission 184750) | Pelagic Microbial community sample from North Sea - COGITO 998_met_06 (SPAdes) (version 2) | ecosystem: Environmental > Aquatic > Marine > Neritic zone/Coastal water | place: Helgoland, sampling...
TGACCTGAGAGCATTAACTCAACTAACATAATTTTAAAGTCCTTGTCGTATCTTTTTGTTTTACTCATAATTCAAATATATTCATTTATGAGCCGTTTTAACTGTAACTATAAAAGTAGGCATTCCAGAATCGACAGTTTATGTTACAGACTTATCATTCAAAAATTCATTTTTAAACTTCCATTAATTATTAATGTAGATTACTACTCAACAATTAGCTCAAATACTTCATTAGAATCCTCAATACTTAAATGGACAATATAAAGACCTTTTGTCAATTGATTCGTAGATAACTTAATTGACTCATTGAGATCCAACGTCTTGCTAATAACAGCTCGTCCCTGCAAATCATAAACGGCTATGTATCCATACTGCTGCTTATTGATATTTGCCAATCGAATATGCACATCTTGACCTTGTGTAACTGGATTAGGGTAAAGTATCGTCTGAACTTCTGTGACCTGCTGACTTGAAGAACTCAAGTTCCCATCAGCAGTCTCCATTAAATAAATGTGATCAAATGAAATTGTACCAGCTGCCCCATTCGCGTTAGGGTCAAGCCTAAGTTTATTTACTGTGAGATTGTTTGTCCATTTATTTACTGTTGACAAATCTACAAGTATGGTTTCAAATTCAGTAGAATTCGGTGTCATCGCAATCGTAATAGGGATGGTCCCTGAAGAGGCGGTAAATGCAATTAGCTGCCCTAAATTATTAGAGGTTCCATTTTTCAAGCGCACCTCTAGGTAGTTAATTGTATCTGTTTGGAATGGTTCCAAATTTACATTAGTTACCTTAGGATCGTTTCCAAATGGTTCACAATCCAAATACCCACTACTATTCCATGATACGGCCGTATTTCTAGGGCTGCCTGACCAACCTTCGTCATCATTGTCAAAATCCCAAAGAAGTGGGTTAGAAACAGGTTCAGGTTCAGAAGGAAATGGATCTGTGCCCGCAATGATTTCATCCCGGTCGGAAACCCCATCATCATCCGTATCAAGCATAGGTACTGCAAAACTTGTTGTCCAATCAATATCCAAATTTTGTTTGAATGTTGTTGCGACATACTTCAAGTACAAATCACCATTGGTCTCCACGTAATAGGCTGTTGAGCCGCTGTTCTCTAGTTCACTGAGTGAATTTTTACGGGGCAATGCTCTTCTCGACTTTTTAAGCGTTAATCCACCCAACTTACCAAAATCAGCAAACTTTAAGATGCAATTGTCTCCTGCAGTGGCATCATCAAAATCCACGCTCACATTCTTGGAAGCAGGAAGTGTTTCAAAAGTATAGGTATACATAAAATTTTCTCTCACAATCACTGGTGTCATAATATGATTCTTGAATCCGAACATATCATAGTTAAATGCAAGTGGTGTTTCATCCTTGGATCTTGTACAGGTAACATTTGGCGTTTGAGTTCTGGGTGTTCCATCACACACAATTGTAATCAAAGCAAACTTATGTGGGCTGCGGTAGGCATTTACCCAATTGGAGTGCTGATACTCATCTCCCACCAACATCATGGGGTGATTACTTACGATAGAAGATTCAGGCTGTCCAGAGAAGCTACCGTCTTCATCATACATAACAATGTTCCAAACTCGTGGGTGTGATAAACTTTGTGCAGTGCTATTAGTATTTGAAATAGGGATGTCATAATTTTTCATCCTCACCGCTGGAGGGTTGCCATCATCGGTTGTGATTCCTGAAATTCGATGATTCGTATGCTTGGTAGCTGCTCCGCCGTCTGCCAGGTAATCAGCCTTTAATCCTCTCCAACCTACTAAATGGCAATCGCGGATCTGTCCTGCTCCATCGTAAGTCCTGTAAAGTTGCGTAACACCAGAATAGATCCCATGACCAGAATTCGCTACAAAAACGGATTCCTGGACTTGAGAATAACTAGCAAACATGACGGCTAATTTGTTATCAACCAACACATTTCCTTTAAATATTAAGTTTTGCGTAGTGCTTTTTAAACTACTTCCTGCTCCAAAACCTATACCTGAGTAGATTGCCATATCATTAGCATACCATGTACAATCTTCCATGATGTGTTGTTCACTATTATTCCAACCCTCGTTTTTGTTAATACTATGATTCGATTTTAATGTATCGAAAATATCAAATCCGCTCATACAACTATGCCCTTTATTATTCTTAAATAAACCTAAGGGTTCTCTCCATGGCTGTATTCCATTGTATCTTGAATCAGAAGCCGAGGCGCCCATTGGAACTTTTGGAAACGCAAACCAATAACCGGTGCCCTCCGTACCTGCCGCTACATTACCTTCAAAAATATTGTTGGGATTGGTAATCCAATAACTGGACGGTGTACGGTTTTGCACCTCATTCATTTGATTATCCGAGGGCGTTAATTCTTCACCCTTTTTAGGTCTTTTTGACAACAACACCACATTGTTTTTAATTGTATTGAATCGTTCACTACCATCTTCTAGAAAAACGCCATGCCCAATATGATCATAAAAAAAGTTATTTTATACTGTTGCGTAACTTGTACCATGAATGGTAATTGCACGATTAAATGATCTGTGAACACTGGAGTTCTTGAAATATTGATCTTTCCCGAATTCATGTAATAAATGCCAATGCCATGGGTATTTCCCACTTATGCCTTTTTGTCCCATACGATACAACTCTATGCTACTCGCATTGATAGTACTACCCATCATGGCCATGATATGGCCACCAAAACCATTATTCTCTGATTGCGCATCACCCTGAACTGTCACATTGTGTGTCAGTAGGCCAACTTCAGCCCTTAAATCAGCAGTCCATGCTTTGTTATCTGTGCTTCTTGTATACGTCTCTACAGACCCAACATGCGGATAGTTTAAATTCGTATTCAAGGCAATGGTCAAGCCATCACCACTGATGGCAGATATCGCCCTTTTCTCCGCTTCGTTCCAATCTAATCGACTGGAAACAATGACAATCTCGTCTCCAACCTCCCAATCTACAGCTTCAGACATCGTGATTTGGTTAGCACCAACATTAACATTAGCGCCTAGGTGAGTCCAGCTGATTTTTTCGGCTCCGTGTAGTTCCACACGTCCTCCGTTCATGGCACCAATAAATTTATTACCCATCATACCCGCATTCTCATTATCACCAGTAAGGGTGATTAAACACTTTGCATCTTCATATGGCTGAGACGCTGTTCCCACTTCAAAAAGTGCGTTGTTTCCAGCCACAAAAATCCACTGGGCTTTTAGATCAATACCTTCACCTTGTGAGCGTAGAATACCATGTACGGTGATGGATTTAACCTCAATAGTCCCACTTAGATCAATTGTGATTCCCGCTGGAATGACTACGTCATCCGACACGCCTGGCAATTGACTTCCCGGCCAAATACTATGATCTTGCCAACTACCATTGGTAATAAGTGTGATTTCGGAAGCACATAACATACTATTAAAAGTGAAGAACAAAAGCACTAAGAGCGCTAATCGCTTTGAGGTAGTAGTAATCTCTTTGAACGTGGTTGTAATTTTGAACATAATTAGGTTGGTTTTAAGTTTTAAATTGGTTTTGGGTTTGTAATAGTTTTCTCCGTTTCACTATATCTTATTCATTCTTTAGTGATCGGCTGAAATAATATTTTTTTTTGGTTTTCATAGCATTTTTATTTACTGTTAATTCAATTAAGAACAGACAACTTTGCAAAACACGGACATCGAAAGACTCATGATTTATTTTATGCAAAACCAATGTTTTTTTTAAAATTTTTAATCCGAAATTAAAATTCTTATTGTTTTTTTATGTTTTATATTGTAACCAAAAAGTATTTACTCGTAACATATACATAAATAATGGCAAAACTATGAGTCGTGTGCAAAATTAACATCCTATATTCCGCTAGCAACTGCATGGTTTATTCTATTTAAATAAATTCAAAATCCTAGTTTATTTTAGAATATTTTATCTTTTCAGATTAACTCAAACTTGTTTTTTTAGATTCATAACTTTGTTACCAATTAAAAACAATCTGTTACCAAATAAAACAAACATCCATCTACATACTAGTATATTTGATAAGTTAATTACTAAAATTTCCACATAAATTTGACAAAAATATTCACATACTTTATAATACTTATTCAGTTTATTTGTTCTGCGCAAACAAATAAAAACATTATTTATATTCAAAATTCAGAAATAAAACTCGGAGTAAACCTAGACCATGGTGGCGCCATTTCTTATTTGACAGAAACAGCCTCTGCCGAGAATATGATTAATAATTCCGATTGGGGACGAAAAGTTCAAATGCCTATCTATACCAACCCCAAAGCATATATTCCCGAGTCGGGGAAACAAATACAGGAAAGTTGGGCTTTTTTCGGTTGGAATCCTATACAGTCTGGCTATGTTGGTGTTTTCAAATCGAAATTAGTTGATTATTATCAAGGAAAAGACTCCATATATATAAAGTCAATTCCGATGCAATGGCCACTTTCCAATGTGCCCGGAGAGTGTTTTTTTGAGTCTTCGATAAAAATAAAAGGAAATATAGTGCAGGTAAATAACCGTATTATTAATAATCAAATCGACAAAACTCAGTACCCCATACCATCACAAGAACTACCTGCGGTTTATGTAAACGCAGCTTATCATAGACTGGTCACTTATAAAGGCGATAAACCTTTTAAAAATGATACTGTTTCAGAAATCCCACAAAATAGTAAAACAGAACCCAAATGGAACCCCTGTCAAGCCACCGAAAACTGGGTAGCCCATTTAAATGATAATGATTTTGGCTTGGGAATTTATACAGCCGAAGTACCATCGTACATTGGGGATTTCTATGGTAAAAAAGATGCTGGTGGTACAAAAGATGGACCAACTGATTATGGCGTCCCAATATTAAAAGAGGTTTTAGATGACAATATTGTTTACGATTATTCCTATAATTTATGTGTAGGTACGCTTCAAGACATTAGAAACATGAGTACTAAGAATAGGACACCGCTATCTCAACTAAAACATAACTTCAAAAACGACAGAGATCATATTCATTATGAAGGATCAAACGATAAAGACTTCCCTGTAAATGACAAATTAATAACTGAACCTCAGAAGAGGAATACTTCAATAAAAAGCACTAATATCAGTTATACAATAAGGAAAAATTTTAATTTCTATATGAATGCTATGTTTCCTGTTAATACAAAGCAAGTAAGTTTAATTTGTTCGTCTCATGCCAATATGGATGAAATGATATACAATTTGCCGGTTCAGGCAGATAATAAGTTTCATCGATACCAGATACATCTTAAAAATAAAAGTGAAAAAGATTACACCACAAGCCAGCTCAAAATAAAAGTTGCATTTGAAAATGTTGATAAAAATACTCAGGTTCAAATTAAAGAATTTGGAATTGAGTAATGGGTTTTGTCCTAAGATCCCTGCTGTTTTTTAGTTCATCCTTTATCAGAAAAAAATGACAGTACAGAATTGTTTTTCAAAATATTTCTGCATAAATTGCTTCCCCAATTCTCTATGAATAAGAATGTTTTTATATAAACAAACAACCTCAGATAAAATAATATATATACTTAAGCTATGGCTCAAACATGTCTTGTTGTTATTGTTTGCAGTCAAATCTTTTGGGCAATATAATTTAGATGCTGATCATACTTTTAAATTTGAAACGCTATCAACGAAAAAGGGCTTAAGTTCTAATCAAATTAGCGATATTCTTCAGGATAAAGATGGTTTTTTATGGGTAAGTACCAAAAATGGCTTAAACAAGTATGATGGGTATCATTTTGAAAACTTCCTGTATGAAATTAATGACTCAACCAGTTTGAGTCACTCCCATATTACAGATATGATGGTTGAGAACAACGGAAGGTTGTGGCTGGCCACATGGGGAGGTGGCGTAAATATTTTTAATTTTCAAAAACAGACATTTTTAAAATCAGACAAAACGTTTGATAAGGCTTTAATAGATATCTATAATCATATTAAAAGAACGCATCAGTCCAAAGATGGATCGTTTTGGTTAGCTACCCTCAATGGTCTGGTTCATTTTGATCCTAATACAGGAAACCTTGATACTTACTTTTCTCAACATAACAAGGTTCATAGCATTTCTGATAACTGGACAACTGAAATATTAGAAAGAGACGATGGTACGATGTTATTTGTGGGCGACGATGGTCGTTTGAATATTTTTGATGCAAAAGAAAAGCATTTTCAGAGATACGAAATACGCAAGAACACTAGGAAGAAAGAACTTGTACACATTAAACACTTATTTGAAGATCCTTCTCAAAATCTTTTGATTGGAACAGACAATGGACTTTATCATTTTGATCAGCAAAACGGTATTTTCACCAATTTAATTGTTGATAAAGCATCCTTGGGAAGACTTGTAGAAAATTCAATTAATGACATCACCATGGTACATGATGATTCTCGATTGTGGTTAGGTACTTCTCGAGGATTATTTTTATTGAATCCCGTGATTACAGAGAATACACCAATAGGTTTTTCAATTTCAAAAAATATCCTGCCGCGGCATGCAATAACGAAAATACACCAAGATTTTCAAGGAAATATTTGGATCGGGACTGCTAATAAGGGCTTAAAAGTAATCTATAACAAAAAGAAACAATTCTCTAGCATTGATTTGGGAGATGTTTTTGCAGAAGCCATCACTTTTGATCGGGAAAATAATTTATGGGTAGGTACCAATGGAGCATTATATCAACTTGATACGAATAGAAAACTAAAGAAAACATACACGCTAGATTCCGGTTTATCCTCCGCTTCTATTCGTTCACTATTAGCTGACAAAAACCGTCTATTAATAGGTACGAGTTCCGGTTTGGATGTTTTAGATATGAAAACAGGTACTATCACATTATGGAGGGATGAGAATAACGTTTTAAATACAGCCATTGTTAGTATTAAAAAAGACCATGAGGGAAATTATTGGATGGGATCAGACGAAAAAGGCTTGGTTCGAATAGACATAATTAGTGGAGAGGTTAGTAATTATACGGCAATTTCAGAGGATTCAAGAATTGGAAATTATAACGCAACTTCGCTTTGTTTCGATTCAAAAAACAAGCTCTGGGTGGGTTTATATGGTGGTGGAATCAATTTATTTGACATCCAGAAGCGGGTTTTTGTAAAACGTTATTTGAAAGATTCTAAAGACCCGTATTCTCTGATTGATAATAATGTATTAGATATCTACAAAGCTAAAAATGGCGGGATATGGATTGCTACATTGGATGGCGGGCTCAACCATTTTAACCTCAAAACAAATCGTTTCAAATCCTATTTAAAAAGGGATGGTTTACCTTCCAACAACGTATTATCAATTATAGAAGACACCTCTGAAAATATTTGGTTTGGTACGCATAAAGGACTTGCGAAACTTGATAAAGAAAGTGATAAAATTAAATTTTTCGATACCTCTGACGGATTAACAGATAATTTATTTAGGCCAAGGGCTGTAGCTTCTGATGCTAATGGACGGCTTTACTTTGGCACTTCCAAGGGTGTTAATCATTTTAATGACAATCAAATAAACACAAATACTGTAGAACCTGATTTGGTTTTTACCAAGTTTAAAATTGATAATAAGGACATAGACTACAACAAAGCTGATTCCCCTTTGCAAAAGCACATTAGCTTTACCCAATCTTTGGAGCTTGAACATGATCAAACAGCTATATCAATTGAGTATGTAGCATTGAATTATATTTCATCAGCTAAAAATAGGTATGCCTATAAGTTGGATGGTCTGGAAAATGAGTGGCGTGAGGTAGGAAGTCAACGTGTGGCGCACTATTCTAATATACCAGCAGGAACCTATAGCTTTATGCTAAAGGCTTCTAACAACGATGGTATTTGGACTTCTGAGCCATTGAGGCTAGACATCAAAGTATTGCCACATCCTTTGCAATCAAATCTAGCATATTCAATTTATTTATTGCTTTTTCTATTTCTCAATGCTTTTATCATTTGGTTGGTAAAATCCTTTATAAAAAGGAAGCAACAGGTAGAAGTAGCACAAATTGAACGAGATACGGAAAAAGAGTTGACTCAATTTAAATTGCAATTTTTCACAAATATTTCACATGAATTGCGCACTCACCTTACCTTAATAGTGTATCCTCTGGGTAAAATATTGAACAAAAAGAGACGTGCTTTGGAGGATCAAGCGTTACTGAATCAGGTTGATTTAAATGTAACGCGCTTGGTAAAACTTACCGATGAGATTATTGATTTTAGAAAAGTAGAACAAGTTTGAAATTGCGAAAATCCAACATAGTGGATTTCCTGCAGGAAATCACTAACTTATTTATGCCTATAGCTAAAGAGCATGAGATGAAATTTGAGTTTGAAACGGATCAGCCCGAACTAATTTGGTGTTTTGACCAAGAAAAACTAAAAAAGATAGTGTTCAATCTGCTTACAAATGCATTTAAATATACGCCAGATGGAGGATCGGTAAAATTGTATGTAGAACAATTGAATCCAAAAAATGGGAGTGAAGAAAAACTAAGGATTTCAGTTGCGGATAATGGAATTGGAATAAAACAAGAAGACCAGCCTTATATTTTCGATAGATTTTTTAATTCTAACAAAGAACAACTACAGAATAATTTGCAAAGTAGTTCAGGAATAGGTCTGGCTCTCGTAAAAAGGCTAGTAGAGATTCTCAAAGGAAAAATTTATGTCGAAAGTGTGCTTGGTAAAGGGAGCAATTTTTACTTAGAATTAGAAAAACAAGAGTGTGCTGATATACAAACAAGCCCTACAAGCCCTACAAGCCCTAATTACAGTAGCGTTGTACATGAGAAATGGGAGGATATACTCAATTTGGAGCGGGATACTGTCCTAGGAGAACTTGAGATTCCACATGAATCAAAATCAAAAGAAGTTCCCGTAGTTTTGTTAGTTGATGACAATAAAGAAATCCGTGAGATTCTCAATGAGATCCTATCAGATAACTTTATAATTTTTGTTGCTGAGCATGGAATGAAAGCATTGGAAATTGCAGACAAGGAGACCATAGATATCGTTATAAGCGATATAATGATGCCCGTAATGGATGGTATTGAACTCTGCAATAAATTAAAAAGTGATGTCAAAACCTCACATATCCCTGTGGTACTGCTTACAGCCAAATCGGGGATAGAAAATGAATTACATGGATTGCGTACTGGGGCAGATGCTTATCTTACAAAACCATTTAATAATGAAAAGCTCTTATTAACGGTTGGGAATATTATTAGCAATAGAAAAAAAACACAGCTTTCATTTAAAGGAGGAAAGGCAGAAGAACAAAGCCAACCTGAAATGAATCCACTTGATAAGAATTTAATTGATCGAATACTTAAAGTTATCAATGAAAATCTATCAGATGTCAATCTATCTGTAGATATGCTGGGTAAGGAAGTCGGAATGAGCCGCATGCATTTGTTTAGAAAATTAAAGGCATTAACTGGGGAGTCTCCTAGTGAGATGGTAAAAAGAATAAGACTTGAGAAAAGTAAAGCACTAATTAAAAAAGGCTCCTTAAGTATTACTGAAATCGCCTACGATACTGGCTTTAGTACTCCAGGTAATTTTTCTACGGCCTTTAAGAAATATTATGGTGATACCCCTGCTCAATACCGCTCGAAACATTTTAAAAATAGTTCTAAATAGGGTTTGTCTTTACACCCTGCTTGTCCTTCATCAAGGGAGAAATCGTAACGATTATTCCCTTGCATGGATTATAGGGGGTATAAAAATGTTAAAGGAGAAAGCAAAGCCTGCTAAGCTATGTATCTGTGCAGAATCATACTTTGTTAAAATTGATTTCTTTACACTTAAAACCCAAAGTCCTCCCGTTTTAATATATTTTTTGAACCTACACTTTACTGTACAAACACTCAAGAATGTCTCCTTGAGCATTGCTAAACTCCAAAATATATTTTGAAGTGAAAGTAGCATGCGTAGCTTGTCGAGAGGTTGTATATATCCAAATTCTCAATAAAGATAGGATCTCGACTCCGCTCGATCTGACATTTAAGAAATAATTAATAATTTTTGTTATCTGCTAAAAAAAAGTATGATTCTGTCCTAAGTTACGTATTATACTGGTATAGCTTGCCTTTTTTGTTATACTTAGTTTGTTTCTAAATGGTAAGTTTGGATAAATGTCTTAAACTTTTTTTCTCTTTGTAGCGTACATCCAGAACAGAATTGTAATACCTAGAGTTATAAAACTCCCTCCAACATATGCTAAATGATTTGCTAACTGAAATCCTTCTGGGGCAATTAAAATGTACGTACTGCAAACCATGGTCATAAATATGGCAGGTAACATGGTGATCCAAAATGCTTTATTTTCATATATTAAATAGGCCGTAATGGTCCAAAGTACAACTGTGGCTAGCGTTTGGTTACTCCAAGCAAAATAGCGCCATATAACACCGAAGTCCAATTGCGTAAGTACAAAAGCAATCATAAAAAGAGGTAGACTTAAGTACAATCTGCTTTTAATTTTAGTTTGCTTTAGTTTAAAAATATCTGATAAAATTAATCGTGCAGAACGAAAGGCAGTATCTCCAATAGTAATGGGTGCTGCTACGATACCCAATAAGGCCAATATGCCACCAATACCACCAAGCATGTTTAGAGATATTTCGTTTGCCGCCCATGCAGCGTTGTTATTATTCTCGAGCATAGCTGTATTAAGTTCGCCTACATTACCAAAGAATGTCATAGCTGCGGCTGCCCAAATAAGGGCAACAATTCCTTCAGTAATCATGGTCCCGAAGAAAATTTTCCTACCCAATTTCTCGTTTTTTATACAGCGAGCCATTAACGGGGACTGTGTGGCATGAAAACCAGAGATGGCACCACAAGCAATTGTTACAAAAAGCATAGGAAACAATGGTGTTTCTTCAGGATTGGTAGTCATGTTGCTTAGATTTTCAGGTATCAGTTCTGGGATTTGATAATCTCCAAAAAACAAGGCTGATAACAGACCTAAAGCCATAAGTAACATAGCAATTCCAAATAGAGGATAGAGCTTGCTTATAAGCTTATCAATAGGTAACAAAGTAGATAATATATAGTATACCAAAATAATGGATACCCAGATCCAAACACCCCACTGGTTTCCTGTCATTCCATCGATTATTTTTGCTGGGCCAACCAAAAAAACCGCTCCTACAAAAATCAACAATATCACCGTAAAAAATCGCATCACGTGTTTCATCTTAGGACCCAAATAGATTCCTACAATTTCACTAATGCTCAATCCGTCATGTCGTACCGAAAGCATTCCCGAAAAATAGTCATGCACTGCGCCCGCAAAAATGCTTCCCAAAACAATCCATAAAAATGCAGCTGGACCGTACATTGCTCCAGCGATAGCACCGAAAATGGGTCCTAAACCGGCAATATTCAAAAATTGTATCATAAAAACACGCCAAGTCGATAGGGGCATATAGTCAACGTCATCTCTTAGACTAATAGCCGGTGTCTTGCGATGCTCTTGTATTCCAAAAATAGTTTCAACGAGTTTACCATAGGTAAAATATCCAATAATCAAGACTAGTATGGAAATAATAAATGATATCATATTTTTACTGTATTTTAATGTTTATTGGGTTTTATACGCGTTCAAGCGCTCCGTGATAAACGCATCATCGGTTTGGGTTTCGATTAAAAAATTATAGGCCTTTTTTGAAATGTACTTGTTTTTATTGTCCAGGATTTTGGATATTTGTTTATAGGTTTGAAGGTCGTTTACGCCTTGCTTGCTATACAATTTCAAAACATCATCCAACTGCTTACCGCTTAGAGACAATAAAAAGTCTCTAGAAGCCGTAACCACTTCCGAACTCAAAATCGGTGCTTCTCCTAACTTTTTTAGCAATTCCTTTTGGATATTTTGAGTTGCGTTTCGATATATTAAAAATAAACGCTGTTGCAACTCTGTTGATTTTAGATGTATTGCGTCTAAGGATTGAATGGCGTTATAAGCCAAATAAAAATCGTTTGACGCAATCATTTCTAAAAGCGAAGACTCTAAATCTAATGTCAGTTCTGTGGTATTATCAATTCTATTCAAAGCCCATAGCCTATCATTTTTATCTGGACTATGTAAAATACGATGTATCAAGGTTGATGTCAACTGTTTTTCTGTAAATTCTGAAACAATATCCATCGTTGAACCGTTTACAATATTCCACAATTTATACGTGGTATAAGCGGCACCTTTTACAACCATATCCGCCACACTTTTTGAAGTCGCACCAGAAACGGCATCAACAGTTTCTTCCTTATTTTTAGGTTGCTCTATCAATTTTTCGAAGGATACCGCATCTAAGGGTATTGATAAATCCGCCAATAAGGAATGTAATCTTTGGTATTCACTTTCAGAAAATGGTTCGTGATCGTATTTACTCAAAAATTCCCCTTTAGGCAATTCAAAACCCAAATACCTACCTGTAATATTCCAATATACAATAATGTTTAGCAGACGGCATTCATTATCAAAGCACACACCATCTTGTATTATTTTGTAGTAATAAAGCGGAATATCAGCCTTAGATTTTCGTAAATAAATAAAATCATTTGTTATCGTATCCTTATAGGTTGTAACAGATGATTCTCGTTCAGAAACGCCATTTTTAATCGTAGCCACTTGCATGTATTTCAATGGTGGTTTTACCTGTGAAAACAAGGTAAAACCAAAATTAAATATCCAAATAAATAAAACTATAAAAAGACGGATTTTCAACATAATTACTCGCTACGAAATTTTAGTTGGTATGATGGCACCATGTTTTTTCAACAACGCTTTAATTTCGTTGATATCAACTTCTTGGGGAGAAATCCCCTGTTTACTTGCCAACACGGCTGCAACGGCCGCCGCTTGTCCCATACCCATACAAGATGCTTGTACTCGTAAGGCAGAATTTGCCAATCGATCACTGCTTACACAACGCCCTGCAACCAAAAAGTTCTTACTTCGTTTCGGAATCAAAGATCGTAGCGGAATGCTTGCCACTACACCAGGCTCTAAAAATATTTGATAAATTCTTTTGCCATCTCTATGTAAATCAACCGGATAAAAGGAATGAGAAATGGAATCGTCAAATACTTTTCCCGAAACATAATCATCCTTTTTCATTTTATACAAACCATCTATTCGATAGGTTTCTCGTATGGCCGTCTCTGTTTTTAAATCCACAATCTTCAAGTTTTCACAACCAGGGTAAGTCCTAAGTTTACGCACCAAGTTTAATAAGGTAGTTCTTCCTTCATTGTTAGCCATAGTATGTGTTTCTGATGTAGTAGAATCCGCACCCGGAACATAAACATAACTGTAAGGGATAAAGGTATTCTCACGACTTGTTCTTTCTGAGGTTTCGAGCATATTCTTTTTCAAAATACGTCGATGCCCCTTAGGAATATTTGTTAAATCTAGTTTATCATATTCATAACCTCCCAATCTAAAAACCAAAGATCCTGGTTGGGTTTCTTTTTCTCTGAGCACATCATAACCTGCCATAGAAGCAATCAACGCATTTCCTGTACAATCAATTATTTGATTGCAAACAATCGTTGTTTTGGTTCCTTTTCCAACCGTCTCCACAATCCATTTTCCTTTTTTAAATTCAATATGTGTTGGCGTTTCATAGTAGCGAATTTTCACACCAGCGTCCAGGCATTTCTCCTCGGCAAGTAAAGTATACAACGGAGCATTTACCGCTACCTGATGTTTCCAATGATGTTTTGGAATCTCTGAGAAATTCGGTAATTTATCTCCATTCAATTCCACACAATCCATCACTAATTCCCAACCAATACCACCAATAATTTGTTCACCCCATGCATGAAAGATTCCCGGAAAAGCAACACCTCCTGTGGTGGTGGTTCCTCCTAACTGACTGCCACTTTCAATCAAGATGGTTTCTGCTCCTGCTCTACCTGCTTGAATCGCTGCGATAGTAACTGTAGTACCTCCACCAACGACCAATATTTCGGTAGTTATACTTTCTTCTTTTACTTTATAAGGTTCCACCAGTCTTTCTCCCTTTGCAATGGCCGGGGTTACCATTCCAAGAGAGGCTATTCCTATGGATTTTAACATTGTTCTTCTTTTCATTTTTATAATCGTTTTTACTTGTTTAAAATATTTCTCAATACTTATATATTAATTAGACATCTGCGACAAATTTACTGTGGGCAAATGCTTTTTAAGCCTTTCAATAACTGCGGCATGAACCGGATCTACTTTTTCTGAAACCAGATTATTCCATTCATTGGAATCAACCTTGTGGTCATACAATTCCTGACTTCCGTCAGCATATAAGATATAACGCCAACGTTCATCCCTGATAGAATGGTTATTTTGACCCAACGTAGAAATAGCTACATGTTCCCAGGGCTCCTTTGTGTTTTCAAGAAGCGGACTTAGAGAAACACCTTCAATAGTATCATTCGGAGTTAACTTACATAAGTCGATTAGCGTTGGATATATGCTCAATAACTCAACCGGTTTTGTTGAAGTACCCCTCGCTCCTTCTGGCAAGCTGACAATGAAGGGAACTCGTGTTGTTCGTTCCCAAAGTGAAAATTTTGACCAGCGTTGTTTTTCTCCCAAGTGGTAGCCATGGTCGGCATATAGCATGATAATCGTGTTATCGGCATAGGGACTTTCATCTAAGGCGTCAAGCACTCTACCGATCTGTTCATCGACCCAGTTCACACATGCCAGATAAGAACGTACGGTAAGATGCCACCTATCTTCTTCTTTCATCCACTCATGGGTAGGAATCTTATGATTGCTCAAGGTTAGTTTCTTTGCGGCTTCGGAAAGATCACTCCAATCATCTTCATTTATTCTAGGAAGGTGTATGTTATTCATACTATTGTAAACACGTTCCGGAGGAAAAAACGGGACATGTGGGCGCATAAAGCCTAGGGCACAAAAGAACGGCTTTTCATGTTTTTCTTTAAGCTGATTGACACCCCAACTGGCTATTTTGTAATCCACGAATTCTTCTTCTTCATAGCTTTGAGGACCAAAATCCCAAATTTTATGGTATTGGTCAGGCTTCTTTTGTACAGTCCTATCGTACCCCTTCAACCATTGGCCTGGTCTTGGGCCCACAACCTGAAAAACATTTTTAGGCAACCACGACCCATGGTATATCTTACCTGCTGTCAACGTTTTATAGCCGTTAGCATTGAAGTGATGCGCCAGACTTATATTCTTTCGGAGGAATTCTGGAGATCTAGCGGCAGGGAAATGATTTTCATAAAAACCAGTAGATGAAGGTCGTTTACCCCACATAATACTAATACGTGATGGATTACACATGGTACCCTGACTGTGTGCATTGGTAAACAAAATGCCACGGCTTGCCAGTCTGTCAATATTAGGTGTCCTTGTATCCGGATGTCCCCCCATACAGCCAATCCAATCGTTCAAGTCATCTACAGCAATCAGTAGTACGTTTGGAGGTCTATTTTCTTGCGAAAACAGTAGAAATTGTGTACACAAAAGTACTATCGCAATTGGTACTTTTGCAATGGACGGTGTTACTATTCGAACAGAGAATACTCTGATGGATTTTAAAATATTCGTTCTGATGTTATTCGTTATTAAAAATTAAGTTCTTAATACTCTCTTAATTGGCCAAGGAAGCAATGTCTTTCCCTTTTTTATACGCTTCCACCAGATTCACAAAAGGCACATCACGCTCTTCTTTTTGAGCATCATAATCTTTATTTAAATAAGGTTTATAGGTTTCTTTAACATTGTTTTCTGTCCATTTCATCAACTTGTCAAACAAGTCGTTTGTTTTGTCTGGTAGTTTGGAATGCCTACTTTTATAGTTACAGTTAAAACGGCTCATAAATGAATATATTTGAATTATGAGTAAAACAAAAAGATACGACAAGGACTTTAAAATTATGTTAGTTGAGTTAATGCTCTCAGGTCA
>Ga0209223_10003132_pt1 | contig 15981 bp, 4 predicted proteins | sample COG_06_FD_184750 | JGI IMG/M metagenome (GOLD analysis project Ga0209223, IMG submission 184750) | Pelagic Microbial community sample from North Sea - COGITO 998_met_06 (SPAdes) (version 2) | ecosystem: Environmental > Aquatic > Marine > Neritic zone/Coastal water | place: Helgoland, sampling...
TGAAGGGTCTCTAAAAGCTGACCAACTATTAGCAGCAGCTAGTGCGCCCATGACTCTCGACGGTGTGGTGGATGACGTAATGTCCAATAAGCAGGAAGGTAAGTTCAAACCAGCTGGAGAGGCTACTGACGAAACCCCAAGAGCCCAAGACTTTCTTGACAATAAGGCCCCTAAGTTTGATGCATCAAAGCTAGTCACCAAAAACGCACAGGGTAACTACGTTCGAGATTATGATCCACAAAATATTATGATGGCCCAACGTGGTTTTAATCGGAACCAGAGGGATATGGAACTGCGTGACAGAACGGATAAGCGAAAAGATTTTGCGGCAACACTTGATGCCGCAAACTATGACCCGTCTACTGCTTCCTCAGAGGACAAGGCAGAGTTCTATGCTCAAGGTAAGGAGCTTGGGCTGAGCAGTCAGCAGATTGATAAGTATGCAAATGATCAGTTAACTAACAATGCCAAAAGCGCCGCTGAGCGCACCGCTCTAAGCACAAGATCTGGTGGGGCCCAAGGATCCTCAGGCGGGGTTTCTACGGAGCAGAGTAGGAAAGGAGTCCAAGGATCCTCAGGCGGGGTTTCTACGGAGCAGAGTAGGAAAGGAGTCCAAGGTGCATCCTCTCAAGTACAGGGTTCCGCAAGCAGGGTATCTGGATACTCAGCAGGTCGCGGCAGCCCTCTTCGTCAAGAGTCCAAACGCATCTCAAAAAACCCAACGCCAAGGGAGCGACGGGCAGCAAAAGATGAAGAGGAAGAGGAAAAGAAAAAGAACGCATGAAGAAGAGCAAGTGGCAAAAACTTCAGGATGGTGAGTGGGAATCCTCTCTCCGTACAGGTAGCCTCAGTGATAAACCACGACGGATTACATCTGATTACCACATGGCACGTGTAGCTGCTAGGAAGTTACGTCGGTCTGGTGCGAGGAAGGAGGCCAACAAAATGTTTGCAGGAGCAGAGATGATGAAGCTTGCTGGGCACCCGACTGTTAAGTCGCAAGCTTTCGTCGATGCAGAAGAGGAAGCGAAGCAACAGTCAAGCATTCCTACATTATCATTTGATACAGACATTGCTCCCATGCGCGGGAGCTTTTTTCAGTCCAACCTATCTGGTAGGGAAAACTCATACTTACAACAGAAGTATGGCCCAGACATGGATGACGCTAAAGACATACTGGATATACAGACCAAGAAGAACTCCATCAGGAATAGTGATCTTACTTACCAGATGAACCTCGAATCCTTACAGAAACGCAGGGATGATGCTGCCCGTGAACGTGATATCCAATCACGTGTCCCTGATCTGATCAAACAAATTAATGGGATCAAAGATAGTGATACTGACCCTACGTCCAAGGCTGCTGCTCTTGTTGGTCTTCAAATGGAAAACCCTTATGTGTCTGGTACTAAGCTGGGAGCTGCTATGATGGGTGCCGCATTTAAGAATCTTGATTACCAAGCTCGCGCTCAACTCAAGCAGGAGAATGCAGCTGAGAAAGAGCGTCTGAAGGAAAGAGCTAGGCTGGCCCCTTATGCTAGTGCTGGCGCTGTGGATAAGGTCACAGAGATGATTGATGCTGATGGTGTCCGCACTCAGGACGAGCAGGATGCCTTTGAGTTTGCTACCTACTCCAGAGACACGGCTAAGGAGATAGCCACACAGAAGCAAGGTAGTGCAGAGAGAACAGGTTTCCTTGATGCACAGAACTCTTTAGTCACTAAAGGTTATGGTGCACTGGACTCAATCAAATACGAGAAGCCTGAGAACGGAGCTGCTGCTGCTATAGCAGGTGGTGTTGCCGCGCCTGCTAGCTTAACCAAAGAATCGAGGAGGGACATGGAAAGAATCCTTGCTCGCATCCAGAAGAAAAAGCTATCTGATGTTCGTAAAGAACAACTTTCTGATGATGACCTGCAAGATACCTTGTATGAATCAGTATATGATTTGGAAGCCCGTTTACAAGGAGATGAGTTTCCAAGCATCAGCAACACACCACCATCTCCAAATACTCCCAAAAACAAAACAAAGGCTAAATGGCCTAATGGAAATTAACTCCATCACCAATACATATATTACTCAGCTATGACTGATTTATCCCAATACCTACTCACACCCCTTGAGGATCGTGAAACCGCCATCGCATCTGCCCCTTCACAAGTTATCCCAGAGCCTGATTATAAGGCGTTCTCGGAATGGGGAGAAGAAAATGTTACAGGCGATGAGGCCGTAGATTATAAAGGCTACGCCAACTACGTTCGCGACCACCACTTGACCAATGACACTTGGAATCCTGCGGTGGAGCTAGATCTTAGAAACAACTATGAGTCAGCACTCGAGTCCAAGGGTTTGCTAGACCGCACCAGTGAGGAAGATATTAACGCCTTGTATGCACCCAAGGAGATCAGCTTTGAAGCACGTCTCCAAGCGACCTTAAGCACACAGCGGAGTGAAAGCCCTGCTTGGCAGGCAGCTACTGCTTATGTGGCTAATGAGCGTGCACTAGCTAAGTCAGATTCTTATGCACCAGAGACAAGGGACAACCCAATTGTCATGGAGCGACAAGCTCAATTGAAAGCTGAAGCAGAGAAGTTTGTTTACAGTGAGGACTGGAATAAGTCACTGCGTGATGGTGTGAACAACGGTGATGTCGTCGCAGCCAGAATTGAAACTGCTGACGGCCCTAAGATTCGCCTTAGTAAACAAGCTAAGGGGATGTCTACTAAAGAAATCATTCAGTCATCTGAGCACTTAGGTATTAGCTCTGATGATGCACTCGAGATTGCATTCCAGAACACAGCGATTAATGAGAAGGGAACTACCCAAGCAGAGGTGGCCCGCTATGCTGATCTTGGTGACAAGATGGCTATTCTATTCCGTGATGAAAGTGTTGCTGGCCCAGTGTATGGAGAGATCGGCGAAGACCGAGAGGGTAGAATGCTTGGTGGTTTATTCCATACTAATGTAGATGGGAAGGGGTATATCACAGGGCCTATGGAGAACAGGGTCATGGCAACACCACACGTCAGAGCCAAGAAAAACTTTGAGAAAGCAGTGCAAGCCCTTGCCACATATGACAACAGCAAAGCGGGTGGTGACGCAAAGGAAATTGAAAGAGCCAAGAAAGTCTATGACTCAGCCATCCTTAATTTAGGTAACATCCTAAACCAAAGTGGCATGATCTCTAATAAAGAAGATGATGTAGATCAAGATGACCTGAAAGCAGTCGTTGACCAGATGGCTTCTGGTGTGGTCAACCAGCGCAACCTTTGGAAGTTTCAAGATGAGCCCGATAAGCTGAAGTATAATCTGAAAGACTATGGGTATGCGGAGCCCATGATGCACTCAGCGGCTGTGCCCCGTAAGAAAATGTTTGAGGCTGTGATTAAAGCCAACCCTGAACTCTCTGAGCAGCAGATTACAAATCTCCGTGCCAACCGAGAGGCAACCATGACTCAGAACTTTGACCACTACAGTCAGATCTTAGAGGGTGGTAATGTATCTGACGAGTGGATGGAGGCCCTCCAAGTAGGTCGTGCTGAAGGGCTCAAGGATACTGCTATCCTAGAAAAGTTTGTTGACAATGATGACAACTACAGTGAGATCGCATCCCGTGTTGGTGGAGTAGGATGGTCAATACCAAACGCCTTAGGGTCAGCACTTGCTGCAATCCCTGCAATGGCTGGATCTAAATACGCCCAAGACTACCTCCAAGGTCAGTTAGCCTCAACCGAAGCACGCCGCGAGACCGCCCGTATGTTTGGTATTGAGATGGGTCTTGGTCAGGACATCGCAGAAATGGTCGTGCCTGTGTTGACGGACGTTGCCATCACAGGTGTCTTGGCTGCTGGCACTGCTGGTATTGGTGGTGCTGCTTACCTGACTGCTAAGACAGGTGCGAAGATCACAGCTAAGGGTTTAGCTAAAGGTATTGTTACCAATGCATTTAAAGTAACAGGTCGTGAGACTGCTGAGAATACATTGAATCGCTTAGTCACCAAAGGATTTGTAACCAAGCCAACAACTAAAGCTGGCAAGCAAGGGGCAATGGATGTCATTGATGATTTCAGCAAGAAGCAAGCAGGTAAATTAGGTCTTGCAAATAGAACAGTGGCCATGGCAGTCCCTGCATTTAACAGGTCTGCTGGCATGACATATGCATCCGCTTATAAAACCCTCACAGACACAAACCCAGAGATGTCACACGAGGACAAGCATGACCGTGCCTTGGGTGCTGGTCTTGTGTCTGGTGCATTCACGGCTTTCATTACTGGATCGTTTGGTGCACTTGGTGCAGGTGGTGCTGAGAAGATGTTCTTACAAGGCGCATCTAAAAAGACGACCATGAATGTAATCAACCGACTGAGCACAAGAGGCAAGCTAGTGGCTCAGGCTGGTAAGAATCAGGATGAAATCTTGGCTGGTGTGCTCAAGGCTACATCACAAAGGGCTACGAGTGGGGCATCGAAGTATGGAACTAAGTCCACCTTTATTGGTGAGATCTTGAAGGATGCTGCTGGGGAAGGTGCTGAAGAATTTATCGACGAGTTCGTGAATGGTGTTGTCACTGATGTATACACCGATCAGGACACTCCATTGCTAGAGCGTCTTACCAATGCTGGGTGGGCGGCAGTAGCTGGTGGCATCTTTGGTGCAGGTATGCCTCTCGCGGGTAGGGCAATACAAAGTCGTGGATATGCTGACGCAGTAACTCGTAACGAAGAGCGTGCTGTTCAAACTAGATTTATTAAAGATGTCACTGCTGGGCTCAGAGAGAGTGGCTCACCCATGACAGAACAAATTGTTGCTCAGACATTAACAGTGGGTGTGGGTGATGTTGAGTCAGCACGTGCTGCTTATGATGCATTCAAAGAGCGTGTTGCATCTAGAGCTACTGACACAGGTGAAGGTGGAGCAGCACCAGAAGCTGGTGGGCCAGCACCAATTCCACCAGCACCAGAAGGCGGAGCCCCTGTGGCAGAACCTACACCTGTCGAAGAGGAGGGCACCCCTGTGGCAGAGACCACTGTGGTTGAGGATGAAGAAGCAGCACCACCAACAACGCCAGAGCCTGACGATATCCCCCAAGGTGAGGAAGCATTTGACTTTTCTGTCGAGCCAACACCAACACCATCAGCCGAACTTGCTGAGGGTGACAAGGTGCAGTTACCTAGTGGGAACCTCGCCACGGTTGTGACTGTTCAAAGAGATGTTCAAGTAGAAGATAAGACCTACGCTACTGTGGTTGGCTTGTCCAATGGGGCAGTCATCCCATCTGAAACTGGTAGTGATACTATTGGTAGAGTTGTGCTTCCTGTCACGGAGGAACAGGCTGTTGCAGAAGATCAGCCTATTGATGTCGGAGCTGAGGTGCAACCAGTGGTGGTAGAGCCAAGCATAGAAAGATCAGAGCCATTCATCCGTGCGAAAGTGGTTGAAGCCATCAGACAGAATGGTGTGGCAGATGTCGCATTTATAGCACGTGAGGTAGCAGCGATCACAGGTGATGCATCACCCGAAGCTGTGGCCCAGATCACAGAGAGTGATAGTTATGTCGTCGATGCTGACAACAACATTGTTGGTGTGGTTGATCCAGTCACAACTGAAGTTGTGGGTGTTGACCAAGACACTCAAAATATCACAGACATTGTGAATGAGTTAGAGGAAGCCACGCCTGAGCAGTGGGAAGAGGCGACTCGTCAGGATGCGGAAGAAGAACAGCGCAAGGCAAGTGCTGAGAATGCCCCAGTGATTTTAGGATTACGGGTCTCCGAAGAGGAAGCCTCCACCCTTGATGTAGACTATGACACCCCTAGTGGTAGCATGTCACCTGCTGCATTCAGAGCATTAGCGCCACCATATACTGAAGCAGAACAATCTAACCTCCAAGCAGTAGGTCTGGATCCAGATGAACTGGATGCAGCAAGATCAGAGGCATCGTATGCAGCTCAAGTCGATGTCGTATCCGAAGAACCTGAAACTAATTACACTCCTGAAGAAGCTGCCACTGCGTTCAGCGCAGAGCTTGAAGAACTTATTGGGGCTGGTGATCCTAATGGAAACTCACCACGTATTGAATCAGTCATTGAGGGGGGATACCCTGTCCGCATTGAATACAACCAGAACTTTGGTATTGTTTCTAAAGGAAGGGGCAGGAATTTCTACTCTAAGACATCTGACTATGTAGCTGCCCAGATTTATAACAGATATCCTTGGATAGATGTAGAGCCACCAATTACTGGTCGTGAAGTTAAGACAGAAGGAGAGAAAGCAAAGACATGGTATAACCCAGTCACTCAGAAATCAACCCGTGCTAAGCAGCGTGCTTATGTGGACGCTGAGGGACGAGGCATCTTTGATAACAACCCACTAACAATGGATCTTCTTATGGCCGAAGGCATCCCTGTGGTTGTCCCAGCTGACATGGATCCTGCACTCATTAACCCAGCTTTTGACTTTGACCCAACTGAGGGTCGCCTGTTGAAAGCAGTCTTCAAGCCTAGTGCGTTAGAGGGGATGCAGATTAATAAGACTAAAAGCAAAGCTGAATCACGAGACACGATTGAGGATACAACTTCACTGGTAAAGTATAGCACCGTTGCATATATGTTTGATGAGGCTGTGCTTGGTAACCTCAGCATCCCCGTAGCAAAGATACCAACAGGATCTACTACTGTCCGTAATCTAGAAGCTGGTGAAACAGTTACAGTGAGTGAACTAATCGAAGCTACTGATTCATTTGTCACCGCTTCCTTGAGTGGTGGAGAGGGTGGATTCCGTAGCCTAATGTCTCCTCGTGGTAAGCCACTCGGTGACAACTACATGACTACAGGTTCACTGTCCGTAACAGCTGAAACAAAATACAATGCCTTTACCTATGGTGTCAGGCAAGAGATGCTGACAGAAGGTGGAACCAACAGCATCCTTCGGTTTGTCCAGCAGAATGCTGAAGGGAAGTATGAGTTAAAGAGACCAGATAGTTTGACTGACCGCACAGGTCTGATGAATACCCTGATGAAGTTTACCTCGGTTCCTAAAACCAACCAAGGGGCGAAGACATTATCCCGTGAGCTTTCCAAGATGATGAAGGTGGATAGAGCTTCACCCAACAACATCCAGACATTATCTAACTTTGTTCTTGATGAGGTGTTGAACTCCCCAACCTTCAAAGACGGTAGGATGCCAGACATAGCTCAGATGGCTAACACGGTAGCTACCCGCATGGCTGGTCAGCAGCGCACAGCTGAAACCAATGGCCGCATTGATGCGGGTCAGGTCGTGGAGTTAGATGCTAGTCGCGAAGATAACCCCTCTGCTGTTAATCTAGATAAAGAGGTAGCCGCTGAGTATGAGCGTTCAAACATTAATGATCTAGCCCCCACCCGTAATGAGGGTTACTTAAGTAAAGACTCTGCTGCTGAGATCCTATCAGGTATTGACAGCAACAAAGAAGTGAGGGCACAACTAGAGAGTGTGGTGCTGAACTCAGTCATGACCTACACACCAGCTAACAGGAAGAAGATCAAGAAGCTACCTGCTGTCGAGCTCATGCGCCGTGTCCAAGCATGGGTGAGTGAGGGTAGGCAGAACAGTAAAGTGAATGAGTTCCTAGCTAAGCTAGAGCAGGGCAATGACCCTGAGATCGTAGCCCTCCGCGATGCCCTGAAGACCCTCAACGTCACCACGGCTACTGCTCACGGAAACCTGAGTCAGGATTCAGGATACACGCAGGGGGTTCAACAGAACTTTGCGAGTGGTGCTGATGCCCGTGCCTTTACCAAAGCAGAGACACGTGTGCGACGCAGCCGTATGGCTAAGTCTCGTGTGTCACAAGCAGGTCAGGCTATGGCAAACCAACTGAACTCGGCTGAAGTTGCTCGCCTTGGATTAGTATCAGGTGACCCAGAGAGTGTGATCACTGCACTCAAGAACATTGCTGCAAGTGGGAAGAAGAGCCACGCTCTAGTAGCAGAACTCCTCTTAGAAAATGAGGCTCTCATTAGGTCTGTTGACTTTACCATCGAAGAGCTAAACCTCGGTAGATATGCTGGGTTATATACGAAGAACCTAGACGGAACGAATAGTGTCACGATCAACTTGAATGGGCACAATGGTAAGGGCCTGACTAATGTGCTGTTGGAAGAATACGTGCACGCCACCCTAGATAATGCAGTCAACACACCAGTTGAATCCATGTCACCTACCCAACGGCAGGCTTATGATAGACTCAGTGTGCTGATGGATGCTATCCGTCAGTCAGCAGTAGATGCTGGCTACGATACCAACAGCCCCATCATGGATTCCCTTGGTAACATGGATGAGTTCATTGCTGGTATCCTATTATCAGATGAGCTGCAACAAGAGATCACATCCCTTGGTGCACAGGCCACCGCAAAGAAAGGTTTTTGGAAGCAGCTATTAGATACCATCCTTCGGTTCTTTAAGACTGGTGTTACATCAGCTGAGGCTGAGGCATATGCTAATGCAATTGCTGATGTCATCATGGTTCGTGGTGGTGCTGGTGTTGAGGCATCAGTCAAGACATCCGCGAAGCGCATAGCTAAAGCAGCCATGTCACGCATGGATAGAAACACCATGACCCTACGTGCTATTGGTCTCGAGAACCTAGTTGGCTACGCTGATAGAACAGCCGCTGAAACTGCGGAGCAACCAGTATCCGAGCGTGCACAACGCACACTCAACAGCTCCCTCGAAACCGAGAAGGCCAAGAGAGATGCTGAAGTTGAGCGTGTGCTAGACACCATGGATGAGCTCGACACACCTGATAACATGCTCAACCTTGATGAGGCACAGGCGAAGATGCGTGCTCTGCTACAACACATCAGAGAGATTATCCCACCAGAAGTAGAGCTAGCGTTTGAACCTACTATCAAGAAGATAGAAGATGCACAAGCCAGATGGGAAGCCGCTAGTGCAGAACTTAAGGCTGCTGCTGCCATCGAAGAGAATGGGGCTGATGAACTACAGCCTTATGTTGATGCGGCAACCAAGATCAGTGATGAGATTGAAGCACTGCGAGCATCTGTTGGCACAGGCCCAGCTAAAATGCAGGGAGGTAAGATCTTCTTAAATGCTGAGAACATATTTAAACTGACTGAAGATCTAGATCTCGTGGCCTCTCGCCTGCTGATGTCAGCCGTCATGGAGGAAGAGCTGGCTCATGTCGCGTCATACAATGTTATACCACAGTCCGAGATCGATGAGATGGCAACAACGATGAGCCCTCGTGAGTTCGACCGCATCATCAATAACTACTTTACTACAAATGCAGATAAGAAGCTTGCTGTTCAAGCTTTACTTGCCACCGAGATCACAGAGGACATGGATCCAGCTGAACGTGCTGCTCTCGAGAGCGAGATACTAGACACAAAGAGAATGCTAGTGGAGGAACACCTCCGCTCCATGGCACAACGAGTCACTCGCGGCTACACAACTGAAGAGGACTACGCTTTCTATAAGACCAACCCGTCTATGCTGAAGATACTCTGGCGCTACATGTCAGCAGTATTCAAGAGGTTGGCCGCAGCCCGTGAGTTAGGTGTGACTGGTAACAAATACAAGGACGCTGCACTTAACCGTATGATTGATGAGCTACGCGCTATCAAGAATGGGTATCGCCTTGCACCTACACACCTGAACTTTGATGCCAACAATCCGACTGAAGCATTTGCTACTCTGGCCGCGATAATCAATGAGCCTATTGTTAAAGATCCAGAGATCTTCTTAGAAGAACTCAAGTCCTTAGATGCACTGAATGCATTGAGTGATATCCTCCCCACCGAAACGCTGGAGTTTGTGGCTCAGCTATCAACAGGTCAAGCTGACTACCCAGAGACTGAAGAAGCAGTCGAAGGAGATGAGGTTCTTGTCAGGAAAGATGCGATGCGTGTCTTCCGCAAGACTATTAAAGATAGACATGCTCAAGTCGTAGCCAACCGAGAGAAGATATTAGATGAGGCTAGAAAATTAACTGAGGATAGTGTGCCTGTTAGCTCAGGTGCTGTAGATGCTGGGTTCTATGAAGTCGCTATTGATATCATTGCTGACGTGACCAGACCTTTTGTCCTTGAGTATGTAGCTAACCCTGTTGTGGCAGCAGAAAACATTTTAAGTATCCCTTCCCAAGATGAACAGCAGGCTGCACTAGAGAAACACTTTGCTCTCTTTAGTGAGGAGGTTCGGTTAAGTTCTGACCAAAGACAGGAGATGAACTTCGATATCCTAGGAGACATGAGTCTGGATTTTGAAATGAACTCAGCTGAGGTTGCGGCTCTGGAGTCCCTCACTAAAAACTACCTGACCAATGTTAATCGTGCTCAACTAAACATGGTTCCCGCTGCACAGGAACGGGATACAGGAATCATGTCAGACCTCCACTCGAACCTCAAGTCGATGGAGGACATACCAAATCTTGTTGGCACCACCGACTTAAACAAGCTGAAGGAATCCTTGAACACACTAGCTGACAATGGATTCATGGAAGTTTTGAGTGATGACTTGCACAGTCCAGTATCTCCCGCAATGATAGTTGCGGTTGGTAAGCTAGGTTCTCGACATGATGTCAGCTTCGACATTGAACCTGATGGCTCTATCCATGTGGGTGGTATGTTCCCACGCACTGTTGATGATGAAATATTCCACATCGAAGCCCAGCGTAGCAAAGGTGTAATCACAGAGGTGGAGGCAGATAAATCTCTGGCTGCTCTCGAAACCATACGTGACAAGGGAGGCGTGCAAGCAGCCAGCCCAGACACACTGCCATTAATTGTTCAGGTTCTGGCAAAGAACAATGAGATCAACGCCCCTGCAATTACGACACAAGGTGCTGGTTCGGCTGTCGTAATAAATGCCTCTATCAATAGACGTAATGTCATTAAGACTGCTATTAATAATGCAGAGGGTCTAGATCCTGCATCTAAAAAGAAGCTGCTATCAAAGATATATGCTCCGTCCTCAGCTATGACCAATGGGTATTCCGCTTGGGCTAAGTGGGGCTTTGAAAACAGTGACAATAACTTACAAGAATTTACAGACACACTTAACAAACACCTACCCCTCCATGTCCACACGGAGTTTGCTGAATGGTTGGCTACTTTAGCACCTGAGTCATACGTAAGCTCAATGGTCAACGTAGATATGGATACTCTGAGCTATGCTACTGGTGATGTGAACATCAAGTTTACTGATGGTGGTGGGCTATCCTTTAGTATGCTTGGTGATGTGGGTGCAGTTCATGCACGGGCAACTGCTGCTGAGGTGCAACATGTTGAAGATAACTTCCGTAGGATTGTAGCTAAACATGCAGGAAATATTCAGTCCTTAATAAACATCGCCACTACTGCCGATGGAACGTGGTCAATTCAAAAGGTGATAGCTGAAAGAGGTGGAGCATCCATGTGGATGAGATATGGATGGGATCAGAACTATCGGTTCGACCTAGATAAGGACAGCCAATCTGTCGAGCGATTCGGAACTACCTATGGCCCTCTATATAACAGGGCTAAGAGCAGAACACTGAACTCCTCCCTTGAGGGTGGCTTCGATGAGTCCAGCATTGACCTTAGTGGATTCATTAAGGGTCTTGAGATGCCAGTGTATAAGACGGGTGACTACAATGCACCGCGCCGCTGGTATAACAAGTGGTTCCAAGGTGAGCTAGACCCACGCATCACTGACCTACACAAGAACCGTCTCGCCTACCTGCGTGGTGCTGACCTAGTCGTCAAGAAGTATAAGTCCAAGATGGATAAGCTGACTAAGAAAGCATTCAATGGGGAGCCAACTGATGAGCAGAAGAAAACTCTTGAGCAAGCCATGGGTGATGCCCGTGGTGTGGTTGTGAGTGCTGATGTTCTTGATGGCATTGATGAGACCTACACAGCAGAGCTCACCATGATCAGTTCTGTTTACAACGCCGCTAGGGAACGAGTATCTGTCATGACTGACATTGATTCCACTGAGAAAAAGTCACGGATCAAAAGTCTTAATGAACAAGCTGCCGCAAGTGAGGCCGCAGCCAAGAACACCAAGCATGAGGCAGTCAAAGCAGAGGAGGAGTTAGCACGTGCTGAGATCCTACGCACCAAGGCTAAGGCCATTGCAGAGATCGAAGCCTTATCTCCTGAGTTAGCACAGCACATCAGAGACATCAGGTCTGAATTGATTACGCCTCTCTCAACTTACATAAGAAACAACTTTGGATTGAATGAAGAGCTTCAGGCTAGGATGGATGCCAACATGGATATCTATATCACTAGATCTTATAGAATGTTTACAGATGCTGGGTATCTTAAGAAAGTTCAAACAGATCCTGCATACCACGAGGTTCGGGAAGCTGCTATGAAATACTTTGAGAAGGTGCACGTTCAAACAGAGAGCAAGCAACTACAGGATGAGCTAGGTATCTCCTCAACTGAGGCTGAGGCTAGGGCTCGGGCTGGACTGAAGGCAGCTAGCGAGAGTGGACACCCCATTGGTCAGAAGGCAATGGACTTGTTCCTCGAGAACTACAACCCCAACAGGATGAGTGCACTCGCACAGAATCATTCCGAAACTCACAAGGTTCTACTTGATAATCTCAAGGAGAAGAAGGACTTGGATATCTCACTCCGTAATTTACTCGGTGAGTATGGGCAGGATGGCACCGTGGATAACTTGCTCAGGACATTCAGTGTTGTGGCTAAGATGTCAGCAAACCAAGCGTTCCTGAACCAGTTAAAAACTATGGGTGTGAAGGAAGGATTCCTTATGACACACGCTGAGCTGGAGGAGGCACGCTCTCGAGACCCTGATCAATACCAAACATGGGTGGCGGTTCGTCCGTCGGGTACCATCACAGCTAGTGACCCACTCTCTGGTATGTATGGCCCACCTGAATTAGTGGATGGGTTGCTTAAGACTTTTGATAGGACTGAGGTTAGCAAGCTGCCAACAGGTGCAGAGGTAGCCATCGGTACATTTGGTAAGTTAGTTCGTAAAGCATCAGGCTTAGCCATGGCAAGTAAGACTCTACTCAGCACGGGCTTCTTCGTTCGTAATGCGGTGAGTAACATGCTGTTCTTCGGGCCAGCGCAGGGCTACTACAGAGCGTTCTACGATGTCCCCATCATCATGGGCAAGCGTGCTGCTGCCCGTGGTAAGGGAGCATTAACAGGTGGTATGATTGAAGCTGAAATCATTGAGTATACCAGACTAGGTATCATTGGGGATGAGGTAAGATCTACTGTCATGCTAGACCTACTACGTGGTAAGACATCCCCAGATATTTTAATGGAACAGCAGGTAACCCTACTGTCTAAACTTAAGAAGGGAGGCAGGCCTCTTGAAAAAGCATACGAGAAAGCCGCCGAGCTGGCAGCAGCCATCGATGCTGTGTATAAGATAGGCTACTTTGAACATGAGCTTAAGATTTTACGTAATGCATCAAATGTAGTAGGGTCGGACATCACAGATGATGAGACCAAGCTGAGGCAGATGGCTGCGAAGAAGGTTAAGATGACAGCCCAGTCGCACAGTGAGGCACCCCCTATTATTGGTGGGTTTAGTAAGTCAAGTGCCAGTGTCCTCATCGCACCGTTCGTTCGGTTCAAGGCTGAGGTTCCTCGGATTGTAATCAACACCTACAAGCTAGGCATGGAGGAGATCCGCAGTGGTAACCCTGTCTTAAAGAGACGGGGTCAGAACCGTATGATTAGTATGTCAATGATGCTCGGTGTATGGTCTTCCGCTTTTCCAATGATACTCCAAGCCGTGGCTAAGATTGGACTGGACGAAGACGAGGCAATGAGAGCAGGTATTCCAAAGTTTCTACGAGGGCACACCTTTTTCTACAAGCGTGATGAGGAGACAGGAGAGCTCAAGAGTTTGGACTTAACCTTTGCTAACCCATTCTCCTTGATGGCTGACCCAACTCTAAGGGCAGTCGATGATATCAGACGTGGGAAGTTTGCATCAGCTACTGGGAAATTCCTAAGTGGTCTAGTGTTTGACCAGTATTTAGATGAGCAGATCTTAGCATCAGCTGTGCTCGATGTCGCAGCCAACCGTAGCTCACAGGATGACAACCCAATCTATGAGGAGCGGACAGATGATGGTATCACCAAGATGACCAAGACTCTGACCTACTTACTGAAGGAAGCCTACGGCCCCGACATCGGGAAGAGATTCATGCGAGCATGGGATGTGCGTGACATGGATCCCACCATGTTACGAAGAGAGGACATGCCAGTGCAGGTATTTATTGATGGGTTCAAACCATTCAAGACACATACGGTTGACCTATCCAAACAGCATCGTAGATTCCTCTATGAATTGAAGGACGAAAGCAGTCGCATTGGACGTGAGAAATACGTAGCCTACTCACGTAGACCAATGTCAGATGACAAGCTGGGTGAGATCTACCACACTGAGGTAGCCAAGAGGATACGCATACAGAATGAGCTCATCAAGGTGAGTCGTGGTTACGTAGGCTTGGGCATGTCACGCAGTGAGGTATACAGAAACATGACTGCTAAGAATGTAGTGAGTAAAGCACGCGCAAAGAATGCATTCATGGGTGTGATTGATAGACCTATGTATCCACCATCATTCTTCGCTGACCTGATGGCTAAGTCAGGGGGAGAGAACCCAACGATGAGTAGGGAAGAAGCAGAACGTAGGGCTCGTGCTTTATGGAAAGCTCAGGCTACCTATGGTGCACGATTCATTGAGGTGGAAGAGAAGTTTTAGACACAAGAAAGCCCTGAATCCCTTATGTTTAAAGGGTTCAGGGCTGAGGTAGCACGGTGCAGGGTGCATGGTGCAGTGCTGTGTGCGATTCTCAGGGGCTTAACTTATGAAATGTTCCCTGCTTTTATGTAGTTACAGGGATGGCGATGTTATAACCAGAGGCATAAACAAACTCCGCTACAATACCAGATGTTTTATTTAGTTGATGTCAACTTACCACATGCTTTGCAGTAAAGCTTACCTTCCTTGGACTCGACGTGTGCATCACAGCACGTTGACCTCTTCCAGAAAATACTGTTGCGGTATGTGCTAGGGTTGGTTCGGATATCTCTATCCCCCTTACCACCTGTAACCTTTTCGTATGGGTGATGTGAGTTAGGCATGATCGTTATGGGTTTCCTTTCGATGGGTCTTGTGCAAAGACTTTGAGCGCAAGGGAGAGCGAACGTGCCGCCTTCCAGTATGGGTCATGGATATCACAGGTGTCAATGAGCTGACCTATATCTCCACTTGCTTGAGCATCTATGATCTGACCAGCTGCCATCTCACTGAGGTGGGCTGATAAATACAAGTAGGTATCAATGATAATAGAGGCAGGGATTAGCTTGTCTCTGAGCCTGTCATAATCAAGGGCATGGTCGTTGTCCATGCAGTCTAGCTCTGACTCAGCTACTGGTCTGACGTGTGTATTGAATACCTCCTGAAACTCAGTCAGTAGATCTAGGTTACTTGTTGTCGGAAGTTCCATGGTGTAACTGATTGTATATTTCCTTAACTTCTCTGTCAATATAGATAAGCTCTTGGATCTTTTTGTTACCACCCATGACTGTAGCATGGTGCACATTCCCAATAGAATTGGAGATCTCTTGGAACGTAGCTCCCCCCTGTCTGAGGATGTAATACATTACATACCTCAGCAGGGAGAAGCGGTGCTTCCTACCATATACTATCTCATCTTCTGTGAATCCTGTTAGGGAACAGGCACGGGTGACAAGTAGCTTGGCTTCTTTATCTGTGTTAAATAGATGTGGACTCACAGGTTTACTTGATGGCTGAGAGGACTTCACTTGATACATTACGCCCTACTATGTAGGGTAAGGGCTCGACGTAGATGTGACTCGGTGCATCAGGGAAGAATCTAAATAAGGCAGGGCACAGCCAGCCACTGATACCAGTGGTCTTCTCGCTATAGTTATTCCACTGGTCATCATAGGAGACCATGCCGTTATCCTC
>Ga0209223_10003141_pt1 | contig 15940 bp, 13 predicted proteins | sample COG_06_FD_184750 | JGI IMG/M metagenome (GOLD analysis project Ga0209223, IMG submission 184750) | Pelagic Microbial community sample from North Sea - COGITO 998_met_06 (SPAdes) (version 2) | ecosystem: Environmental > Aquatic > Marine > Neritic zone/Coastal water | place: Helgoland, sampling...
GGAAATCATGCCTGATGGATATGGTTTTTTAAGATCTTCTGATTATCACTATTTATCATCTCCTGATGATGTTTATGTTTCTCAATCTCAAATTAAATTATTTGGATTAAAAACAGGCGATACTATTAGAGGTGGAGTTAGACCACCAAAAGAAGGAGAAAGATACTTTCCTTTGATAAACGTAGAGAAAATTAATGGTAGAACTCCTGAATTCATTAGAGACAGAGTTCCATTTCAATATTTAACTCCTCTATTTCCTTCAGAGAAATTCAAGTTGACAGGACACGCAAAAGAATCAATATCTACGCGAATAATGGATTTATTTGCTCCAATTGGTAAAGGTCAAAGGGGAATGATTGTAGCACAGCCAAAAACGGGTAAAACTGTTTTATTAAAGGACGTTGCAAATGCAATTGCAGCTAATCATCCTGAAACCTACTTGATGGTTCTATTAATAGATGAAAGACCAGAAGAGGTAACCGATATGCAGAGAAGTGTAAATGCAGAAGTAATTGCTTCAACATTTGATGAACCTGCAGATAGACATGTAAAAGTGGCTAATATTGTTCTTGAAAAAGCGAAAAGAATGGTTGAGTGTGGACACGATGTTTGCATTTTATTGGATTCTATTACGCGTTTAGCAAGAGCTTACAATACTGTAATGCCAGCGTCTGGAAAAGTTCTTACGGGTGGTGTTGATGCGAATGCATTACACAAACCAAAAAGATTTTTCGGAGCAGCTAGAAAAATTGAAAATGGAGGTTCTTTAACTATCCTTGCCACTGCTTTAACAGAAACTGGATCTAAAATGGACGAAGTTATCTTTGAAGAATTTAAAGGTACAGGTAATATGGAATTACAATTAGATAGAAAAATAGCTAACCGTAGAATATTCCCTGCAATTGACATTTTAACATCTGGCACAAGAAGAGAAGATTTATTATACGATAAAGAAACCCTTCAACGTATTTGGCTATTGAGAAAATACCTTGCGGATATGAAACCTCTTGAAGCTATGGAGTTTATGAAAGATAGAATTCACAATACGAAGAGTAACGAAGAGTTCTTGGTATCAATGAATGGATAACAAATTAATAAAACGGTTGCTTTTTTTTAGCAACCGTTTCTTTTCATACCTATGCGTCACGAAATCAAAACAGCGTTAATTTGGGCCGGAATTTACATGGCTATCGAGATTGGAATTGTTTTAGCCGGATATAACCACGACCCTAATGTCCATGTTATTGCCTTTGGGGTAAACACACTTTGTTTATTACTTGCTGTTGGGATCAGTATTGTTTCCAATTTCAACAAGAAAAAGCAAGAAGGAGTTAGTATTGTTATCGACCTTAAAACCGGTATAAAAACAAGTGCTATATACGCTTTAACAATTGCTTCTTTTGTTTTGATTTATTACAAATGGATTGACCCCGAATACCCAGAGATTCGAAGGCAGCAATGGATTGCAGCTACAGAAACGAAACAATTCAGTGAAGACGTTGATAAAAAGATACTTGACAATCCTGATATGTTCTACGGAAAATCTTCTGAAGACATCAGAGATAATGAACAAGAAGGAATAAACATGTTGCTTAATCCAAACAACGTATTCCTCATGACGTTATTAGCATTACTAGTCTTAGGAATGTTTTACTCCTTTCTAGTAACAGCTTTTAATAGGCTTATACTTGCCAAGTTAGGATAGCAACTCTTCTCCCAGCTCAGCAAAATCTACACCATCAAAATTACCACTACTCATCATTAGGAGGTTTTTATTACGCCAATTGTTGGTTTTTAAGTTTCCTACCAATTCTTTCGAATCTGTAAATACAGTTATATTATCAGAATTAAACGCTTGTTTAACCTCTTCAGGAGAAAGATTCTGTAATTTCTTATGAGCTAAAGTCTTAGGACTATAATAAACATATGCTTTATCTGCATTTTTCATAGCACCATCGTACTGACTTAAAAACTCTTTATTTAGACTACTAAACGTGTGTAGTTCCATACAAGCTATTAGTTCTCTTTCCGGAAATTGTGTTTTTAATGCTTGTGTAGTTGCTTTTAATTTTGATGGTGAATGCGCAAAATCTTTGTACATGACTGAATTCTCTGTCCTTTTAACTAACTCTAGTCTCTTTGAAGCTCCTGAAAAGCTTTGGATTGCTGCATAAAAATCAGGTTTAGAAACACCCACTTCTTCACAAACTAAAAGTGCACCATTCAAGTTTTGAAGATTGTGCTCGCCAAAAATTTCAAGAGCATGTTCAATTCCATATTCATCTTCTACTATCGAAACACCATTTTCAATTCTATGCTTGTGCGTTGCATAAGGAACCTGTTTCACATTTACAGCAGCTTTTTCAGAAACTTCCTTTACTTTATCGTCTAATTCGCAGTAAACAATAGTTCCATTTGGCTCTATTTTATCTATGAAAATTTTAAACTGCTCAACGTAATTCTCAAATGTCGGAAATACATTAATGTGGTCCCATGCGATACCACTAAGCAACGCTATATTTGGATGATACAAATGAAATTTTGGTCTCCGATCAATCGGTGAACTTAAATATTCATCACCTTCTAAGACTGCTATTTTTGCATTTTCGGTAAGCTTCACCATACATTCAAAACCTTCCAATTGCGCACCTACCATATAATCATGATCTATCTCATGAAAGTTAAGAACATGCAAAATCATTGAAGTTATAGATGTTTTACCATGGCTTCCTCCAATAACAATTCGCCTTTTTTTTTTCGTTTGCTCGTAAATATATTCAGGATACGAGTAAATTTTTAAACCCAGCTTTTGTGCTTTTTCCAACTCCGGATTATTCTCTCTAGCATGCATTCCTAATATAATAGCATCTTGATTTGAGGAAATATTATTTTCATCCCAGCCAATTTTGGCAGGTAGTAAACCATATTTATCTAACCTGCCTTTAGATGGCTCGAAAATTTCATCATCAGAACCGGTCACCTGATATCCTTTTAAATGTAAAGCTATTGCAAGGTTATGCATTGCACTCCCTCCTATTGCTATAAAATGTACTCTCATCTTTTCTTTAATTACATTAAAAATAAGGATTATACATGTTCATAATATTTTCCATTATTGGAATTATAAACATCTATCTATTAGTTTTAAAATTTATCTTTGAAAAAAGTCCTGTTATCAATCTAAATCAAAACATACCATTAGCGGAAAGAATGCGGCCTAAATCACTGGATGATTATATAGGACAGGAGCATTTAGTAGGTATAGATAAACCTTTAAGGAAAGCGATTAAAAGTGGTAGCTTGCCCTCCATGTTATTCTGGGGACCTCCAGGAGTTGGTAAAACCACTTTAGCGCAAATTATTGCTGAAACTTTAGATAGACCTTTTTATACTTTATCTGCAATTAGTAGTGGCGTAAAAGATATTAGAGAAATAATTAGTAAAGCCCGAGGAACCGGAATGTTTAGTGGCGGTAGCGCAGTATTATTTATTGATGAGATTCATCGATTCAGTAAATCGCAGCAAGATTCTTTATTAGGAGCTGTTGAAAAAGGAACAATAACATTAATTGGCGCAACCACAGAAAACCCTTCATTTGAAGTAATTTCTGCTTTACTTTCAAGGTGTCAAACTTATGTTCTGGAGCACCATACCAAAGAGGACCTTGAAGGGTTATTAAATAAAGCTTTATCCGAAGATATTACTTTAAAACCGCTAAAAATAAAAATTAAAGAAACGGAAGCTCTTCTTAGAATCTCTGGAGGTGATGCTCGAAAACTTCTTAACATACTAGAGATTGCAGTTAATGCACTACCAATTGGGGAAAAAGAAATTACAAATGATTTTGTTTTAGCGAATGTTCAGCAAAAAATTGCGATGTATGATAAAAATGGAGAACAACATTACGATATCGCATCTGCCCTTATAAAATCCATACGCGGTAGCGACCCTAACGGTGCTGTATATTGGCTAGCCAGAATGATCGAAGGTGGCGAAGACCCAAAATTTATTGCCAGAAGATTGCTGATCTCTGCTTCAGAAGATGTTGGAAATGCTAACCCTACTGCATTAATTATGGCAAATTCATGTTTTGAAGCTGTTAGTAAAATTGGCTGGCCAGAAAGTAGAATTATCTTATCGCAGTGTGCAATTTATTTAGCTTCTTCTGCAAAAAGTAATGCATCTTATGAGGCTATCGGGTTAGCACAATCTATTATTAAAAACACGGGTGATTTAGAGGTCCCATTGCATTTGCGAAATGCTCCAACCAAACTAATGAAAGACCTTGGCTATGGGAAGGATTATGCTTATTCGCATACAGCAGAAGTAAATGAATTACATAAGCAAGAATTCTTGCCAAAAGAGTTGGAAGGAAAAGTTATTTACCAACCGAAAAACAACCAACGTGAGCAGGAATTGAAAAAGTACTTGAATTTTGTTTGGAAAGGAAAATATGACTATTGATGATAAAATATTAAGGACAAAAACACATTGCACATAATACAACCTACTTAATACTTTATTTAATCATCATCTCGAACATCTGAAAAAGCCATTAGCTTTTCTCTTCTATGCGCAATGACATAGTAAATACTAATAGAAAAACCTCCAACACCTTGTTCCAACATTTGCCATGTAAAGTTTACAATAGTATGTTCTATACCTTCTCCTTGGAATGAGACTCCTAACACAAAAGCAACAAGGTAAATCATAAACCCTGCTGCGAACCCAATCGTAACGTGCTTAAGAGTTCTATTTTCTGCTGGCTTATAAGCCATTAATACAAATGACAACGCTCCTCCTACCAATAAATAAAGAATACTAAGCAACCCAAAGAATAAAGTTTTGTCATAGGATATGAAATCTAAATCATTTAACAATACACCATGCCAGTAATAGGATATTGCAAACATTATGATTGCACTAAAAACTGTAGATATTAATAAACGGGGTAACCTCATTTCTAATTTACTAACCTCAAATATAGTTAGAAATAGTCTTAATCAGTCATTAAACTTGATAATCTTTCTTTTTTCATGATATACGGGAAACAATTTCCTACTTTTGAAACAATATGAAGAAGATTTTTTTGCTTCTAATACCTATCCTTATTTTGTTCTCGTGTAAAAAAAGAGAGGACACGATTCGTTGGAATATAGATGGAGTAGCTCCAGTAGTGTACGGCGAACTATCAATTTATGATATTCTTCCAGATTCAGTGCTCGGTTCAGAAATGGATAGCTCAGTAAGTATGAATTTAGACTTAAATCTATTTAGATTAGATTTAGATTCTTTAGTTGCAATTCCAGACACCTCATTACTAGACACGTTTGCTTTACCATTCCCTTTTCCAGTTACAGCATCACCTGGCCAAGTATTTGTAAATCAACCGGAAGATAACACCATGAATATGGGAAGTGTGGAGCTTACGTATGTTGAAATTAAGAGTGGAACAATTGACTATGAGTTAAAAAGTAGTATTCAGGGAAAAATAATTTATGAATATCAAATTCCAGCTGCTATTGATGCCTTTGGAAATTCTTTTAGTCAAATAGTATATGTCTCAGAAGCGGCATCTGGAATGACTGCATCTGCTAGTGGAAGTTTTGATTTAAGTGGTTACTCCATCAATTTATCAGGTTCTTCGGGAAATAGCTTTAATATTATTCGAACTAATGTCAACATTAGAGTAGACCCAACAAACGCAACGGATGTTTCCGTCTCAAACCAAGACACCGTGTATATTATCAATGAGCTCAGTAATATTAAAATTGATTATGCAAAAGGGTATTTTGGAAACCAAAGCTTTATTATAGGGTCAGAGAAAACAGGTCTATCAGCATTTAGTAAGCTCATCTCAGGAAACCTCAACATAGACCAAATCGATATCGATTTAGAATTGATCAATGGGATTGGGGCGGATGCTAGTATATCATTCAATTCTTTCACAGCTTCAAATAATAATAATGAATTAGCTTTGAATCATTCAATCATTGGAAACAACATCAATATTAATCGAGCGAATGAGATTGGTCCCACTATATATCCATATTACTATACAACTGCTTTAAACAATTCTAATTCAAATATTGATCTTATGCTAGAACTTTTACCTGATTCCATTGGATATGGATTAGCATTAGAATTAAACCCATTAGGAAATGTCTCTGCTCATAATGACTTTATATCCACGAATGCTCCGATGGAACTAAATATGGACATTCAACTTCCATTAAGTGTAATTGCAAACAACCTAACTCTTGCAGATACTTTAAACATTGACATAAGTGACACAACTGGTATTAATTCTGTAATGCTTAACATCAATCTGGAAAATGGATTTCCTTTAGAAGCTCAAATAGATTTGCTATTACTGGATGAAAACGATATCATCATTGGCCATGTCTTATCACCTACATTAGTTCCATCTGCTTCTGTAGATGGAAGTGGAATTGTTTCAGCCTTTTCAACTTCAACGCATCAGTTAATGTTGAATCAAACGGACTTCAACGCACTTATTCAAAATAAAAAAATAGTTTTAAAAATTATTTTTAATACACCTATCTCCTCCAATCATATCGACATTTACGACTACTATAAACTTAAATTTAATGTAGTAGCAAATTTTGAATACGGAGTTGTAATAGAATAAAATTGAAAAAGTTAGTTTACATATCATTAATTATTACGAGTCCAATCTTCTCTCAAAATACTGGCAGTAATCAGCTATTTAAATACGCTGACACGAACTCCATGGTTTTAAATATTTATGCAAATGGGAATTATGGCTCTTCTATTTTCAATAACCAATTCATGGATGTTTTTAGATTCGGAGGCTTTATTGATAATGAAATGAAAGACGAAGCACTATCCAATTCAAAGAGAATCAATTATGTTGGCGGTGAAGGGTCATTTGGAGTTTCTTTTTCCGATCCTATTCACAAACTATTTGGAAATTGGGGATATTACGTAGACATTTCAGCTAACGCATCAGGAGCAGTTCAATTTACAGATGACTTATATGAATTAGCATTTTATGGGAATAAAAGCAATGCAGGAGACACTTCTTTTATGGGTCAAACCGGATTTCATTCAAGAAGTTTTAAGAAATTTGCAGCAGGAATTGATAATAACAAACTCAAAATTGGCCTTTCATTTTTAAGTTTTAGCAACTACAACCAAGGATTAGTTCAAAGTGGTTACACTTATACAGATTCATTAGGCAGTAACATTTCTTTGGATATTAATGGGAGTCAAGTCCAAAGTAACAATGCATTAAAGCATATTGGAAGTGGATTTGCTGTAGATTTTGAATATCGTTTATCACAAGAACTTATCGCCAAAGACAGTTCACACTCCAAATCGACTACTATAATTATCGGAATTAAAAACATTGGAATATACGTTTCTCAGAAAAATTCGATTTTAACAACCGTGGACACAACCTACAACTACAGTGGTTTTAATGTCTCTAGCATTTCTAGTTTTGGAAATTCCATAATTAATCAACAGGAACTAACCGACTCTATTAGACTAATATCTGACACAACTCAATTTGTAGGCTTACTTCCCTTTGAAATCTATTTTCACAAACCCCCTACATATTTGAAAAAATGGGAAATCATTTATGGCTTTAGATATAAAATACAAAGTTCATATAGAGCGTTTCTGTATATGGGAGGAAATCTTCATTTAGCAAGTAAGATGAATATCTCCTCTTATTTAGCATATGGAGGTTATAATAATCTACAATTTGGACTTGCTTTAAACAAACGATTTAAGAACAACTTATTGGTCGAAATAAACAGTAACAACTTACTTGGAATATTTTCAAAAACTCAACACGGAAAAGCAGCTGGAATATCTTTAAAGTATAATTTTAAATGAAATTAATTATTTACATACTACTTTTATTTAATCCATTTATTTCTTTTGGACAAACTACCTTTTTCAATTCGTATGGAGGGGGTGGGAATGACTATGGAAAAAGCATAATTACAACAATAGATACAGCTTATGCTATTATTGGTGCTACAGAAAGTTTTGGAAGTGGTAATACAGACATGTACCTATTTAAAATTGACTCTTTAGGCAACTTACTTTGGTCTAAAACATACGGAGGTTCCAATGTAGATTGGGGAATGGATTTGAAACAAACAATCGATACTGGTTATATATTAACAGGTTATTCCAATAGCGAATCCTGGGATTATAATATATATGTGGTTAAAACAGACGCTCTTGGCGATAGCCTTTGGACGAGAACCTATGGTGGAAATGATTGGGACTTCAGCTATAGCATCGAAACGACATCAGATTCAGGATATGTTATTGCTGGTGAAACATACAGCTATGGCTCAGGAATATCTGATGGCTACGCTATTAAACTGGACAGACTAGGAGACACTTTATGGACAAAAATGTTCGGAGGAGCGGGAAAAGATGTATTTAAGGATGTTGTTGAAACCAAAAGCGGCGACTTACTATTTGCAGGGGCTAAAACAACTCCTAATGGTGACACGGATTATTGGTTGGTTAAAACAGATAATTTGGGAAATGAACTATGGCAATACACAGCAGGGGATTCTTTGGATGAAGTAATTAATAATGTAATTGAACTTATAGACAGTAATTACTTTTTTGCAGGAACTAAAGAATCTATTACAGTAACAAACCTTGCTATGGGGTATCAAAAGATTTCAGAAAATGGTATTTTCATTTTTGGAGACTTATTCGATGGACCTGAAAAAGAAGAAGGCCAATTTATTGTGCAATACCACGATGAGACTGACATAATATTCGGTGGAAGCACTTCTTCTTATGGAAACGGAGAAAGAGATATTTTAAGTATTAAAATTTCACAAGATGGTGTTGGATCGATATTTATCACAGGAGGAACTGCATATGATGATATCTCTGAAGAAGCCGACACAACCGCTGACAAGGGACTTGTCATAGTTGGCACAACAAGTGGAACAATAAATGGAATTAAAAGTGTTTTTGTCATGAAAAAAGATGCATCCTTAAATGCCGATCCAAATATTAGTGAAGTATTTGACCTTACTAACATTTACCAAATAGAAGGCGAAAAAGAGGCAAGGTTCTATCCCAATCCTACAAAAGACAAGATCACTATCAACGGGTTAAAAAACGCTAAAAACATCTCCTATATTATTTACAATGTAGTTGGCGAAAGCGTTGCAACGGGCAAAACATCAAGTAATATTATTAACCTTAACAACCTAAACACCGGAATATATTTTATCCACATACCCTCAAAAAATAATACTCCATTAAAAGTTACAAAGATCTAAACCTTGCAACAAAAAAATGTTCATTTTTAGAATTAAAAATCGCTTTAAATTTAGTGAATGAAAGTGGCAAAGGTCTTTCAATAAAGTTTTTCAAAGTATAAATACTATATTTTACCTCATCAAAAAAGCTCCACATCTCTTCTGGAGTTGCACCATACAAATCTGATACTCCTATTTCATATTTAAAAATAATTACCGGATTAAATTTAGTAATTGTATTAAGACCACCCCGCAAAACATTTAACTCTGCTCCTTCAACATCTATTTTTATTAAATCAACCCTTAATGACGCAAAAAGCTGATTATCCAATGTATCAACTTTTATATTAATTTCTTCAATCGACTCTTTTCCTGGATAATGCCTTTTTTTCATCCCACTATACATAGGATTGGACGTTACATAATTGAATGTAGTTTCACCTCTTTCATTACTAATACCCAATTGCCGTAAATCATTAATCCCCCCGAAAGTTGTAACCATTTTATTGTAAAAATAGGGAATTGGTTCAAAGCCAACATGCGAACCACTGGAAGCAAATTTATTTGCTTCAATAAGGAAGTCTCCCTTATGACAGCCAACATCAATAAATGACGAATCCTTTTCCAATACAATACGCATAACCTTTTTTATAAGCGCATCAGATTTCCGTTCTTTAATAAAATCGATAGGAAGTTTTTTCACTAACTTTTTAAGGGCCTTTTTCATAATTAATCAATCGCTACTATACTTACGAATAAATCAAAACTTCGTTACCTTTTTGGATGTTAAAGAATAATTACTTCTGTTCTTCTATTCAATGCTTTATTTTCAGGGGTATCATTTTCTACTCTTGGTTTGTTTTCACCATATCCTTTATATTGCAATTTTGCTTTATCTACTCCTTTTTCAATTAACCAATCAACAACTGCTTTTGCTCTATTATCAGACAACTGGAGGTTGTGCTCATCATTACCATCACTATCCGTATGACCTCCTAACTCTATCCTCAGAGCCTCGTTATTGTTTAAAATTTCTAACAGTTTAGTTAATTCTGTTAACGACTCTTTTTTTAATATGGACTTGTCAGAGTCAAAGAAGATATTCTCTAAAACAAATGGTGCGCCTTGTTTAATTGGCCGCATAGGAACGTCAACTAAAAATCCATCCTCGTTCTTCACCAATTTACCCATCGAATAATTCTCTGAATAAAAGAAATAACCATCATGCTCAGCGATTAACGCAAAATCCTTATTTATCGGCAATGCAACAATAAATTCTCCATTGCCTCGATTGGCCACTGCCCGCTTAAACATGGTACCAGTTTTCAGATCGATTAGTTGAAAATTGGCAGCTAGTGGTTTATTTGTTTCTTTATCATAAACTTTTCCTTTCATAAAAGTAGTTTTTACCGGCCTCCTATTTTCCGGTAAAACAAAAGAATATAAATCAAGACTGCCCATTCCACCATCTCTATTTGAGGCGAAATATGCAAACTCTCCGCTACTAGAAACCAACGTGCTATTCTCATCTTTAAAAGTATTGATAGGATAACCCAGGTTTTCTGGCTTACCCCATTTACCAGATTCATCCAATCTACTTAAGTAAATATCTAAACTCCCCATACCTGGATGCCCATCAGAAGAAAAATATAAAGTTTGGCCATCAGGATGAATTTGGACTGATTCTTCTCTTCCCGGGGTATTTATTTTATCACTCAATCTTTCAGGTATGGACCAAGTGCCATCATCTTGTATTTGAGTCATGTAAATATCTTGTTCTCCTGGATTTCTTCTTTGTTTATAACGAACCTTACCTCTAATAAAATATAAGGTTTTCCCATCTGAAGAAAAACTAGGCTGCGACTCCCAATTCCCGGTATTTATCGGAGCTCCCATATTGAACGGTTTTGACCAATTACTTCCTTCTTTTTCACTTGCAAATAAATCGCAACTGCCTTTTCCCGTCCTGCCTTCCCCATATTCAAAGTCGCCTCTCTCCCCAAATTCGCACCCAACAAATATTACGTATCTTCCGTCTGCGGAAAATGTTGGTGCTCCTTCGTTATAAATCGAATTTACGCTCTTACTAATCGGATTACTTAAATCCCATTGGTCTCCATTTTTCTGACTGATCCAAATATCTTCTTGATGACCAGCGCCAACTGCAGTAGCATCAATAATATCTCTTGTAAAAAGTAATGTCTGATCATCAGCAGTTAAAGATGGAAAATATTCAGGTCTTTCCGTATTTACATTTGGCCCCAAGTTAACGGGTGTAAATTCGACTGGATTTTGTATTGCGTGAATCCCAAAATTGGCATTTGTGATATATTTTCTGCACTTTTCTAGAAAATTTGGATTTGCATTTCTGTTTTGCGAGTACCTATTAGCATTTTTCTTAGCTCCCTCATAATCACCAATTGCCATTTGCAAACTAGCTAAATAAAAATATTCAGATGAAGAAAAATTTTGAGATAATTGCATCATCTTTTGCTTGTACATAATTGCTACTTTAAACTCTCCTTTATCTATAGAAATTTGAGAAAGCATTGCATAAGCTTCCGTAAAAGATGAATCTTTCTCTAAAGCCTTTCTTGCATTCTCTTCAGCACAGGAAAGGCTTCTCCTACCCGTTTTAGCATTTACTTCCCCATAACAAGTTCTTGATGCCTCATATAGTTTAATTGCTTTCTTGTTTTTCGTTGAATAGGACATCCCCGGCTGAGCAGTTAGCTTACAAGATGTTATCAGCAACATCACAATTACCAAACCCAATGTATTATTGTAAAAATTCGCTTTCATTATCTAATATCTAAATATTTGTGTGTCTGTAACGATATATTCCAATTTGGATTCTTTTTAACAAAATCAATAATCAAAGGCATCATTACTTTTTCTTTACTCCATTCAGGCTGGAGATACAACTTACATTCCTTTCCTAGTCTAGCGGCGTGTTCTTGCGCCCAAGCAAAATCGGATTTGTTAAATACGATTACTTTTAATTCATTGGCTATACCAAATACTTTTTCATTGGGTTTTTTAAACTTTTTAGGAGAAAAACAAATCCAATCAAAATTTCCAATAATGGGATAAACTCCAGAAGTTTCAAGAGCAATTTCACATGCTAATAACTTTAGTTCAGTTGTTAAATTAGTTAAATCGTAAATAGCAGGCTCCCCTCCTGTTATAACTACAAATTTACAATTGGTTTCTTTAACATCAGAAATAATTTTTTCTATCGATTCAACAGCATGTTCATTCCTATCCCAACTTTCTTTTACATCGCACCAAATACACCCTACATCACATCCAGCTAAGCGAATAAAAACAGCAGGTCTACCACTATAATATCCTTCCCCCTGAATGGAATAGAATTGCTCCATTAAAGGCAAGCTATTCTTCAAATTATCTTCTTTCACTTTTGACCTTGTTTATTCTTTATTCTCTTCACCATCCAAAACCTTTTTATCCGCTTGCTTCTTTTTATTTGCAGCCTTCGCCTTTTTCTTAGCAGCTTTCTCTTTTTTCTTTCTATCTTTCTTTTCCGCTTTTGTTTCTTCTACCTCTTCCCTTTGGCCAGAAATAATCCTATTCAGTTCTATTAAATCTTCTTCATTTCTGGGATTGCCAAACTTATCATATTCCACTACTTTCAATTCTTTTCCATTTTCAAACAAAATACTCAATGCACTTTTACCATCTGCAAGAAAATAATTCCATAATCCTTGTTTCTGATTTTCTTTATAGCTACCTGATTGTTTTAATTGACCATTATCGAAAAAGAACTGCCAATTATCTGTTTTTATTCCATTTTTATAATGTTGTTCAACAGACAATTGACCATCCGCATAATGAAATAAAACCGCACCATGCATTTCGCCCGTTTTATATGTTTTTTTCATTTTTAAAGTACTATCGTCATAGTAAGTTGAGAATTCTCCATTCATTATACCCTTTTTATATTCCACAGATTTTTTAAGTATTCCATTTTTGTGGTAATACTTAGAGACACCATCCATTTGGTTTGCCTTGTAGGAAAGTACTTTAGTTGGTTTACCATCTTCGGCATAAAAACTCCAAATACCCTCTTTTTCTCCCATTACATATGTGTTTTCCCAGGCTAACTGCCCATTTTCATACCAGAATTTTGACGTACCATTTTCAATGCCGTGGTACCAGCTTAATTCTGTCCACTGCTTCCCGTCTTTGTAAAATGTAAAAGAGGTATCTTGTTCTTTACCACCAAGAAAACGAACTTTTCTTTCTAACTGTCTGTTATCATAATAAGAAATACATAACCCGGTATAAGGCTTTCCTGTTTTCTTATGATAAATTAAATTATTTGCTTGTTCTAACTCCAAATCTGTATTACAGTTAACAGCCATCTCACCTTTCCCTCTATACTGCGGTCTACCATCGTCATTAAATCCATTGTTATTTTCTTTAACCTTCCCCTCTCCTTCTCCTCCTCGGGTAATTTGAGAAAAAGTAAGTGAAGAAAAAACAAATAGTATTAGCGTGAAAATTAATTTCATAAAACACGTTTTTGTAAAAATACGATATTATCAAAAATAACTAAACTTATCAGAATTCAATTATGCTGGAGAAGGTATAAGGCTCAATTATTATTCCATAAGGCAAATTCTTTGATATTTTAAGTGGAAAATTATCCTTTTTCATAAAAGCATCATTCAAGCCTTGGGGGCTCTTCATTTTTTTCATTGTAAAAAACGAAGCAAAAAATACTAGACCCTTAAAAGGTGATTGCTGCGCATTGAATATTCTCGTCGCTGCATGCTCTTTCGCTTCGCGACGCAATTTCACTCCTTCATATTCTATCACTGCATAAGGCTCGGAATAAATAACGACAACAAACTCTCCTTTCGGCCCTTTTTGATTAAGTGAAGCATCGAGTAAAAGGTTTAGTAAGACCTTGAAGCTCGAAGAGATCATTTAGTGGTTCCTGAGCGGAGTCGAAGGACCGCACTTAAGCTTTGCGAACTGGGTGATTGCAAATCAAAAGCAGCCGCAGCATAGCGACTTTTTGTTTACTTTTTAGGCGCCAGCAAAAAGTAAAAGTCTCAACGATAGCAATCGGGACGGCATTAGGGAAAACTCTAAAAGCACAATGAATTCTGATTCATTAATAAATTTAGACTGAAAATTAAAATTATCTTTGCACCGTGGAACAACAAAACCTTTTAGACAGAACAACTATAGTAGCATTATCTACTCCCCCCGGGTTAAGTGCAATTGCATTAATCCGATTATCGGGTAACGATGCGATAACGATTACCAATAAGGTTTTTGACAAAGATATTTTGAATGCTAATGGTTACTCCGTGCATTACGGTTCTATCAAGAATGAAGAAAATGCGATTGACGATGTAATAGTTACCATCTTTAAAGGCCCGAAATCTTTTACAGGAGAAAATAGTGTTGAAATTGCTTGTCATGGTTCAACATTTATTCAACAATCGATTATAGAATTGCTTTTACAAAACGGTGCTACCATGGCCAAAGCTGGTGAATTTTCGAAACGCGCCTTTTTTAATGGTAAAATGGATCTTTCGCAAACGGAAGCAATTGCAGATTTGATTCACTCTACCTCTTCAGCAGCTCACCAAATAGCGATGAATCAGATGCGTGGTGGTTTTTCGAACGACCTAAAAGTGTTGCGCGAAAAGCTAATTCACTTTGCTTCCATGATTGAACTAGAGTTAGATTTCTCAGAAGAAGATGTGGAGTTTGCAGATAGAACTGAATTACACAAATTAGTAAGTGAAGTTATTGAGCACGTGAACAAATTAGCACAATCATTTAAATTAGGTAACGCTATTAAAAATGGAGTTCAAACGGTAATTGTGGGAAGACCTAATGCAGGTAAATCCACTTTATTAAACGGCTTACTAAATGAAGAAAGAGCAATTGTTTCTGATATCCCTGGAACCACAAGAGATACTTTAGAGGAATCTCTAACCATAAGCGGACTTGAATTTAATTTAATTGATACTGCTGGAATTCGAGAAGCAAAAGACACCATTGAAAAGTTAGGAATTGAACGAACTTTTGAAAAGATAAACCAATCTGCAATTGTGGTTTATTTATACGATGTAAACAGAACCAATGCAGAAGAAGTAGAGAAAGATTTATCCACGTTGAATCAAAACGCCTCTGTTGTAGTTATTGCCAACAAAGCAGATTTACCCAAGACGGCTGTAATTGAAAATGCAATTCTTATTTCTGCTCTTAAAAAAGAAGGAATTGAAGAAGTTAAATCAGCATTGTACAATACTGTTGTTGAAGAAGGTTTTAATCTTGAAAGCACTATTGTAACCAATGCGCGGCATTACGAATCGCTAATTCGCACAAATGAAGACCTTCAAAAAGTAATTGACGGTATCGACTCTGGCCTATCTGGCGATTTCGTAGCTATGGATATTCGCCAAGCGCTGCATCACTTAGGCACTATCACTGGAGAAATTTCTACAGATGAGTTGCTCGGGAACATTTTTGCCAACTTTTGTATTGGAAAGTAGACTTATAAGTTATAAAAAATGATTGCTTACATTCCAAGAGGTTATGGATTTGTCTCTAAACCATTGCTCTAATTTTGGAAGAAGATAAACCAGCTATACTATTTTCAG
>Ga0209223_10003142_pt1 | contig 15935 bp, 15 predicted proteins | sample COG_06_FD_184750 | JGI IMG/M metagenome (GOLD analysis project Ga0209223, IMG submission 184750) | Pelagic Microbial community sample from North Sea - COGITO 998_met_06 (SPAdes) (version 2) | ecosystem: Environmental > Aquatic > Marine > Neritic zone/Coastal water | place: Helgoland, sampling...
ATATATACAGTGGTATAATAACAAAAGAATACATCAATATTTAAATTATTTAACTCCTTTAGAAATGGAGACAAAATTAAAAAATCCTAAAAATAAACGAGCTGCCTAAAATTGTAACATTTTTTGTGGGTATACCATCTTGGGTACTTTGTCCCGTTTCCTTCTTTAATAAATCACTCAAATAATTAGAAGACATATTCATTTGTTCTCCAAAATATTGTACTGTAGGGATTCCCGATTCTAGCTGTTTTTCTGATAAATAATATTTCTTGATCAGTTGCTCAAAACGACTAGCAATGTCTTGATTTAAGTTGGTTCTTGTAAAAAAATGTCTGTCATAAAATCTTACACAATAATTGAGTAAGAACTCTAAATTTGAAATGATGAGGGTTTGACTGTGAGCATCTAAATTCTGACTAAATTCTTTTTCAATTTTTGCAACGATTTCAGTTACGGTTTTTTGTTCTTCCTCTGATAGGTGTAAAGCTTCGTTGCAGGCATAGCTGAAAAAATTAAATTTCTCTATGTTTTTTCCTAATTCTGATTTACGAATCAAGTCTGGATGAAAGGCGAGGGTCCAACCTTCATTATCTTCAATCACTTCTTCTTTTTTAAACTCTAACACTTGGTTTGGTGCTGTAAAAATCATGGTTTCTTCTTGATAATCATAAGAGTTTCTACCATAGCTAACAATAGAGCAAGGGCAGTTTACCTTTAGGCTAATTTGAAAGAGTCCTAAGGAGTATTTAAATTATCTACATCAAAATTTTCTAAAACGGTTGAGGTTCTTAAAACAGAAATCAAAGGATGTTTGGGTTTATCCAGGCCTAGAAATTCGTGAGAATCTGAAATTGAATTGATTTGAATAATTTCTTTCATGTCTCAAGGTTATAGTTCTTTCCACCACGAACTTTAATCATGGTTGTTTTCTTTTATATTTATTTTTTCACCAATTTTTGGAGTGATGACCTCTAATTTCAGCTCATTAGCCTTAGTGGTTACACGTTGGATAGGGTCCTTCAAATCATGTAGAGCCAATTTAAACCCAGCCCAATGTATTGGCATTATTTTTTTCGCTTTTACATCCACTCCCGCTTGAGCGGTTTCCTTTGGCATCATATGTATGTCAGACCATTTTTCATTGTATAGACTGCATTCCATCAGTGCTAAATCAAAAGGGCCGTATTTTTTTCCAATTTTTTTGAAGAGGCTGCTGTATCCGCTTTCACCACTAAAAAATAGGTCAGTGCTAGAAGATTTTATCACCCACGAACTCCATAAAGTACTTTAGTTGTTATTAAGTTTTCGTCCGGAAAAATGTTGTGCAGGAGTACGGGCTAGCGTTAAGGATTCAAATTGTGTTTCTTCCCACCAATCCATTTCAGTAATTTTATTTTTTTCTACACCCCAAGCTTCTAAATGAGCACCGAGTCCGAGTGGAACGTAATAATGCTTTACCTTATGTTTTATTTTTTGAATGGTAGGATAATCTAAATGATCATAATGGTCGTGAGAAAAAATCACTGCATCAATTTGAGGTAGTTTTTCCATCGCAAGTGGCATTTCTTCATTAAATCTTTTTTCCCCCAATAAATCATGGGGAGCAGCGACTTGCCCAAACATTGGATCTAATAAAATATTTTCACCTTCCATTTGTAGCAAGAAAGACGAATGACCAAACCACACCATTCTTGGAGATTCATGATAATCAGCAATATTGGTAGAATCTAATTTTATGACTTCTAAATCCTTTTTTGGCCTTCCATTAGGAACCTTAGTGGTAAAAAAGTATAAGTAAGTTTTAGTTTTTCATTAAAACTCAAGTCTTTTGGGACTACCTCTGTATGATTGAATTTTCCATCTTTGTATTGCTTAGAGTTTTCATACAAAGCTTTTCTTTGCTCTGTGATATCAGCACCTAGACTAGGATAAATTTATTGAATAATAGATAGGCTGCTACTAGAATAATAAGTGTTGAGAGAATTCCGATCATTATTTTTGAAGGTGTTTTTTTAAACATCTGATTATTTAAATTGGCTCAACAGTATTTTATCGAACAACGCATCTCCGAACCATTTTCTAATGAAAATTGAAGGTTTCGCCATAAAACCTTTCACATAACGTCTTTTAGGCTTGTTTGTAACAGCGGCATGGGCAATGGTTTTACCTAGAACATCTACTTGTGTAAGGCTATCACTCGTATATAGTTTCATCATGGTATCCGCAGTTCTATTGGCAAAACCTGCATAGGCACCTTTGCTAGATGTTTTTCTTAAATTATCTGCAGCGATGGTTCCCCAATCTGTTTTAATACCTCCAGGTTCTACAATAACGACATCGATGCCAAAAGCTTTTAGTTCCAGTCGCAAGGCATCACTCCAACCTTCTAAAGCGTGTTTTGTGGCGTGATACCACGCACCCAAAGGAGCATATACTTTTCCACCCATCGATGAAATGTTTACAATTCTACCAGATTTCTGTTCTCTCATTTTTGGCAATACCAATTGAGTAATTCGTGCAAGTCCAAATATATTTACTTCAAATTGTCTCTTCGCCTCTTCAATTGGAATATCTTCTACGGCTCCATAAGAACCGTAACCAGCATTATTTATCAACACATCAATTTTTCCTTCTTTTTCAAGAATGGTGTTTACACAAGATACAATTGAGTTTTCTTGAGTGATATCTAAAGAAAGCGTTTGTACTCCAAGCTCTTTTAAATCATGCATGGCATCCAACCTTCTAGCTGCTCCATACACAATATATCCTTTTTGCTGTAAAATTTTAGCAGTGGATTTTCCCATTCCTGCCGAAGCTCCGGTTATAAGTATTACTTTTTTCATCCTTTATAGGTTTTACAATTATACGATGTAAAATTATTGCAATTGAAAAAAATGCTTGTATTCTAATTACTGATAATTGAATACTTTTTACTGTTCTAATTTAAAACTAAAAAATGAGAAAATACTTATTTACTCTTGTTCAAAAGAGCGTTCGTTATTTAGACCATGGTCGTTGGCTTACTTTGTGCAATAAAGACTTTGAAAAAAAGTATTTAGATATCTCTTATAAATCAAAGCGATAGACTGCCCCAGCCAATACTTGAAATCCTTGAACTTGGAAATTAGAATATACTTGATAGTTGGGATTTAATATATTGTTCAGCTCTATAAAAGCGCTCCATTTTCTGTTAAAAGTATAATCAGCAGATAAATTGATGTCGACATAAGCATCCAATTCAACTTGAGTTTCTGTTCCGTTTGATGCGATCAACAAATCTTTTCTCGGTCCTTTGGTATAAAGTTCTCCTTTTGTATTCCATTTACCTAAAGTGTAGGTCCCAAAAATTGTAGCCAAAAAAGGAGGTAAGTTCCATGCTTCAGCTTCATTATCCATAGAATAAGAGAAAAGAGAGATAGATGCTCCAGTTTCAATATTTTTAGCTATAGCTGCTGCCAACTGTCCGTACAACCCTAAAGTACTTACTTTATCATATAAAGCATAAAATGAATTTCCAGCTTGATATCCTTTTGTCACAGTCATGGTTCCATTGGTTAAGTTTTGGTTGGAACGGAATAATAATTTGTCTTTTTCTTGAGCATACGAAGCGTTGACATCATAAGAAATAGTGGAGGTCATTTTTCCCTTGAAACCTGCAAATAATTTAAAGGTATTGCTGGTGGGTTTGATGTTTAAGGTTGGTGAAACATAAGGGTTTTCGTTAGCGATACTTCGGTATGAGTTTTGAATCAGACCACCTGTGAAACCTCCGTAAATATTTAATAATTCGTCAATGAGAGCAAAGTTTGCATCGATATCAGGGTAGATAAAGAAACGTCCTTTTTTGTTTTCTAAATCTGAGTTGTATAAAAGTTTAGCCCCTAATGAAATATATAAGTTTTCCTTTTCAATAGGATAAGCGGCTTCTGCTCCTAAATTTAAAAAGCCATAATTGATTGCCATGGTATTGGCATAGTCATTATCAAATTCTCCGTGAAGTATATCCAAAATAACCTTTGTGTTTACTTTGGTTTCTTGAATCGGAAAGGTAAAAGTAGGAGAATAATAAAATCTTGTTTCATTGCTACCATGCTTGTCAGAGAATTTTTCCAAACGAGCTTCATTTTCTGAAATCCATTCTTGTTTTAGAAGAATGCTTCCTTTTAAAACAAGGTGATTGTAAATTTGTTTTTCGTTAATAGATGCAATTACATCATCTTGATAAACAAGTATATCATCCGGAATTCCGTACCAATTGTACATGTCTCTTTGGTAACTGGCTCCAATTTCCCAAGTCTGTGCCTTTTTATGGTTTTGATAATTCAATGCAATTTTAGTATTCAAATAGCTGTCGTTGAGTACAACATCTTTGATTCCACCATTAGAAGCTTTGTTGTATAAAAAAACTTGACCTTCATGTTCCTTTTTTCTTTTGTAAAGGAAAGCTTCCACTAAGGGAGTTCCGTAGTTTCCATAACCTACCTTTAAATAATCTGGGTATTCTGATTTTTTATAGTTGGTTTTTGCAGACTTGTAGCTACCAGAATAAGGTTTGAAAACCGATTTGATAGGATTTGATTTTATCCCATATTGCATTTTGCTTTTGTCGTTAGTTTCTATAGAAATATCCGGTGTTTCATTTGCTTTAAAAGCATCTGAAATAGTAGGTTTATAAGAAGAAACTACATTAATTACCTCAGTGCTTACACTGTCTTTTTCTTTTTGAGAAAAAACCGAAACGGAAATTAAAAGCAGTAAAATAAAAATATTTTTCATTGTGTATGTGTCTTGTGTGTTGAGAAAATCGGATTAAAATTCAGTAGATTCCTCTGTTTCTTTTTTCTCTGGTACGATGGTGTCAGTTGCTTGGTTCTTAAATTTTTCAGCAGTTCTTAGTTGTTCTAAAATACGACTTGCTTCAGCGGTTAATTCTTCGAACTGTCCATAATTTTTAACGATATTTTCTAAAATATAAGTCGCTTGAAAGGCATCGTTTAATCCAATGTTATTTTCAGCCATCACAATCAAACCTTTAACTCCCCAATATTTGTGGTTTGCATATTTAGAGGCAAGGTCTTGAACTGTTTTGTTTGACTCTTTGTATTTACCTGCTCTGTTCTGAAAATACGCTTCATAATAAAGAGCTTCCGCTTTTAGAGCTCCTTTGGCGTCTTTAGAAACCTCAGAATAAGCTTTTTCAGCTTTTTCTAAATCGTTAGTTTTGATCGCAGAACGTGCAATAAAAATAGTAGCATCTGCCTTGATTTGAACATCTACTTTTTTATGCTCTAGAACTTTTTCGGCATAGATTACGGCCTCTTTATATTTTTCTTGATCGTACATGGCTTTCATCAAATTACTCTGTGCAAACAAAACATTTTGAGGGAAGTTGGCTTCCAGTTCAAGTCTTTCTAAATAAGGAATGGCATCAGGCCAAGAATTTTTCTCAAGATAAATTTGCACCAGTCTTGCTAACGCTTGTTCTGTGTATTCATTTGAGTTTTGTTCTACAACATGTACATATTTAGGAATTGCCTTTTCTGTATTTTCTAAACTAAAATAGGCTTGCGCACTGTAAAAATTTGCCTTCAATGCATGAATACCATTTGGGAAATTAATCAAGTATTTTTTGAAACTATGAGTGGCTTGAAGTAATTCATTGTTAACATATTTTTTTTCTGCAGCTTCATACATCGCATTGTCCAAATCTATATCAGAAAATTTAGTGTATTTGATTTTACGAATCCAATCAGCATATTCGTCAACTTTATCAATATCAATATATACTTGTCTGGCATTTTGAACAGCTTGTTGCGCCTCTTTCGCATTTGGGTATTCGGCTACAACATATTTGTACTTCTCAATAGATTTGTCTGTATTGTTATCGTTGAAATAAATCAATCCTTGTTTCAATAATGCTTTTGGAATATATAAACTCGTTTTGTAATTTTCTATCAGTTTGTCGTAAGTGGCAATGGCTTTGTCATTTTCTTTAGCGCTGATGTAAGCATTTCCTAATTCATATAACGCATCGTCTTTGTAAGAAGATTTAGGGTGTTGTTTGTCAAAATCTTTTAAAGTCTCAATTTTACTGTCATTTCTTCTAACAAATCCATAACTGATGGCTTTTTGGTACTGGGCATAATCATCATCAATTCCTCTTTGTTCAATTACTTTATTATAAGCTTCCATGGCTTCCCAGTAACTTTTAGAGATAAAATTACAGTCTCCCAATCGAATATAAGAATCGTTGCGTTTGACCTCGTCTTCATTAGCGCTTTTTACATATGCCGTAAAACTTGATTTCGCCCTTCTGTAATCTTTGAGCTTGAAATAAGTGTATCCAATAGAATAATTGATGTCTTTATATTCTGTTGTTTTTTTAGAAGCAGATAATCTTTGGAATCTTTTATAATCAGCAAGAGCTGTTTTAAAGTCATTCAATCTATAAGAACATTCTGCTCTCCAAAATAACGATTTGGATTGAACCTCTCTTGATAAGGCTTGAGAACTTGAAGTTTTAAAATAAATAAATGCCTCTTGGTATTTAGCATACTGGAATAATTGCATTCCTCTGTGCATGTTAATTTCATAGAAGGTTTTGTCTTTTGCCAATTCTCTTCTTTGATAATAGGTCAAAGCTCCCTCAAAATCTCTACTAGAGTTGTAGGTGTCAATAATCAGTTTGTTGATTTCTCTTGAGTTCAGAGAGGTACTGAAGTTTTCAACATAGTCTTGTAAAACTTCGGCACTACTTTGATAAGGGTTTCCTATTTCATAACTAAGTTTTGCATAGTTATAGGCTGCATCTTCTTTAATATCTTCATTAAAATCTAATTCAGAACTGTTTTTAAAAGCATTTAATGCCTCACTTTTTTTATTTTGTTCAAGATAACAAGCCCCTAAATGATAATAAGCATTCTGAGCCACTTCATTTTTTCCTTTGGTAATGTGGTTGAAACGCAAAATGGCATTTTCGTAATCCTTTACTTTGTAATAAGAGTAGCCAAGAAAATAATGATCTTCATTTACCAATCTGTTTTTTCTACCTCGGTAATTTTTCAAATGTATAATTGCCTGATCATATTGTCCCATGTAGAAATAGCTTTCACCCAAAACCTTAGAAATTTCTGAGACTTCTTTTTTAGGGGCAATTTTTAGTAAATCGTTTCCGATAACCACAACTTCTTCAAACTTCTTGTTTTGAAATTTGATGTTCATCTTGTAATATAAAATCTCTTTGCGATATCTTTTATTTCCCTCTAGTTTGTCAAAATATTTAAGAGCAGTGGTATAATCTTCTTGTAAGTAGGAGATATATCCGTAATAATAATTTGCTTCCGGGGTATAATATTTAGAATTGGTGAGAGGTAAAAAATACTGTTTCGCCTCTGTATACTTTTTATTAGAAAAATAGGCGTACCCCATTTTAAAATTATACGTATCCTCTTCTTTTGCTGTCAAGTATTTTGGAGAAACTTTTTGAAACCATTTTAAAGATTTTGCAGGTTTTCCATGATTGTAATAATAATTCCCAGCTTCTAAATAGGCTCTGTTTTTATGTCTGCTAGTTGGATATTTAGTAGTAAAGTCCAATAACATATTTTCACCCTCTTTTTTTCCTAATTTAACCGCGGTAATAGCTAAGTAATAAGCACAATCTTCGGTAGCAGAAGGATCATTTTCTAAATTTTTAGAAGCTCTAGAAAAAGCATTGAAAGCCGCTTCATAAATATCATTATTGTATAATTCTAGACCTTGTTCAAAGTCGTATAAGGGATGCGTAAATTTATCCGATTTTTGACTGTTGCTTAGCAAAGAGAAAAACAGCGCTAAAACAGTGATGAAAATTTTATATGGGTGCATCTAGGCAGATTTTTAGTTGCTCAAAAATAAATAATATTCCTATATAACAACGCATCCAAGGATAGTTTTATTGGCTTAGGGTTCAAACTTATACAAACAGTTATTTTTATTGGAAGTTCTTTTTGAATTCGATAAGTTTGTAACACTAAAATTCATACATGGGAAGCTCAATACTACACTTAGAAAATGCTGCAATTTATCAAGATAAAAATTTGGTTTTATCTGATGTTAATTTGAATATTGAAAAAGGAGAATTTCTTTATTTGATAGGAAAAACGGGCTCTGGAAAAAGTAGTTTGATGAAAACCTTGTATGGAGATCTTCAATTAAAACAAGGAAAAGGTGAAATTGTAGGTTTTGATTTAGAAAAGTTAAAAGACAGAGATATTCCTTTTTTACGAAGAAAAATAGGAATAGTATTTCAAGATTTTAAATTGTTAAATGATAGAACGGTTTTTGAAAATCTTCGTTTTGTGTTGAAAGCTACGGGTTGGAAAGATGCCAAATTGATTGCAGATAAAATTAGTGAGGTATTGGATAAGGTGGGTATGAAAACCAAAGATTATAAAATGCCTTTTCAGTTGTCTGGAGGTGAACAACAAAGAATTGCCATTGCAAGAGCCTTGTTAAACGACCCAGATTTAATTTTGGCAGATGAGCCTACTGGGAATTTAGACCCAAAAACCTCCATAGAAGTGATGGAGCTAATGAGTGAAATTCATAAAAGTGGAAAGTCGATTTTAATGGCAACTCACGATTATGCCTTGATCTTAAAATTTCAGCAAAGAACCATTAAATGTGAGGGTGGAGAATTGTTTGAAGTAGTGCAGCAAGGGGCTTAATATTATTGAGCGAAACCTACAAGCTCTGTATAAACACGTTTCCAGTTTTTCCATTCATTTTGTTCCGAAAGAGAAGAGTTGTGCCACAGGGAAACAAAGGTTCCCTCAACAGCTTTTACATTATTTATTATTTTTTTGCTTTTTTCGAGAGCTTGATCTGGGGTCAATTGCATATAGCCATTTAAAGTTCCGTCCATTATTTGAAATGGATGCAACATTAAATTTCTTTGCTCATTTGTTTTCAGATTAAAAAAGGGAAAGGGATGACAAATTCCTGCTCTAAAACCTATTTTAGAAGCATAACCCATTGTGTAGTCATGTTCAATTCCTTCATGGATTAAATTTTCATAAGTTTCTGGGAAATGAAGCTTTAAAAAATGCTGCCTACTTTTAATTATTTTTTCTCCCAAAATATGTTCTAACCTCTTTTTTTCAACACCAATCAGTTGTGGGTTTTTATTAGATGCGTAGGAGGGATGTAAACCAATTTCATTTTCCTGATGTAATTCTTTAATTAAATTTTGAAATTTAGGAGATTTATGATGCAGGTTTTTATCAAACTTTCCGTAATTCCCTACTTGAATAAAAAATAGATTGGCTTTTTTATATTTTTCATTGATGTTCTTGAAAACTGCATAGGTATCATAAGGGTCCTCTATTTTTTTTGTGAAAAAAGCAAGTTTGTTTTTTAATTCATCCGTATTCCCTTGAAGCAAATTTTTGATGAAACTACTTACTAATAAACCTTTTGATTTTCCTTTATAGGAATATGCTAGATCAATATCAATGCTGTTGATATATTGGTATTTTTTTTTAGGGAATTTATAATCTGGATATTTGGTTTCGATCAAGGTTTTTAATTCTTTGATCCAAATATTGACGATTGGTTTTTCTAAAAAATTATTTTTAAAAGCCAGACTATTTTCTGCTCTGAACCTTTCATGGGGATCCAAGTCTGTTTTGAAATATTCTTCATATCTACTTACCATATAGAAAATACTGGCAAATAAATCATAGTTGATCGAATTATCTGAGGCGGTATTGAAAATATATGGAATGTCTTTAAAATAACATACTTCAGGACTATATTCTTGTAAGTCAGTTTCAGATAATATTTGATGTGGTGTAACTTGAATAGAATCCTCTAGAGATTCTATGCTGTAGTTGATTTTAACATCATTAGAGTCTTTTAAAAACTCTTTTTTAGTGACTAAATTATAATCGATAAAAAGCACATGTTTGAAAATAACGTCCAAGGTGTAAGTCAGACGATTGCTTATAAAATCGCTGTAAATAATTATTGGTTTCAAATGGCTTTTTTTATTATGAGATTAAAGACGATTGTTGTTAAAAGTAAAAAATAATGAGGACATTATTCTGCTTTAGCTAAACCTATTTTATAAGTAGCTAGAGCACGTTCTCTTGCAAACTTGTGATCTACCATGGGTAATGGATATTCCAGACTATCAAATTCGGGGATCCATTTGCGGATGTATTTCAATTCTTTGTCAAATTTTTTAATTTGTTCTGTAGGATTAAAAACTCTAAAGTAAGGAGCAGAGTCACAACCAGTTCCAGCCGACCATTGCCAGTTACCATTGTTTGATGATAATTCATAATCTAATAGTTTTTCGGCAAAATAAGCCTCACCCCATCTCCAGTCAATTAATAAGTGTTTGGTAAGAAAACCTGCTACTATCATACGCACTCGATTGTGCATATAACCGGTTTGGTTAAGTTCTCTCATTCCAGCATCTACAAAAGGATAACCAGTGGTTCCTGTTTTCCATTTTTCAAATTCCTCTTTGTTGTTTCTCCACTCAATATGGTTGTATTTAAATTTGAAATTCTGATCGACAACTTTAGGGAAATGATATAAAATTTGCATGAAAAACTCACGCCAAATCAGCTCGTTTAGAAAAACTTCATTATGTTTTAATTGTACTACTAATTCACGAATACTTACAGTACCAAACCTTAGGTGTGGACTTAAATAGCTTGTTTTATTGATATACGGAAGGTTTCTTTCTATTTCATAATCATGTAAATCATCAATAGCATAAGGTAGAACTTTAATAGAAGATTTTTTGAAACCTAAACTTTCTAAACTAGGTAGGTCAAAATGATTTTTGTGATAAGAATCCCAATGATTTACGCTATAATTTTCTAAAGTAACTCCATGAAAAATATTTCGCCATTTGTTTTTGTAGGGAGTGTAAACGGTGTAAGGAAGTCCGTCATTTTTTACAACTTCTGATTTTTCAAAAATCACTTGGTCTTTGAAAGAATGAAACTGTACTTTTTTTTCTTGTAGTAATTGAGAGATTTTTAGGTCCCTTTTTATGGCATAAGGTTCATAATCTTCATTGGTGTAAACGGCATCCACTTCATAAGTTTCAATCAGTTTTTTCCATACCTGCTCTGTTTTTCCTTTTAAACAAAGTAAACTTGAATTATGTTTGACTAAGGTGTTTTGAATTTTTTCTAGAGATTCATAAATAAAACGAATTCGTGCATCATTTTCAGGTAATTCGTTGATGATTTCTTCATCAAAAATAAAAATGGGAATTACTGGAAGTCCTGTTTGTAATGCTTTATGAAGTCCATGATTGTCATGGAGTCGTAGGTCTCTTCGAAACCAAAAAAAAGTTGTTTGCCTTTCTGATTGCATTTTAGGATTTTTATCGATTGATTTTTTTGTTGAGTAGTCCTAGTTTATAAAAATTAAGCACTGATATATTAAAATAGTATCCTTTTATTAGCATTAGTTTCAAAAGAGGAGCACTAATATAAGTCAATACCATTAATAGCCACAGCAGATTTCTATTTTTTATGATATTAAATATTGTTAGGATTTTTATATTTTGGATAAGTTGGTTTTGATCTTGGTATGATTTTAATATATAAATCAGATTATCTATACTAGACTCAACTTTTTTTAAATAATCACTGTTCAATTCATAATCAGCATTTAAAATAGGATTGTCAATATGTGTTAACTCAATGTTTTGATGCTGTAATGAAAAACCAAATAGTGTATCTTCATGACCATATTTTTGTATACTCTCATTAAATTTAATTTTTTTTAAAATAGACTTTTTAATAACAAAATTATTCGTCATAAAAGAATTGTATGGTTTCGCTTTCCTTTTATTTAAAGATATTGTCTCTTTTTTTAAACCATATTCCCAATTTAAAAGAAATTTTCTAGAAGGCTTTAAGTTTGGGTACACTCTTCCTCCACAAACCACAGAACTTTGTGTTTCTTTTTTGAAGATATCAAGGTAAGAAGAAATAAAAAAAGGACTTATTACACGTCCATCACAATCCAAAAAAAGGAGATATTCATATTTTGCATATTGAACAAATAAATTTCTGATTTTGGCCCTTCCAATATTTTGGTTTAATTGTATATAATTAGTGATTTTCTTTAGGTTTTCATTTTTTGCTCGGTAATCATTATTAGAGGCATCGTCAATCAAAATTATTTCTGTGGAACTAGAGAATTGACTCGTTTCTAGAAACAATTCATTTACAAAGGGGACAACATTTACATTAAATATAGGGATGCAAATAGATAACATAAGAAAAAAGAAAAACTTGAATTAATGATAAATGCTAAGGTAATTATATTTTTAGCAATAGATGCTTTAAATAATCCCTTTATAGAAACTCAGTAAAGTTTTTTCTTGCTCTTCCCAACTATATTTATCAGAAATAGATTGTAAGTTTTTTTGCCAAATACTGTATTGAGCTTCGTTATTCAACGCTTCTTGTACAAGGCTAGCCATTTTTTTGGGATTATGTGAATCAGAGACCAATCCAATGTTGTGTTTTTTTACTAATTCTCCGACAATTTTTCTATTTGAAACTAATAATGGTGTTTCCGCTTGAATATAGTCAAAGATCTTATTCGGCAGGCTATATTCATAATTAAGGTTTGTGTTTTTATCTAAAGATAATCCAAGATCGGAAATCTTAGTATATTCCATTAAAGAAGCGTAATCTATTCTACCTAATATTTGCACTTTATCCTGGAGTTTATACTTGCTAACTATCTTTTTTAACTTAGGAATAGCATGTCCGCTACCAATTATAAATAATTTCATGTTTTCCAAGTATTGCATCATTTCAACAGCTTCTTCCGCACCACGATCTATATTAATTCCAGCACCCTGCAGAATTAACATTTTATGATTTCCTTTTACCTCTCTAATAAGTTCAATGTTTTTGTTTGTTAACATTGGCGCAATGTTTCTTATGACAATAACATTGACGTTATATTTTTTCTCATAGATTTCAGCAATAACTTTATTTACAGTTATTACGTTCTTTAGTTTGGGAAAAATGAACTTTTCAATGGCAAGCCATATTGATTGAACTCTAGGTCTATTTATTAATTCTGGAACTTCTGTGTATAGTTCGTGACTATCGTATACTAACTTTTTCTTCATTAATTTTGAAATAATGAAATTGGGTAAAAGGGTATCTAAATCATTGGCTAGTAGAATGTCTTTCTTAAGGAATAAAATTTTGAAAAATACACGAAGATTGAATTCTGCGAAAAATAAAAATCCTTTGCTAAAAAACAAACGCATTCTTTTGGTTTCATATTCTCTATTGAGCGGAGAAGATTTGTGCAAAGTGTATCCAATGACAGTTATTTTATAACCTGCTTTAGAAAGTGTAGTGCAAACTTTGTGAACTCGTTGATCCGTTTCTAGATCGTTTAAGACAGAGACAATTATACGTTTCAAATTGAATAAAATATTGGGTTTTATGAAGCTCGAAAATACTCAATAAAATTGGAATTCCTTCTTGAAATCGAATAATATAAATAGAACAAAAGAAAAATATGATTTTAGATTTGTATCCTAACCGTATTGTTTTTACTTTTTTTTGGTGGTTTGTATCATATTCAGTGTAGATTTTTTTACGTTTGGTAATTCAACATTATTATCTGTCAAAATTAATTTTAGAAAGATAATTTTTGAAGTAATAAATTAGTTGAATAAAATAATATCGCAAGAGGTATGATGAGAAGATTCTGAAGAAAGAAAAAGAGTAGAGAAATATGTACCAAGCAACTAGTTTGTTCTATGTATTTATTTCAATCAAATAAAAAATTAGTAGCTCAATTTGTTCTCAATGAAATAGCTGAAGAGTGTATTTAATCATTTCACTGCATTCCTTTGATAAAACTCAATTTATTTTCTTTAATATCTAATTCTCTGTAGAAGCAGGCTTTTCGATGCATATCTTCAGAGTTATAGGTGTGGCAAACTCCTTGTCCCATGAGCGTAACTTGATATACAAGAGCATCTTGATCACAATCAATAAGTATGTTGTCAATTTTAAGGGTATCACCTGAAGTTTCTCCTTTCGTCCAAAGTTGATTTCTTGAGGTGCTCCAGAAGGTAGTAAGTTTTGTATCAAGAGTGATTTTAAGAGCTTCTTCGTTTATTGAGGCAATCATAAGAATTTGTCCAGTTGAGGTTTCTTGCACAGCAACGGGCAACAATCCATCGCGTTTATGAAATTGAGGCATTAGTTTTAATCCTTCTTCAAGTGCTATTAGTTCGGAAGTATTCATGATTTTATTGGTATACGTAGTTTTTTTAATATTCCAGTAATAAAAATTCTGGGAGTCTACACTATCTCTGTGATAATACTTTGTTTATATATGTCAAAAATAGTTAATTCAGAGCAAGTGTCACAATAAACCGAACAAAACTTAAAACGAAACCATATAAGCCTATATTTATTTTATTCTGTGTTTAGTAGTTAAGAGATATCATTTATTGAATTCTTTGATTCGGAAATGTAATTTCTTAAAATAAAGATGATGATTCTTGTGAACAAATGATTTGATTTTCTTTAATTATTTTTTGTTCAAATAAATGGCTTCCAGTTATTTTGATTTCTTTTGTTTCCTTTTTTCGCTAGAGGTATTTTATATATAATTCAAATTTGAGGCATAGATCTTTATTTCAGGCATTTGTTTTCTAGTCGTTCCAATAAAAAACAAAAAAACCTCAACAAGCTGTATTATAGTATGTTGAGGTTTATAGTTGTGGAGACGCCGGGAATCGAACCCGGGTCCAAACAAGCAACCGCAAGGCTTTCTACATGCTTAGTTTCTAATTAATTTTCGATCCAATGCCGCTTAAAAACAAGCTACAAGAGACTTATCTTCTTTAATTTCGAAAAAATATCGAAGCCTATTTTTTCTATGTATACTTTTACGACACCTCAAAATGGAACGCCGCATACCAAGGCTTTCCGGAGATGCATAGCCTGCTCACCTTGTGAGCCGAGGCCCATCCTACTATAATTCAGATTAGGCAGCCATGGCGAAAGATTCTTCACCGTATAAAATGTTGAAACCGAGTTTTACGAGAGTTGTTTCCTTTCTCGACATGCTTACATATTGATTGATCTCGCTGTCAAAACCAGTCGTCCCCATGTTTCTAAATATATTTCAGAAACTATTCAATGAGCTGGCTGCAAAATTAGACAAAATAATAAGATATTCGGCGATTGTTTTGTGAGAAATTTGAAAAGAAATAATATTTTTGATGTTCTTAAAAATCGAGAATGCAAGAGCAACAGGAGTATTTAAAAAAATTAGCACATACAAGAATGCCCTTTGGGAAGTTTAAGGGAACGTATCTTATTGACTTGCCCGAGCATTATATCGTTTGGTATCATAACAAAGGTTTTCCAAAAGGACAAACAGGGGATATGTTACGTTTGGTGTATGAATTAAAATTAAATGGATTAGAACATCTGATCCATAAGATTAGAAAAGACTCAAGGCGTTAATCAATTCTGAACTGGAGTATCATTTCTGTCTCCAATAAAACATTTAAAGTAGTATTCTTTTTACCTGTCACAGGGATTTTTAAAATAGCTTTACTTCCTTCAAATTCAGGTATGATAGAGGTCAGATAATAATCGTTTTCAAACGCAAAACCCATTTCCGAGGCAGGAGGTAGATTGTCTATTTCTATAAGAATAAAGTCTATGTTTTTCGGATGAATTATTCCTGATATTGGGGCTAATAATTTTAGATTATTGTCAAAAAACAAAGAAGAATATGCGTACTCAAGAACTTAACGCAACAAATCTAAATTAATAGATTTGTAATTATGTTACGTAAAAAAAATGGTCGACTTACACTCAAAGAAAGAATCCAAATTGAGACTCTTTTGAATGAAAATAAGT
>Ga0209223_10003159_pt1 | contig 15849 bp, 16 predicted proteins | sample COG_06_FD_184750 | JGI IMG/M metagenome (GOLD analysis project Ga0209223, IMG submission 184750) | Pelagic Microbial community sample from North Sea - COGITO 998_met_06 (SPAdes) (version 2) | ecosystem: Environmental > Aquatic > Marine > Neritic zone/Coastal water | place: Helgoland, sampling...
CAAAAAAAATTGCTAAATACACTGGTTACGAAGGTCATTTATCTTGGGACATATCAAAACCAAATGGAATGATACGTAAATGTATGGATGTTTCTCTAATGAAAAAAACTGGTTATAATCCTATTATTTCACTAGATGAAGGTATAAAATTGACAATAAAAGAATATAAAAAAATAAAAAATAAAAAATAAAATTTAGAGTAGTTATTTATGATTCCACTAATGAAAAATGCTTTTTTGAATGAGTCTAAAACTATTAGCAGCCTCTCTGATTTTATTAAAAATACCAAAAAACTAAGTATGGGTGAGCAATGTTTTGAATTCGAAAAAAAATTTGCACAATTGCAAGGGCGAAAAGAGGCAATATTAGTTAACAGTGGTGGTAGCGCAAATCTAGCAATGCTTCAAACATTAAAAAATTTGGGAAAACTTAAAGATGGTGATAAAGTTGGGTTTTCCGCTCTTACTTGGTCAACCAATGTAATGCCAATAATTCAACTAGGACTTGTTCCTGTTGCTGTTGATTGCGACCCCTCTACTTTAAATGTTATGTCAGCTCAAATTATAGAACGATTAGAAACTGAAGAACTCCATGCTTTTTTTGTGACAAATGTTTTGGGTTTTGCAGGTGATTTGGAGGTTATTAAGAATATATGCGATGAAAGAAATATTATCTTGCTTGAGGATAATTGTGAAGGATTGGGAACAGAACTTTTAAGTGGAAAATGTGGTAATTTTGGTGAAATGGCAAGTTTCTCTTTTTTTGTAGCACATCATATGTCCACAATTGAAGGTGGAATGATCTGTACAGATGACGAAGAATTTTCAAAAATGCTTCGAATGGTTAGATCTAATGGATGGGATAGAAACCTAAGTGCGTCTCAACAACAAAAAATAAGAAATCAAAATAAGATACATACAGAATTTGAATCAAAATATACTTTCTATGATTTAGGATACAATATACGTCCTACAGAAATAACAGGTTTTATTGGTAGTTTTCAGTTACAATTTTTAAAAAAAAATATTGAAATAAGAGAAAAAAACTATCTAACTCTTGAAAGGGCAGTAAAAGATAATCCAGATTTGATTTTAATAAATCATTCAAATCTTAAATTACTATCTAGTTTTGCTTTTCCAATTATGTGTAAAGATATTGAAAAAAAAGAAAAATATGCCCTAAAATTTGAAGCTGCAGGAGTAGAAATTAGACCAATGATCTCAGGTAACATTCAGAGGCAACCATTCTATAAAAAGTATGTAAAAAAAATACAAAATCTTCCTGGCGCAGATAAAGTGCATGATTGTGGTTTTTATTGTGGTAATTACCCAGACTTGACAGAATTTGACATTCAAACATTGATGAATTGTTTGCGTTATAAATAATTTTAAATGATGATTAAATATATTTCATTCAATTAAATAATAAATGTGAAAGTAATATAAACATGATAATTTCAAAACTCATTGGAGGTTTGGGCAATCAATTTTTTCAATATGCAGCAGCAAGATATCTTGCAGAAATTAATGCTGTAGAATTGAAATTAGATTTATCAGAATTTAAATCATATAAGCTACATAAGTATTCCTTGAAATATTTCAATATAATTGAAAAAATTGCATCACAAAAAGATCTAAAAAAAGTTAAACATGTTAATGAAAAATATTTTCATTATGATAAAAACTTTAAAAAGAATGGTAAAAACACTCTTCTGAAAGGATATTGGCAATCTGAAAAATATTTCAATGAGATTTCAAGTATAATTAAAAATGATTTTAAAATTAAATCAAAATTAAAGGGAAGAAATTTATCAGTTTCGAAAAAAATAGCAGATTGTAATTCTGTTAGCTTACATATTAGAAGAAAAGATTATAAACCGAATAGTTATAAAGATCAAATTTTTGACCTTTTAAATGAAGACTATTATCGTGCTGCAATATCTAATCTATCTAAAAAAGAAAAAAACTTATTTTTTTTTATATTTAGTGATGATCATAAATGGGTAAAAAATAATATTAAATTAGATTACCCTTTCATAAACGTTGATCATAATACAGCAGCAACCAATTATGAAGATTTGCGTTTGATGAGCCTATGCAAGCACAACATAATTGGTAATAGTACTTTTAGTTGGTGGGGTGCATGGCTAAATGGCAATAAAAATAAAAGCATATACGCACCAAAAAAATGGTTTAATAAAAATGCAAAGAATCTAAACTCAAAAGATATTATTCCAAAAAAATGGATTAGGATTTGATTATGTATAAGACAAATAAACAATTAAATAGAATTGCTTTAATTACAGGTGGAAATAGGGGGCTAGGTCTGGAACTGTGCCGGCAACTATTACGTATAGGTTTTACTGTATTATTAACAAGTCGTGACTTAAAAAAAGGAATGCATGCTGCAGAAACTTTACGAGAGGAAGGTGGAAATATTTTTTTTCATGAATTAGATGTTGTTTCGCTAAAAAGTATTAATAAATTAAAAAAATTTATCTTAAAAAAATTTAAAAGATTAGACGTATTAATAAATAACGCTGGTATAATGTTAGATCATCGAAGTCATAATAATTCAAAAAAATTTTCGATTTATGATATTTCAATGAATAGTTTAACTTCTACTATGAAAACCAATGTTTTTGGCCCCTTCTTGATGTGTCAATCATTTATTCCAATTATGAAAAAAAATAATTATGGAAGAATAGTAAATATATCTAGTAAGGCTGGACAACTTTCAAAGGTTTCGAAGGGAGTTCCAATGTATCGTCTTTCAAAAGTGTCTTTAAATGGTGTAACACGTGTATTTTCTGATGAGAAAAATAATAAGAATATTTTAATAAATTCAGTATGTCCAGGTTGGGTAAAAACTAGTATGGGTGGCCCAAATGCATTATTAGAACCAGCAAAAGCAATTAAGACAATAATTTGGCTTGCGACACTTGGAAATAATGGGCCGACAGGAGGTTTTTTTAGTGAAAAAAAAAAAATCAAATGGTGAATTTTTTTTAAATAAGAGTGGGTATTCTAGAAAATGTTAACTGAATTGTTATTTGTTTTATTCTTTTACACTGGTATTAAAAACAATAAATTTGAATATTAATTAATGGAATTACAACAATTAAAAATAATTCAAAGATAAATTATGAATAAATACTTAAAGTATGCAAATAAAAGTTCTATTTTAAATAATCCTGTTCAGAAACTATTGTATATTTTAGCGTACCCAATTGCAATTATTGCAAAAAAAACTGGGTTTAAGCCAAATGATTTAACGATATTTTCATTTATTTTTACTGGCTTAGCTTTTATCGCATTATTTAAAAAAAATTTAGATAGCTTTATTTTATTTTGGTTTATTGCATTTATTTTAGATTATGCTGATGGCACATTAGCCAGATTAATAAATTTAAAAGGAAAAACTGCACTAAGAATTGATCATATTTCAGATTTATTAAAAATTTTGATAATATTCTTGGGTTTTGGTCTGTTTTACAATGATCAGACTGTTTGGGTTTTAATATTTCTTTCTTCAAGTCTATATCTTTTTTACACGGTTCTTAATCATGAGCTAAATTGGATAAATAATTTTAAAACATTAACTATTAATTATCCAAAAAAAAATAAGAAAATAACAATTAAATACAAAGATAAAATAAACTTACTTTTTAGAAATTTAATAAAATCTACCGTTATAGGAGAATTAATAATGGTTATAATTTCTATTTTTTTTAGAATTAATGGACATACATTGTTAATATTTTTCTTAATTCCACAGAATATAAGTTTAGCATTTATATCGTTGGTTTATTTTATTATACTTATTATTTTGCGCTCTTTTCAATTATGCATTCAATTAAATAGCAAGCTAATTAAAAAAAAAATTAATGGATATTTTTAGTTAAATGATACCAAAGCAGATTATTCAAAAAATTCACTATGATAAAATTTTTATAGATTTTTTCCTCAAAAAAAAATTTAATAATCATAATAAATTATTTTCTTATTTGTCAAATATTTTTGGTGTAAAAAAAAAATTAATATTTCTTGGCAGGGCAAGAACAGGTATATTTTTGGCAATTAAAATTTTATTAAATGAACAAAAACCTAAAGTTTTAATGTCTTCATTTACAATACCTGATGTTGTTAATATGGTTATTTGTGCTGGGGGCATACCTGTTTTTTTGGATTTTGATAAAAATACTACTTTTCTAAATATTTTAGAATTAAAAAAAATTATTAAAAAAAAAGATTGTTCTGTATTAATATTAACTCATTATAATATTAATGATATAAATTACAAAAAAATATATGAAATTTGTAAAAAAAATAAAATAAAACTAATTGAGGATTGTGCAATTTCAATAGGAGGAAGAGTAAATAATTATAAAATTGGGTCTCTTTCAGATTCTACAATATACAGTTTTTCTTCTTTCAAATTTATAAATTTCTTTTATGGAGGGTTAATTCATTTTAAAAAAAAAATTTATTTTGAAAATGCTAAAAAGATAACTAGAAAATGGAAAAAACTAAAATTTTTAAACTATTTTGAACCACTTTCAAAGGCAATAAAGTTTCAAATTATAACTTCTAAAGCAATTTATTATTTTCTCGTTAAAATTTTCTATTTAGGTTTTATAAAAAAAAATAGTATAGAGAAAAAAAATATAAAATTTTATTTAAATAAAATGGATAGTTCTTATTATTCATTACCAGCTGAACCATTTTTCTTTGAGTTTGAGAGAAAAATTTTAAATTTTAAAAAATACCAAAATCATAGAAGAAAAATTTCAAGTATTTACTTAAAATTTTTGAAACCAATCTCAATACCACATAACTTATCTCAAGAATTGATAGATAATAGTTCATGTTATAGTTATTTAATTAAGGTTAAAAACAAGAATAAACTTAGAAAAAAATTAGCAGATTTAGGTTATGACACAGGATATGCTATGTATCCTAATTGCCATAAATATAAAAACTATCAAAGTTTTGAAGGAAATTCAAAAAATGTAGATGATCTCATAAAGCATTGTATTTCTCTACCAACGCATCAATACATTACTTCTGACTATGCAAAAAAAATTTCAATTGCTGTAATTTCTAATTTAAATGTTAAATAGTCTTTTTTAATATAAGCAAATTTGCACTAATAGAAATTAAATCATAATTTTGATATTTTTTCTTAAGAAAAATATTTATTCCAGCTAAATTTGATTTTTTATTTTTTTTAGGACTACGCCATAATATTGAATTAAATATTAGATAGCTGTTATTTTTCAATTTTTTGTCAGCATTAAACGCATCACGAGCAACATCAAGATAAAAGTGGGAGGCATCTATGTATATTATATCAAATAGATCTAATATAGATTTCTTAAAAAAGTCATCTGTAGATAATCTATATTTTTTGTATGACTTATATCTGCTTAAATTTTTATCAAAATAACTTTCTGCAAAAATATTAGGTTTTGATTTACTTTTTTTATATATATCAACATCCCATATATCAACACAATGAATCTTTTTTATATTAAAATTATTTAGAAAATAAATTGAGGTCATTCCCTCAAAACAGCCTAAAATTAAAACGTTTAATTTTTGACCGTTAAGTTTTTTTTTAAGATTTTCAAGTAAATCAATTGATTGACCAATATTATTAACTGTAAATTTATATTTTTTATTTTTTACTAATTTTTTAAAATTTAATGAAGATTTAGACTCATTCATAATATATTTTACAGAAATCATATGTAATAAATGAATAAAATATTTATAAATTAGAATTTTTTTTGTTTTATTCGATATTAAATGATAAAAGTTGTTTAGCACTCTATAAAAAATCATAATTATAAAATGTTATTAAATTTAAACACAATTAATATCAAGGAAAATGTTTTAAAAGGCTCTATAGTAATTTTAGGAGCAGGAATTTCTGGAATTTTTTTGGCTTATCTTTTGAAGGATACGGGTAAAAAGATAATTGTTATAGAAAAAAATAATTATCCAGACTTAGATATTGAAAATTTAGAGCATAAAAAAAATTTTGAAGGTGAAGTTTTTAACAAGTCCTTTAATGCAATTAATAATTTTTTTGGGGGTTGGTCTAATTATTGGGGTGGTTTATTAGTAGAGCTAAAGGAAGGTGATATTAACAAGAAATATTGGGGTTTTTCTTATAATGATCTTGTCAAGCTTTATGATGAAGTATATGAAATTTTTAACATTCGTCTAGATAGAGACTCTATAGAAAAAGCTAATAATATAAATGAGTTAGAAAATCATTGTTTAAAAAAAAAATTATCATTTTATCTTAAAGAACCAAATTTTATCTATTATTTTGAAGAATTTATAAAAAATAATAAAAATGTTTATTTTTATTATAATTGCATAATAAAAGATGTGATTGTTCAAAATAATAAAGTAAGCAGTATTGAGATCTCAAACGTTAACAATAAAGTTTCTTCAGTGATAGGAGATGCATTTGTTTTATCCATGGGAACATATAGCAACAATCAGTTTTTGTTATCTCTTAAAGAAAAAGAACCCAATTATTTAAAAAGTGAAAGAATAGGTAAGCATATCCATGACCATATTGGAGTTGAGGTGGGAAATGTTGAAATATATGATAAAAAAGCTTTTAGAAATCATTTTGAAAATGCTTTTTATAATGGTTCTAAATATCAGCCAAAAATTATAAACAAAAAAAATAATTTAAGTATAAGTGGACAATTTAACGATAAATCAAATTCAGATCCCCAAATAACAGAAATTAAAAAATTTATAAAAAAATTTTTTCTTAGAAGTAATATACATTATGATAAAAAACATATTACACTCAAAGGACTCTTTTCATTTAGCAAATACATATGGCACTGGATCTTTAATAAAAAAATACTAAATTTTACAAGTCAAAATATAAATTTTTATGTTCAATCTGAACAATCAATTATAAATTCTAATAGTATCAAAATTAATGAAGATAAAAATGATAAGAATTTTCTTAAAGAAATTAATTTCGAATGGAAATTTAATAACAATGATTTTGATGAAATTAAAAATTTTACAGAGTCTGTAAAAAATTTTTTACAGAAAAATAAACTGGCAACAATTAAAAGTTTTAATCTAAATGATGAATTTTTCAAAAAAAATATCGAAAGCACTTATCATTTATCAGGTGGAACAATAATTTCTAAAAATATTAATAGCGGTGTATGTGACAAATCCTTTAAAGTTTGGGGATCTGATAATATTTTTGTATCTGGTGCAAGTTTATTTCCGTGTAGTGGTTCAGCCAATATTACTTTAACTATTCTAGCTCTTACATTAAAACTTTCAAAAAAATTAAAAACACTTTAGGATAAATTTTATCAAACAATTAGAAATAATTACTTTAATTAATACTAAAAAATGAAATTTTATTGCGCTTATTTACCCCAATTTCACAAAAATAAACGAAATACTTTTCATTGGGGTAAAAATTTTACAGATTGGGAGACAACAAAAAAGGCTAAAAAATTATTTAAGACACATAATCAACCTAAGAAACCAGGAAATTTAGGTGAATACAACTTACTAAATAAAAATATTTTAAAAAAGCACGCCAATCTAATGAAAAAATCAGGGATAGATGCTTTTGGGCTTTATCATTACCATTTTGATAAAAATTCATATGCACTCGAAAAACCCTTAAAAATTATATCAAAACATAAAGATATAAACTTTAGATATTTTTTATTTTGGGTAAATTCCGACTGGACAAAAAGCTGGATTGGCGACGATAAAACAATTATTTATAAACAAAACGATAGTTTAGAACATGCAGTTTACGTTGTAAAAAATTCAGTTAGATATATTAAAGATAAAAGATATGAAAAGATTAATGGTAGACCTATTTTTATAATTTATGATTGTTCAAAATTTGATTTAAAATTATTTAAATTAAGAGTAAATAAAATTTTAAGAGAAAATTTAATTAAAAAAATTTTTATTATAGGTCTTATAAATCAAAATAATAATAATAATAATCTTAAAAATTGTGATGCTGTAATAAATTGGCCTCCAGATAGTTTGTTTCTTGGAAAAATAAAAAATGCTCTTAGAAAATTTTTACCAATTAAAATTTTGGAGATAGAAAATATCTTTAAATTTTGTTCTACAATTGATTATAGTCGGTATTTAAATTTATTTAATTGTAGTTTATTGAATTTGACCAATAAATATTCAAATATAATTCCAACCTATATTACAAGTTGGGACAATACACCAAGATATGGTGTACGAGGAATTCTCTTGAAAAATGTCAGAGCAGATATTTTTTTTGAGAAAGTAAAATTTATTATTCCATACTTAAAAAAAAAAAGAACAAAAGCAATTTTTTTTAAAGCTTGGAATGAATGGGCAGAAGGAAATGTAATAGAAAATTCTGCCGAACATAAGGATAATTTTATAAAAAATATTAAAAAATTAAAAAATTTTGTAATCAAAAATTGAAAACTAGGTATAATACTTAAATAATGAAATAATTGCTAAATACAAGAATAAGTTATATTAATTTATTACTTAATATGCTCCATAAAATATATCTTACCTTTATTTGACTACTATGAAAAATCCAAAAATAATATCTTACAAAAAATTTAGAGATAAACGTGGATATTTTTCAGAACTTTTTAAAAAAAATAAATTAAAAAATTTATTTATTCAGGATAATTTAGTTTTTAATAAAAAAAAAAATACATTTCGAGGTTTGCATTATCAGTTAAAACCTTTTGACCAGGGTAAACTAATTACAGTATTAAAAGGATCAATTATTGATTATGTTACAAAAATAAATAAAAAATCTCAAAAAAATGAAGCTATTAAAAAATTTTTTTTATCTGAAAAAGATAGTAAGTGGTTATGGGTGCCCCCAAATTTTGCACATGGATACTTAACATGTGAGGATAATACAATTATTTTATATAAGGTTACAAAGTTTTATTCTTTAAAACATGAAAGATTACTAAATATTTTTAAAGAAGGTATAAATGTTAAAATGAAGATAGTAAAATCTAAAATAATTGCATCAAAAAAAGATTCTTAGAAATGAAACAAAAGATAAAATTAGTAATTACTGGAGGTTCTGGCTTTATAGGATCACAACTAGTTAGAATAGCTTTAGATAAAAATTATGTAGTTATGAATATAGACAAATTAAGTTATTGTAGTAATCACACAAAATTTAGTCATAAAAATCTAATATTTAAGAAATTAGATCTGTTTGATGGTATCAATCTTAATAAAGCATTAAAAAAATTTAATCCTGATGCCATCATTCATTGTGCCGCAGAATCTCATGTAGATAACTCGATTAAAAACCCGAACATATTTATTGACTCTAATATAACTTCTACTGTTAATATTTTAAATTTTTTAAGAAAAACTAAAAAAGAAATAAAATATATTCATATTTCAACTGATGAAGTTTTTGGATCCCTAAAAAAAAATGACAAAAAATTTAATCTTAGCTCTAAATATGACCCACAAAGTCCGTACGCAGCTAGTAAAGCAGGATCAGATTTTTTTGTTAGATCTTTTGGAAATACTTATAATATCAAATATTCAATTACTAACTGCTCAAATAACTATGGTCCATATCAATATCCAGAAAAATTAATTCCTTTAACAATCATAAAATGTATTCAAAAAAAAAAAATACCAGTGTATGGAAATGGTAAAAATGTTAGAGAATGGATTTTTGTAAAAGATCATTGTGAAGCTATTATTAAAATCTTAAAAAAAAAGTATCCTAAAAAAACTTATTTAATTGGCTCTAAGAATGAAAAAAAAAACATAGATATTGTATATGCCATATGTGATTATTTTACTGCTAAACATAAAAAAAATTTTAATTACAGATCTTTAATAACCTTTGTAAAAGATCGTAAAGGCCATGACTTTAGGTATTCTATAGATTACACGCAGACTAGTAACAATTTGAAATGGAAGCCTAAATCTAGTTTTTCTAAATCTTTAGAAGAAACGATAAAATTTTATGTAGAGAATTATCAAAAATTAAAAAAAATATTTCCATATGAAAAGAAAAATAATTATATTTGGTAGTAATGGTCAGCTAGGATCAAGTTTAAAAAAAAAAATTTATAAAGAAAATAATAATATATTTTTTGATTCTAAAAATGGAGATATTTCTGATTTTAAAAAGATTAAAAATATATTTAGAAATCATAAACCTAATATAGTAATTAATTGTGCTGCAATTACAAATGTAGATTATTGTCAGAAAAAAAAAAAAAATTGTAATTTTATAAATGTAGTTGCAGTAAAAAATTTATCAGAGTTATGTTATAATTATAATGCTTTGTTAATTCATTTTTCTTCAGATTATATTTTTAATTCTAATAAAAAATGTCTTTTTCGAGAAGATAGTGAAAAAAAACCAATCAATTTTTATGGAAAAAGTAAATTAGAAAGTGAAAAAAAAATAATTAAATCTGGATGCAATTATTTAATTTTTCGAATTAGTTGGCTTTTTTCAAAAAAAAAAGAAAACTTTTTATATTTTTTTAAAAATGCTATTAAAAAAAATAATCATAACAAAATTTATGTATCTAGAAATTACGGATCTCCAACTTCAACTCGCCTTGTTGTAAAAATATTAAACATTTTTTTAAAAAAAAAAGAATTACTAGCATACAAAAAGATATTTCACCTTAGTTGTAATGGCCTCGCCTCGTGGAGAGCTATCTTTTTACATATTAGAAAAAGAATTAATAAAAATAGTATAGGGTTTAAATCAGTTAATAAAATTCTGTCATGGAATGCGAAAAGACCTTTTTGCTCAAAACTATCTTGTAATAAAATTGAAAAATTTTTAAATATGAAGCTACCTCATTGGAAAAAAGAGCTTAATCATTATTTAAAATCTATATAATTAAAAAATTTAAGTCTATATAACAAAAATATATTAAATTTTAAGAAATATAAATTTTATTTGAAAAAACACTATTTAAATATTTCAATTCTATATCTAACTCAAAATTTACTATATATTTAAAGAATGAATTCCCCAATAATTATTTTTACTTATAATAGATTGGATCATTTGAATATTCTTATTGATTCTTTAAAAAAAAATAATCTTTTTTCAACAAGTAAAGTGTATGTTTTTTCTGATGGCCCTAAGAATGAAAATGATAAAAAAAAAATTGAAAAAATTAGATTTAATTTAAAAAAATTGTTGATATCAAAAAATTCAGAAATTATTGAAAGGAAAAATAATATTGGACTTTCTAAAAATATTATAAGCGGCATCAATCAAACTTTTAATATACATAAACAAGCAATTATTCTAGAGGATGACTTAGAAGTAAGTCCTCTTTTTTTGGATTATATGAATGATGCTCTTAATTTATATGCTGATAATGAAAATGTGGCTAGTATCAGCGGTTATATGTATCCGATCGATCCAAAAAAATTTTCCAATGTTTTTTTTTTTCTAAAGCTTATTGAATCATGGGGATGGGGGACATGGAAGAGGTCTTGGAATAATTTTGAAACAGATAGTGCTAAATTAAAAAAAGCAATTAATAAAAAAAAATTAATAGATGAATTTAATCTTTCATCAGGAATTTCTTACTACAAAATGCTAAACGATAATATTAAAGGAAAAAATGATTCTTGGGCAATAAGATGGTATGCCTCAACATTTTTAAAAAATATGTTTACACTTTTTCCTAACAAATCTTTTGTTAAAAATATTGGAATTGATAATTCTGGTGAAAATTGCAATTATACAACTGTTTATGACAGCATAATAAACCTTGATTATAATAATCGTTTAAAAAAAATTGAATGCTTAGAATTAATTGAAAATAGAAATGTAATCAAATCATTTCTTAATAGAGTGAAATATAAAAGATATATAGAAACTATTATTAATAAAATCAAAAACTATATTAATAAGCTGATTGATTAACTGGAGATTGAGAAAAAAAATCTAATTAAATAATTTTAAAAATCTTAATTAGTAATTTTTTGATATACTATAAGAATTTTGTTTTATATAATAAAGATATGTCAAAATTAATTTTACTTCCAACTCATAAAAATATATCTGGAAAAATAAATGTTGTTGAAAAAATCTTACCATTTGAGATAAAGAGAATTTATTGGATTTATGATATTTTAAAAAATAGGGGTGGGCATTCTCATAAAATTACTACTCAGGCAGTAATTCCAATTAAAGGATCTTGTAATATTCATATTAAAAGAAAAGGTTTCGAAGAAAATTTTTTATTAGAAAATAGTAATCAATTATTAATATTAGAACCTGAAGATTGGCATTTAATTGAAAACTGTAGCAAAGATTTAATACTTTTAGCTTTAGCATCTCATGAATATGATATAGATGACTACATTGATGAGATTCCAGAATGATTGAATATGAAAATTTACAAAAAACTAATAGAATTTTTTTAAAAAAATTTAAAAATTCATATAAAAAATTTTGCAAAGATGGAAAATATATACTCTCAAATAATGTTACTAAATTTGAAAAAAAATTTTCAGCTTATATAGGCAAAAAATATTGTATAGGAGTTGGAAATGGTATGGATGCCTTAACAATTTCTTTAAAATCATTAAATCTTCCTCAAAATAGTGAAATTATAATTGCATCTAATGCTTATATTGCTTCTATTCTTTCAGCCATTAATGCAAATTTAAAACCTATTTTAGTTGAACCTGATATTCAAACTTATAATTTGGATTATAGGTGTATATCAAAAAATATTACAAAAAAAACAAGAGTTATTATGGTAGTTCATATGTATGGCAAACCTAATAACATGAAAGAAATTCAAAAAATTTGCAGAGAACATAATTTATTTTTAATTGAAGATTGTGCCCAATCACATGGAGCTAGTATTGGTAATAAATTAACAGGATCTTTTGGAGATATGAGTTGTTTTAGTTTCTATCCAACGAAAAACTTAGGATGTTTAGGTGATGGTGGGGCAATTTTGTGCAATAATAAATTATTAGCAATTAAGTTGAGAATGATGAGAAATTATGGATCAAAAAAAAAATATTATAATGATATATTGGGTCAAAACAGTCGATTAGATGAATTCCAGGCTTCTTTTTTAAATATTAAATTAGATTATTTAAATAAAATTAATAATCATAAAATTAAATTAGCTAAAATTTATAATAAAAATCTCAATGATAACTTTATTAAGCCATTAATACAAAAAGAAGAAAAACACGTTTTTCACATTTATAATATTAGACACAATAATAGAAATGAACTCAAAAAATATTTAGAAAAACACAATATCCTAACAACAATCCACTACCCCGTAGCACCTCATAGACAAAAATGTTTTAAAGGTATTTTTAAAAAACAATACCCAATTTCAGATAAAATTCATTCAACCACGCTTAGTTTACCAATATCCTTTTCTCATAGCAAAAAAGATATTTTAAAAATTATAGACAGATTAAATAAATTTAAATCATGAAAGGTATAATCTTATCAGGTGGACTAGGTACCAGGCTATATCCGTCAACAATAGCAGTTTCCAAACAATTACTACCTATTTATAACAAACCAATGATTTATTATTCTTTATCAAGTTTAATGTTAGCAAAAATAAGAGATGTTTTACTCATAACAACTGAAAAAGATCTTAGTAGTTATAAGAGGTTATTTGGAGATGGTTCACATTTAGGAATGAGCATAAAATACAAAGTACAAAAAAAACCAAAGGGTTTAGCAGAAGCTTTTATTATAGGCTCCAAATTTATTGGAAAAAAAGATGTCTGTTTAATTTTAGGAGACAATATATTTTATGGAGATGGATTCTCAGATTTATTAATTAATGCAAAAAAAATTGTTAAATCTAAAAAAAATGCTGTAATATTTACGTATCCTGTTAAAGATCCCTCAGATTATGGAATTGCAAATATTGTGAATAATAAATTAATTTCTTTAGTTGAAAAACCAAAGATGAGCAAAAGCAAAAATGCTGTTGTAGGTTTATATTTTTATCCAAATTCTGTAATTGAAAAAGTAAAAAAAGTAAAACCATCTAAAAGAGGTGAGTTAGAAATTACAGATTTAAATAAAATATATTTGAAATTAAAACAAATTGAGGTTACTCAAATAGGACGAGGTTATGCATGGTTTGATGCAGGTTCAGTAGATAATTTACATGAAGTGAGTCAATTAATTAAATCAATAGAAAATAGAATGGGTCATAAAATTGGATGTATCGAAGAAATTGCTCTAAAAAATAGATGGATTACAAGGAGATATTTAAAAAAAACTACAAAAAAATATTGTAATTCAGAGTATGGTATTTATGTCGGTTCGCTAAGTAATTAAATAAATTGATATGAAAAAATTTAGCCTTACAAGTAAATATTGAGAATGTTAAATTTAAATAAATGATATATTTTTGTACTTATTTTGATAAGAATTATTTATCAAAATTTCTAAATTTAAAATCTTCTTTAGAGAGTTTTAATTTTAAGTTTACTTTTTATGCGCTTTGTTTAGATGATTATTCTTTTGATTTTTTTAAAAAACATAGTTTTGCAAATGTAGAAGCTATATCACTTGATGAAATTGAGAATGAGTATGATAATCTTATAAAAGTAAAAAATGATAGAGAATTAATAGAATATTATTTCACCTTAACCCCATTTTTGCCAAAATTTGTCTTTAAAAAATATTCTATCAGACAAATTTCTTATTTGGATAGTGATTTTTATTTTTATCAAAGCCCAAAAAAAATAATTTACAGCAATCTTGATTCTAGCGTAGTATTAATTCAGCAAAATGTAAGTGATAAATATGGCAAATATAATGTCGGATGGATATATTTCAATTTTGATTATGAAGAAACAATAAATATTTTAAATGAGTGGAGTAATCAATGTTTAGAAAAATGTACAGATATTCCGCATAAGGGATCTTATGCTGATCAAAGATACCTTGATAAATGGACTTTAAAATTGAAGTATTCTAGAGTTTACCAGCCAGAATATACTTGTCTATCACCATGGGACTCTAATATATCTTTAGATCAAAATATTGAAACAATGATTGCATTTCATTTTCATGCTCTTGAGATATTTGATGAACATTTTTCAACAGGTTTTCATAAATATAATAAAAGAAGTAGTCAAAAAATTATAAAAAGAATTTACCTTCCTTATATCAATAGGTTAATTTTAATAGAAAAAAAATATAATTTAAAATCATCATCAATTAGAAATCAAAGAAAAAATATATTTAAAAAATATCAAGTCAAATTAAGAAATTTTAAATCTTATATTAAGAAAATTTATTATAAAGATAAACATATTTATAGAGTATGATAATTTTAGGTATAAACTGGAGACATGGAGATGCAGCCGCATGTATTGTAATAGATGGAAAATTATCAAGTGCTGTCGAGGAAGAAAGATTTACAAAAGTTAAAAATTGTTCACATTTTCCGATTAATTCGATTAAATATTGTTTAAGTTCAAATAATCTTACTATTGATGATATTGATTATATTACTGTTAATTCACAAACAAAATATAATTCTTTAGGTAAATTAATTTTTATATTTAAAAATTTATTTAATAAATTTATTTATAAAAATATTAAATTAAGTTTACTTGTTAAGAAAGAAATAAGGTATCAATTTTATTATTATTTTAATAAAGATATAAAAGATAAAATAATATATGTACCTCACCATTTGGCACATGCTTATTCAACATTATTTTTTTTAGAGGATAATCAAAATTCTTTAATTTTTTCTTTCGATGGGTCGGGAGATTTTTCGACAAT
>Ga0209223_10003167_pt1 | contig 15823 bp, 14 predicted proteins | sample COG_06_FD_184750 | JGI IMG/M metagenome (GOLD analysis project Ga0209223, IMG submission 184750) | Pelagic Microbial community sample from North Sea - COGITO 998_met_06 (SPAdes) (version 2) | ecosystem: Environmental > Aquatic > Marine > Neritic zone/Coastal water | place: Helgoland, sampling...
CCTGTAAAACCAGTAAATCCGGTATAACCAGTATAACCAGTAAAACCTGTTGGTCCGGTAAAACCAGTAAATCCGGTAAAACCAGTATAACCAGTAAAACCTGTTGGTCCGGTAAAACCAGTAAATCCGGTAAAACCAGTTGCTCCAGTCGATGTACTATTACCCGGAGCACCTGTTGGTCCGGTAAAACCAGTAAATCCGGTAAAACCAGTTGCCCCAGTCGATGTACTATTACCCGGAGCACCTGTGGGTCCTGTGGGTCCTGTATACCCTGTATTACCAGTTGCCCCTGTCGATGTACTATTACCTGGTACACCTGTAGGTCCAGTTGCCCCAGTACCTCCTCCACCTAACCCAGAACCACCCGTGAATGTCCACTTACCTTCTTTGAATATCAAAACAGAACTATCAGTAATTGATTCGAATGAATTCAATGGAATATTATTTAATTTATCAGCGTTGAATATTGGTTCTTTTGCTAATTGTGAATATTCGGTAGCTCTATTACCAGAAATCTTAAAACTCATTTTCTTTTATTAACATAAAAGAAATAAATATTATTATTTATTTAGATGTTAAACAACATAATTCTTTACTGAATTGACTATTATCTTGTTCCATTTCTTGTATTTCTTGATAATGATTAGTATATGTCATGAAAATCTCATTATCACCATCTTTCATATTATCCCATGCTATTTTATGTGATGTTTGTTTAATATCAGCTTCAATCAATGCTTTTGTCAAACGAGTCGCACGAACATCTTTTTCAATTTTTCCTTCATCATTTTTAAATTGAAATATTTGCCTTGAAGGGTCTGTGCATATATAAATTAATTTACCATCTTTGTCTTTCAACATATTATCATAAGCAAACTTAGCAACACCTCTCTGCCCCTGAACCAAATGATTATCAGAAAAATTCTCTAAAGCTTCTGTAATACTATCACGAGATAAATTCAAAGGAGATGTTATTATTATTTTGTTTTGATTGTTTGTTATGTGTTTGGGTTGCTTTGCCATTTCTTCTACTGTATTTTCCAATTTTTTAGTTCTTTCTTTATACATCTCTTTTTCTACCTCCAACCTAATAAGCTTAACTTGTTCTTCAAGTTCTTTGTTCCTCTTTTCTAAATCTAATATTTTTTTATCTTTTTCTGTTAAAAGTTTCTTATATTTTTCCATACAATTATTTTCTCTATGTGATTCTAAATTTTGTTTAGATGAAAAATTTTTTAGGCAAAACTCACATTTAAAATCTTTATCACTCTCTTTTGGTATTATACCTTTTAGTTTGTTCTGTATTTTGATACAGTATTTTGTGCTCTTTTGGTGTCTTGATAATAAAGCCGTAGTTGTGAATAATTTTTTACAAAATTTACAATTAAAAGACATTTATAATAAAAATTATTTATGCTTAAATCTTTTTTATTTTGAAAACATAAATATCAGTAATACAAATCTGAAATACTGATATTTATGTTTTCAAATATATACGCATTTATGGTAATTGTCATAAAAATATCAATAAAAAATCTTTTTTGAAAACATTTATCTCAACACACATTTTGAATATGTGTTGAGATAAATATTTTATGTATAGAATTTGAAATAAAATAAAAATATTCTAAATTTATTAATTATATTTTTAATAAAAATAAATCATTTTTAATTTCTATATTTTTTGAAATTTTCAAAAAATATAGAAATAGATTTTAGAATCTATTTTAGAATTTGAAATAAAATAAAAAGTATTCTAAATTTATTAATTATATTAAAATGAGTTTTTCTTGTGAATATTGTGAAAAAGAATTTAGTTTACATGGTAATCTATTAAAACACCAAAAAACTACGAAATATTGTATTAAATTACAAAAAGAAAAAACTAATCAAATTATTGTTAATTGTAATTTATTTAAATGTGAATATTGCTATAAAGAATTTACCACAAAGAATAATATAAATAGACATTATGAAACATGTTTAAAAAAATATAAAAAAAGATAGTAGATATATTCTTGGTAAAGCTAAAAATCTTACCAATAGGCTTTCTACATATAATAAAACGGATGAACATGAAGTAATATTTTACCAGGAATGTAATAATGAAAATTTAATGAGTTTAGTTGAAACTGTGGTTTTTCAGAAACTAGAAGAATACAGAGAACAAGATAATAGGGAAAGATTTATTTTACCAGATGATAAAAAAATTGATCTTTTTATTAATATTATTAAAGATACAGTAAACTTTTTGACATAAATTTTTTTAGTTTTACTAAAAAAATTACATTATACCCGTACTAGGATTCTAATTCAATACGAGTATAAGTATTAAAGATACAGTCCCGTGTTCAATATTGTAACAATTTATCTTCACAAAGTGGTGGTCTGTTATAAATAGGGGGTGGTTCTAGACCATATGGGTATTGTGTATATGGATCTTGTTCATAAGTTTCGTAGTTATATGGTATTTGATTGTGATAATTAATATTAGGTATGGTTGAATAATAATAATTTGGTTTAATTGCGTAGCTATTATATAAATTATCATGACAATTATTACAATTTAGTTGACACGTGTTATAATTTTTATAAATGGGTCCTTGTGAATTTTTATCTGTTTCTGTGCATACACAATTAGATTTGTCACATATGTATGTTTTTTGTTGTTGTTTAATAAGTGTGTTTGATTCTTTTGATGTTTTTACTGTTTTGGTGGGTTTTTTACAAAATTTAGAACAATCATTTTTTGTTCTAAACTCACTATTTTCTTTAACAAAAATACAATTTTTATTTTGGCAATTATAACCGCTTGTATTATTTTTATTATATAATAATACTGCAATTAATGTAAATGTTAGTATAAAACTAAATATAATATATAAAATCATTTATTATTGATTTTATAATATTTATAATCATCTATTTTTTGTAAAAATATTTGTATTGCTTTTTTTTATTTCCATTATTTTTTTATGTAATTCTATATTGTTACAACTAATACATGGCGGGATTTCCATATTGTATTTAGGTATAAATAGTTTACATTTTTGTTTCATTAATGAAACAAATAAAGTTTCAGTCATCTTATTATTTTTTAAGAGATTATATAATTTTGTGCAATTTAGTAACATTTATATATAACTTTATAATTGTATAAATTGATTAAATAAAAGATTTATTTAATCAATTATTGTAATATCTTTAAAATTTGAAAACTTTTCATTCATGAATTTTTAATATCATATTGTGTAATTTTAAATATACATAAAAGGTATTAATTTATCTAATTCTTTTGATTTATTCATTAATTTTTTTATTATATCATGATTAATTTCTAATGGTATATTTATTTTTGTTTTTAGTTGAAATGTAATTTTAAATGGTAATTTACCATTTTCGTCTTGGTGAGTTATAATAAAGTTAATTTTACTCACTATTTCTTTTATATTTTTTTCTAATGTTCTTACTCCTTTATCAGATGATGAACCACTATTATCTATTAAGTATTTTAAAGAATCTTTATTAAAAGAAATATCATTTGATTGTAAATTAGCATTTATAAGTGATTTAGGTAAAATATAATCTTTTACTATATTTAATTTTGCATTATAATCATATCCTTCTACGTTAATTACTGACCATCTATCTGCTAAAGCTGTGTCTGATGGAAGACTGTTCATAGAGCTAATCCACCAAATGTTAGATAAATCAATTGTTATTTCACTTAAAAACATATCTCTGAAATCTTTATTTTGTGATGGATCTATAATATGTAATAACGCAGATTTAATATCATGGTTTTCTGATATTTTATCCATTTCATCAAGAAAAATTACTCCATTTTTACATCCTAATTTTTTTAAAGATTTAACAATTTCTCCTGGTCCTGAACCAACATATGTGTATTCATGACCTTTTAGAAAATCTGCTTTTTCTATTCCTCCAAATGAAATTTGGGAAAAACCCCATCCTAATATTTTAGAAATTAATCTAGCTATTGAAGTTTTTCCTGTGCCTGGAGGTCCTAATAAAGCTAAATTAGTGTTAATCATACTAGGTGATTTTATTTTTGATGATAGAAATAATAATATTTGTTCTTTTACATTTTCCATTCCATAAAGTTCTTTATCTAATAATTCTTTAGCTTTACAAATAAATTTTGTTGGCTGATCAATTTTTAATACATTTACAATATCGTGTGGTATATCTGTTGCCCACGTGAGCCAGTTTTTAGTTTTACCGTATTCATCGTCACTTGTTTCCATATGTATAAGTTCATTATATTTTTTGTATATAACTTCTTTATTAAAATGACTAGTTTCTAAATTTAATATTTTATATTTTAGGGCTAGTTGTGGATTAAACATTTTAAATTTATCTTCTTCTAATTTAAACTTTTGTATATCTTTTTTTGAGTATTGTTGATAATATTTGTATCCTTCTTTATATTCTTTTAATAATTCATTATAGGTTTCTCTGCTTTCAATCCATTCAGCTGAATATGGAACATGGCTTTTATAGTTTTCATAATAAAAACTTAATCTAGCTCTATCTTCTGTTCTCATTGGAATAGTAAGTAAATCTTCAGCATTTGGTTCATTTTTTAATATTTCTTGTTTAATAATTTTGAAATTACTAGTTAATTTAACATTATCTTTGATTTCTTGTTCTAAAAATTCTTCATTATCACTATCTAAATAATCCTCCTCATTATCTTCCTCTTCTTCCTCTTCTTCGTCTTCGTCTTCGTCTTCCTCTTCTTCGTCTTCGTCTTCGTCTTCTTCTTCTTCGTCTTCTTCCTCGTCTTCTTTTTCTTCGTTTTCTTCCTCGTCTTCTTTTTCTTCGTTTTCTTCCTCGTCTTCTTTTTCTTCTTTGTCTTCTTTATTTTTTTCATTACTAATGTTATTTTCCTGTAATTCTGTTGGTAAAGTCTCCACTTTATTTTTACTATTATTTAATCTTCTTTTTTTCGAAGTTTTATTCATAAAATAATTTAACAAATGTTTGTTAGGATTCATTTCTTACATATTTACAAAGTTTTAATTTAATATTAACTTATTTTAATAAATTTTTATTTCTCAGAAGATCTACCGATTCTTTTGATGAAATACCATTAAATAATAATCTTATCACATCAACTAAGTCTATTTCTTGTTCTTGTTCATTTAATCTTTTCTTTTGCATAACATCGTCAGTTGATAAATTAAATTTATCATTTTCTTTTGGATTATATATAAATTTTTTCTTAATCATATTTTTAATATTTTTAGAGAAATTAACTTGATCATATATTTTAACTATATTATACAGTAATAGTTCACAATCATATTCAGTTAAAGAACAAAAGTTAGAATAATTTGATCTAAATTCATTATCATTATAAACATCGTTATATAGTTTTCTAAATAAACTGATCATATATGGTAGTATTTTTTTATGTAATTCATTAATTAAATTTTCAAGTCTACAATCCATTTTCCATTTTTTAATTTTTACTTCATCTTTTTCTAAAATATAAAAGCTGAATGGATCATCTTCTGTATTTTTAGGTAATGGAACATAAACTAAAGTATTATAACCAAATCTATTAGATAGATATATCTCAAGTAACTTTTCTAATGGAAATAATACAATAGAATAATTCATAAATTTACTTGTTAGTGATGATAAATCGAAAGGAATATAATTATTAAGTTCAGAATTTTGAATTAGTAACATTTCTTGTACTTTTTCTATATCATCTGTATCTAAATCTATTTGATAATATTTACTATAGCTTAATAATCTTGTTTCAAGAGATGTTAAACTTTTTAATATAATACTTTGTATTTTTTTCTCAGTGTATTTTTTTGTTCTAAATATGTTTTCTATTTCTTGTATTTGTTTTGATAAAATGTCTTTATAACTTTCAAGATTACATAAATTAAAGATTTTAGTTCTTTCAACTTGTAAAATTTTTAATATTTTAGTGTAATTTTTAAGTTCTTTTACTTGTGTCAGACAATGATTAAATACTTCGTTAATATTTTCTAATGATGGTTGTGATGATTCATGTTTAATTAAAAGCTGTTCTAATTTTTCATTATCATTTTGCTGTTCTGCTATAGCTTCATTATTAATGATAATTTCAGTACCTTTTTTGATTGGTCTATATTTAAGTTTTTTGTGTTTTTCTTCTTGAATATTTATTGGTATTTTAGAATCTTTATGTATTAGACTAAATTCATTTTTGTTTTCAAAATTTTCATAAATAAATATTTTGAATTTATCAGTTGGATTATGTATATGTAACGACTCTTCTTTTTCAGATATAATATCATTAACTTTCAAACTTGTATTACTTTCTACTAAATTATGATATATTTTTGATTTGGTATTTTCTATGAGTAGTTTTCTTTCAATATCTTTTAATTTATTTTTAGTATTTTCAAAATCATTTAACTTTTTATACATATTTTTATTATCTAATAAAAGGGAATTATATTTTTCAGATAATTTACTTATTTGATTATTATTAATAATATTTTCTGTTTTACAATTTTTAATATGAGATTCAATATTTTTAATTCCTCTAGTAACAAAATTACAAGAAGTACATGTAAAAATAATATTTTTCCATTTATTACAATTCAGATCAGGATCTGAAATGTTTTTATGCAATTCTAGGAATTTTTGAGATTTATATGATATCCAACAGTCGTTGCAAAAATGAGCCATTTAGTTATTTATTTTTATTTGTCTTTTAAAATCAAATATTTTTTTTAACTAATTTAAAATGATATATCATTTATTAAAATGTCAGCACAACCAGATACATCATTAGTAGCTTTTAAAGCTATAGTAAATTTCACTACTAATTTATCAGACGAATTTGGTGAAGATAATAAACCTATTAAATTATACAATCATCTCTTAAGTAAAACTACATTATCACATAATACAGCTATTGAAAAACATATAAAATGTTTTAAAAAGTTTTGTGTAGAAAATCGTGAAAATATTAGTAATTTTAAATATGATAAAATTACAGGAACTATTGATTATTCCAATCGTGTCTATATTGATATAAAAGAAATATTAATAAAATCAACAAAAGACACTCGCGATATAATTTGGCAACATTTATTGATTATTTCAGCTATCTTAGATCCAACAGGTAAAGCAAAACAAATTTTGCAAGAGCAAAAGGACTCAAAAACTGGAGATGGAGAGGTGAATTTTTTAACAGACATAATTGATAAAATCGAAAATAATGTTGATCCAGATACATCAAATCCAATGGAAGCCGTTTCATCTATTATGAAATCTGGTGTTTTTACTGATTTAGTACAAGGAATGGGTACTGGGTTACAAGATGGTTCTCTTGATCTAACTAAATTGATGGGAACAGTTCAAAATATGGTATCAAAACTTAACCAAGAATCAAATGAAGATGATAACAATGGTGAATCTGTAAATATGATTAATAATATGATGAAAAATTTGACTTCTAATATGCAAGAAAAAGATGAATGTTCTGGTGAAATGCCTGATTTGTCTAATATGTTAGGACCAATGATGAATAATATGTCTCAGGAAGGAGGACCAAATATTGCTGATATGTTAGGACCAATGATGAATAATATGTCTCAGGAAGGAGGACCAAATATTGCTGATATGTTAGGACCAATGATGAATAATATGTCTCAGGAAGGAGGACCAAATATTGCTGATATGTTAGGACCAATGATGAATAATATGTCTCAGGAAGGAGGACCAAATATTGCTGATATGTTAGGACCAATGATGAATAATATGTCTCAGGAAGGAGGTGATATGATGAATACTTCTCAAGAAGGAGGACCAAATATTGCTGATATGTTAGGACCAATGATGAGTATGATAGGGAATGTTAATAATTCAGAAACCACAAGCTCTGGTGGTTCTGTTGAAGATCAAATTAATTCACAAGTTGAACAAGCTAAAAAAGATGGAAAAATTTAAGTTTATTAATATATAATTATTACTATAATTATATATCATTTAAAATATTAAGTTTTTTTTATAAAAAATGTCAATTATATATGTTATCCAATCAAAAGATGAGTTTATTTTGAACGAACATTTAAGAAATTTATATTCTTTATTTTTAAAAAATAACAGTATAAAATCTGTTATTAAAAAAATAATAATTTCAAGTAAACTAGATTTAGAAAATACTAAAACAGGTGAATTGTGGAAATATGTTTTTATTAATAATTTTAATAACATTACACTTTGTTTTAGTAATAATTATTATAGTAGTTATGATTTTGATCAAAATCAAGATTTATATTATTTTATAATTAATGATACTGTTAATATTAAAACAGAAGAAAACATTTTTGATAATTTGATTGATTTATATAATCAAAATAATAAAAAATTTATTATAATACCTAAAAATAACGTGATATTTTTACATTCAAATTATATTTTCACAATAATTTTATCTAGTAATATTTCTGAACATTCATATAATATAGAAGTAGATATTTTTTCTGATATAAAAATAACAAATAAAAAAACAATTGCAGTTCACGTAAATCAATTTAGTATAAGAGGTTCTGAAATAGCTATTTATGACTATGCTTGTTATATTTCTACACTTTTAAAATGTAATGTTGCAATAGTTATACCAAAAAATCACAAAGAGCATGTACATCCTAATACTGGATTAACATATGATAAAGATATAGAAAATAAATTCTTAAAAAGTTTTGATGTATATGAATATACAGATTTAGATAAAACATTGTTAGATATTAAAGCTGATATATTTTATGTTTTAAAATCAGGTGAACAAGATAACATAATATCTACTAAAATTTTTAATTCTATACATTGTATATTTCAATGCACACATGAATTTAAGCATGGTGATAGTTATGGTTGTATATCTGAAAATATTAATAATTGTGGTAGTTTTGTAGTACCTCATATTTGTCATAGTTTACCTTTATCAACTGAAAAATTGTCTCTTGAAAATTTTCGCTACGTATTTGGATGTTATGGTGGATTTGAATCATTTGATTTAGAAATAGTACATAATACTATCAAAAAAGTGGTAGAAAACAGTACTGATATTATCTTTATTTTTATGAATATTAAACCATTTATTGACCATCCATTAGTAAAATTTTATGAAAAAACCACATCTTTATTAGAAAAATCTAAATTTGTTAATTCTTGTGATGCAATGATACACGCAAGAAGCATTGGTGAAAGTTTTGGAATGGCAATTTCTGAATTTACTACATTACAAAAACCTATAATAACATGGGCTCATAAAGGTTCTCCAAATTCAAACGAAGATTTACATCATATAAATGTATTAGGTGATACAGGGATATATTACGAAGATGAGGAAGATTTATATAATATTTTTATTAATTTCGATAAATACATAAAAATACCAATTAATTATTCTAAAATTTTTACACCTGAATCTGTAATGAAAAAATTTTATAGATATTTTATTGAACCTTGTAAAAATGACAGTAAAATAATAGTTAATGAAAATAAAACAGAATCTGTTGTGAAACATAAGATAAAAATACTTTGTAATTGGACTGATACAAACAAAATACACCAGATATGGAAAAAATTAATAGGTAATAATCCTATAGAATATTGTGAAGATGATCCTGATTATTGGGTTATTATTAATAAACCACCTAATAATTCTGTTTTTGACAGAGAAAAAACTATAGTTTTAGGAATGGAACCTGATACTTTTTGTGGTGAACGTTGGTCTTGGTATGAAAATAAAGAAAATTTTTTATACTTTATGGATGAAAACTATAGATCTAATACTGAATGGTGGTTAAATAATGATTTGTTAGAGTTAGAAAATATGATTCCCGATAAAACAAAAGACATTGTTGTTAGTAGCATTGTTTCGTCTGAATATAAATTTGAAGGACATAAATTAAGAATTGATTTCCTTAAAGAAGCTGAAAAAGAATTAGATTTTGATATATATGGATGGTATAACAATCATAATTTCACTAATTATAATGGAAAACTTGAAAATGGTAAAAATGATGGATTATTTCCGTATAAATATACATTTATAGCTGAAAATGTATCTAGAAATAATTTTTGCACAGAAAAATTTACAGATGCAATTTTATCCGAATGTTTAATTTTTTACTGGGGTTGTCCAAATATAGATGATTTTTATGATCCATTATGTTATATTAAACTTGATCTTTACAATATTACAGGTAGTATAAGAAAAATTAGACAATCTGTTATGAGTAATCAATGGGAGAAAAGAATTGGTGTCATTAGAGATATGAAATATAAAATTCTTAATAAATACTCTTTTGCACCAAGAGTGTTAGGATTGATAAAAGTAAATGAATTAGAGAAAAGAACTGTTAATTTAGAGATGAGAAATGAAAAATGGGTTAATCATAAAGAACTTTGTAAATTAAATCAAGTTAGAAATGTAAATAGATTTAATGCTGTAGATGGAAATAAAATTGATTTAGGTAAATTAACTGTTCCATTTAGTCTGACTGCAAATTTTATTGGTAATGGTAAAAATACAGGAGGGATTATTGGTTGTGCATTAAGTCACTATGAATTATGGGAAGAATCGGTAAAATTAAACAAAACTCTTTTAATTATGGAAGATGATGTAACTTTTTGTGAACAATTTGTTGATCGTTTAGCTAATGTAATTGACGAAGTCAGAGATGTACTTTTTATTGGATTCCATGATCATGAATATAATTTAAAGCACCATAATTTACCAACCGACTTTCTAACAAAAGAATTCAATAAATCCGATGTTATACCATTTGATTTTCTAACTAAGTATGCATCACCAGGTGATTCTGTTGGATTAACAGGTGGGGGGACATTTGGGTATTTAATAAGCCCAAAAGGAGCTTTAAAACTTCTAAATTGTGTTAAAGAATATACATTTTATTTTCCAGTTGATTACTTTATGTTAGAAGCTGGGTTACGATATGGTGTAGAATTACATTTTACACCGCATAGATTGATTTACAGCCCTAAATTTGGTATTGATACAGATATTAGTGATATTCAAAATTAAATAATTATATATAATATTTTTTAAAGTAATTACTTTAAAAAATATAAAAAACTATCCTTTGTAATGATTTAAGAAATATTCGAGATCTTCGGGGATGCCAATTCCCCACATACGTTGTATAGGAAAGATTTTAATTTTCTTATCATCTTGTATTGCTTCATTGAATACAGGACATGTATAGAATTCACCATTAACTCTGATATTCTTGTTGATCATTTGTTCTGCGTATTTAACAAAATCTGAACCATGTTTCCAGTAATATATACCAGTTGTTGCATTATCTGATATAGGATCTTTTTCTGCTACTTGTGATACAAATCCATCTTCATTTAATTTAGCAAAACTCCATTTTGGATGTGTATTTTTAAACGTACAAATACCGGCATCAATCTCATCTGCTATCATAGAATACATAAATTGATTAGAATCCCATTCCATAAATTGATCTGAATTAGCAAGTACTAAATGTTCATCATTATCAATAAATTCTTTTGCTAGAAGAATTGAACAAGCAGCTCCTTTGGTAAGACCATCTGTAATTATCACTTCGCAGTTAGGTGAATAAGCTTGTAGTAAATGTATTAAATTATATTTTTCAACGTGTTCTTTTCTACATATAAAAATAAATTTAGCACTATTTCCCATACTTAGATTATCAATAACAGTTTGTATCATTGGTTTTCCATTGACATCAATTAAAGGTTTTGGAAATGTATAACCATTTTTGGCAAATCGCGATCCTTCACCAGCCATTGGAATTACAACATTACATTTACCATTCCATTTAGGTTTATTTATAGTATTTTTCACAGCTCCTATATGTTTTTCTAGTAAATCAAGAGTAACATTAGTAGGGTTTTCAACTTCAATTACATTAGCCCCCGAAGCATATGCTGATTTTCTACCAACAGGTGAATCTTCTAGTATGAAAGTATCGAATGTACTAGTATTTGCTCTGATCATACACTTGTAATACATTTCTGGTGATGGTTTTGGGTTTTTTACATCTTCATTTGAAATAAAGTAGTCTATATATTCCATAAAACCTTTTTTAACAAGAATAGTTTGTATGGTTTTGTAAATACAATTAGATGCTACATAAATCAAGTATCCTTTGTTTTTTAGAGAAGATAAAATTGATCTAATCCTTTCATCATAAGAATATTCTTCATTAATAATTTTATTAGTATATTCTTGTTTCTTTTGCCACACTAAAGTATGGAATTCTGCTTTCAATCCTCTTTCTTCTAAAATTTTTAGTTTTTTAGTAGTCGACAACCCGTCAAAAATTGATAAATGTTCTTCTTTACTAATCACAAATTTTGGGTTTATGTCAAATAGTGCTCTGTTAAGAGCTTCATAATGCATATTTCTGGAATCAACCAATACACCGTCAAGATCAAATACTATTAATTTAGTCATTTTTTTTTATATAAATTATATTTTTAGATAATTTTAAAAATATAATTTATATAAAATTATTCTTTTACGATGTATGCAGAAGGAGCCATTACTTTTGTTTTTTGTAATTTCAATTTATATTTTTTGACAAATTTATCAACTGCATTACTTTCAGTCCATACACCATAACCATATTCATCAAATACTATAACTCCACCTGGTACAATTCTTTCCCAAAAATTTTCAAGTGCTTCTAGGGTTGGTTCCTCTATATCTAAATCCATATATAATATAGATATTCTAAATCCTGGGTTTTTGATTGAGTATTCTTTTGATGTTATTGAAATATCTCCTTTAACTAATTCAAATTTTTCTGGTTTAATTCCTATTTTAAGTAATTTATCACTGATATGTTTATTTGAAATTTCTTCTTGAGAAGCTTCACACCTTGAAAACACTTGTTCCATTCCTTCTTTGTCTTTTTCTGACAATGATTCTACAAATCCTTGGTCAAAAAAATCAAACCCAATAACTTTTTTGATTTCAAAAGGAGAATAAAGTTCTATTAACTTAGCCCAGGTAAAAATACCAGAACCTTTAAAAACACCGCATTCTACAATATCACCTGGTAAATCATTTGTCATCATAAAAAATTTGTGTCTGTATATTAATTTATGTAATAGTTTTCTGTCATCACTAAAAATAAAATTATTAAATGATGTATACAAATCATTATCATCTTTTACAGGATTATTACTGTTGTAAATATTCATTTATAAATGAATATTTAATTCTTTAAGATAAAATAATATTTTTTCGATATTCCCAACTTGGTATTTTTACTAAATTAAACATATCTTTATTATTAATATAAGCCATTGTCATGAAATATTGATCATCGTCAATAATATCTTTATCAATGATTTCATTTATTAAATTATAATAAATTTCATGAAATTTAATAATTGTTTCTTTGTTACCTACAACTAACCCTCCGTCTATAAAATCTTCGTGTTCTATAAAAAAATCTAAATAATTTTCATTACATGGTTTATCTAATAAAGTATTTATAACTATTTTATTTTTATCAGCTAATTCTAAATACATTTTAGGGTCCCATTTATATTTATCAGGTATATTAAATTTACAATGTCCGTATCCAGCATCTAACCAGATAAATTTATCAGTTATAAATGGGTTGTCTTTTGCCGTTTTAAATAAAAAATCCACTTTATTGTTTACTGTTATATTATATAATGGTATACAAACTTCTGGGCAAAATTTATCTACACATAAATTTTTATATTTATCCGAGTTTTGTATATTTTGTATTTTTTCTAATTTTTCATAAATTTTATAATCGTCTATTTTAATTAAAACAATTTTTGTTTGTTCAAAATTTTTTCTGTGGTTTGATACAAATTCTAATAAATTTTCTTCAATATAAATACACATTGGAACATCCATTTTTAAAATATTTGACATATATGTCAAATATTGTTCCCATTTTCTATCAAAATTTTTCCAATTTTCTCTATTTATATTTATCAAAGCTGTTACTAATGTAAAAGACATTTCTATCTAATAGATACATTGTTTAAATCATTATGATTTAAACATTTTTTATAAATTATAAATGAAAATATCAAATGAATTATACATTAAATTATTATCATGTAATTTAAACAATATAAACTTATCAAAAGATAAAATAGAAGAACAAAGAAAAATTTATTTTGATTTAATTAATAATAATGAAAATTACCCAACTGAATCACCACTTCTTAAAGATTGGTACCAAGATACAGAATTTACATACCCAAATATAGACAAAACTAAAAAGAAAGTTATTAATATACTAAAAAAATATAATCCAAAAACTATACTTGAAGCTGGTTCAGGATCAGGTAAACTTTCTAAATATATTTATGATATATTAGGACAAAACATTTCTTTAACTTGTGTAGAAAATAATATAAATTATTATAGACAAATGCAAACTAACTTTACTGTATTGAATTACATGCCTAAAATATATGTTAAAGCAAGAACTATATTAGGATCAATTCATGATATTAAAGAAATAGACAGTGAATCAATAGAAATGGTATTTACTCATACTGTATTAATGCATATACCTTTTAGTTCAGTAGTTGAAATCGCTGCTGAACTAGCTAGAATTTCTAGTAAATATATTTTACATGTTGAAAACAAAAATGATGTTAAATCTTGTGTCTATCCTACAAATTTATATAAAACATATAATAATTTAATGATAGATTATAGAAAACTATATGATGAATTAGGTTTTGAAACTTTATTTTATGAAGAAGAATTATTACAAGATAATAGTCACGTTGTAACTTATCTAGGTAAGAGAATTTAGTTTAAACAAAACTATAATATTAATAAATGAATATTATAGTTTTTATTACACATGCAACCCTTACATTACAACATGCTAAAATGACATTTATGTCTTTAGCTAATTCTAAAGATCCAATTGAATTTGATGAAATTTTAATATATAATACTCATCAAAAAGATTTACCAAATCAAGAAATATTAAAACTTTATAATTATTTTAACATAGAATTTATTAAAAAAATTGTTTTTTTTGATTATGATGAAAACACTCATAAATCTCTAGGTGGTGATTTACAAGCTATAAAAGAATATTGCAATAATCATTATCAACCCAACGATAATTTACTATTATTAAAATCAGATTGCCTTTTATCTATTAATTTTATTAATGAATTAAGTAAATTAAAAAATTTAAACAATGAATTTATTTTTGTAGCTCCTCTTATCAATGCTAAACAAAGTGTCACAGACCAAGAATTAGAAGAATATATAAAATTACCATTTGCTATTTTATCTTCAGATAATACTTTTTTTATGGAAGATGAAATATTATCTTCAGATAATGATTTTAGAAATAGACCTGGTGTTAAACCAGGAGATGATATTATTAAATATATATCTTGTACTGTTAAAGGAGATTGGTCTTGTCATTATTTACCCAATAAAATTTTTAACCAAGTTTTATTATCAATAAAAGATTGGGGTGGGTGTTCTTTTGAACATTTAAAACAATACTGGATTGGTTCTTATAAAAGTTTTGTAGTTCACAAATATCACAGTATAGTTTCCGAAAACAGAAAAGAAGAAAGACCGGGTGAATGGGGTAAATGGTTAGAGAAATAATTTTTATAATAAAATTTTATTATATAAATTTATATATATTATGGTAAATATCTATTGGGCAAGAAAATCTTTTTAAAAAACATTTTAATCCTAAATAGTTTTTATTTTTCTTAAATATTT
>Ga0209223_10003170_pt1 | contig 15813 bp, 14 predicted proteins | sample COG_06_FD_184750 | JGI IMG/M metagenome (GOLD analysis project Ga0209223, IMG submission 184750) | Pelagic Microbial community sample from North Sea - COGITO 998_met_06 (SPAdes) (version 2) | ecosystem: Environmental > Aquatic > Marine > Neritic zone/Coastal water | place: Helgoland, sampling...
CAAGGACAACAAAGCATCATTACAATTCGTAACAGATGCATCTTTCCAAGACAATGTTGAAATCTCTAATCGTCTAATTGTTACAGATGGTGATGTATCGTTGAACAATGATTTGTTTGTTGGTAAGGACGTTTCTATAAATAATAACCTCTTTGTAATTGGGGATGTTTCAATTAATACATTGATCAGAGTTCCTCACGCTTCGTTTGATAAAATCGGTTCGCTCAGCCAGAAAACATTTCAAATTTTACCGGACGTATCTTTTCAACTAAGTGTTGAAATATCTAATAATTTAACGGTTACAAACGGAGAGGTATCTTTTAATAAGTTGCTCAGAGTTCCGGACGCTTCGTTTGATAAAATCGGTTCGCTAAAGGACAACAAAGCATTACAATTCGTAACAGATGCATCTTTCCAAGACAATGTTGAAATCTCTAATCGTCTAATTGTTACAGATGGTGATGTATCGTTGAACAATGATTTGTTTGTTGGTAATGACGTTTCTATAAATAATAACCTCTTTGTAATTGGGGATGTTTCAATTAATACATTGATCAGAGTTCCTCATGCTTCGTTTGATAAAATCGGTTCGCTCAGCCAGAAAACATTTCAAATTTTACCAGACGTATCTTTTCAAGGAAATATAGATATAAGCAAGAATCTTCATATTAAAGGTGAGTTAACGGTAGACGGTTCCTTTACTGCTACAAATTTTATTAAAACTGAAACTTATGAGACAACTGTACATAAAGTAATTGTTAGCACCATAATGGAAATTTCAAATAACGGAACAGGTCATGCTTTAAAAGTAACACAACACGGTCATCAGCAAGATAATGATGTTGCTTTATTTAGTTATGGCAATGATTCTTCTGCCGTAGAAATTCAGCATAATGGCAACACAATATTTTATAAAGATGTTTCTTTCCAGGAAAATGTGGATATTTCAAACAAGTTGTTTGTGAAAAACGATGTTTCCATAAATAATGATCTCTTTGTAAATAACGACATTTCAGTTAATAATAACATATTTGTTGGTAGCGACATTTCCATAAATATTAATCTATTTGTAAATAATGAGATCTCGGTTAATAATAACATCTTTGTGGGTCAAGACGTTTCCATAAATAATAAGTTATTTGTAAAGAGGGATGTTTCTATTAATAAATTGCTAACTGTTCCGGATGCTTCGTTCAATAAAATTGGGTCACTCGACGAGAAATCATTACAAATTGTAAATGACGCCTCTTTTCAAGGCATGGTGGAAATATCTAATAGTTTAAGGGTTACAGGAGGCGATGTTTCTTTAAACAATAATTTGTTTGTTGGCATTGACGTTTCCATAAATAATGATCTATTTGTAAAGGGGGATGTTTCAATTAACACACAATTAACTGTTCCGGACGCGTCATTTAATAGAATTGGACCGATAGATACAAGTTTAACTGTAATGGGCGACTTATCTGTAAATGGACAAATATTTCTTTCAGAAATATCAACAGGATTAGCAACGGAATCATCCTATAAGAAAATATTTGATAATATATCTTCTAATAATAGTAATCGGTATTCGGCTAAACCATGGATAAGCAACGAAGAAGTAAATTTAACTAAAGGTTCAATATTATTGCATAATATTAAAGCAAGTGCTTATGTATCAGACAACTGTGGTAACGAGCCTTTAATATGGAAGCCAAGCGGTCATAAGTGGATCTTAAGTAGAAAACCCAAAAACGAAAGTGTCGCCACAGAATTTCATACTTTTAATCAAATATTTAATACAATTGATAATTCCGAAGAGATTAATTATTCATTTACAGAAATTTTACCGCCTAAAGTATATAATGAATGGCGTGTTGACTTTAGTGGGATTGGGGCAAGAAACGATTTCGAGGAAAATAAACTTACGTGGAATATTATAGCGATCAGTGTCGGGTTATCAGAGGTCGCGGCCTTCAGCTTCCAACCGGAACCAGAACAGGAACCAGAACCGGAACCAGAACCGGAACCAGAACCGGAACCTGAACCCGAACCGCCGGCTATTACTCGCAATGCTATGGATATATGGATCGCATATTACCAAACGAGAGCGGCCCAGGCGTACGACCAGCACGGCGGGCGGATGGGTTTAGTCATCGCCGATGCGGTGGCCTCCGCGAACGCCTCCGCGTTCGTCGGGACTTCAAATATTGTAGACACATATGGTGCAATAGAAGTATGGAATACTTCCGAAGTTACAGATATGAGTAACCTGTTTCATACTAAGACGCTTTTCGACAGTAATATAGGTAATTGGAATACTTCGAGTGTTACAAATATGGCTTCAATGTTTGAAGATGCCAGAATTTTCAACCAGCCTATTAATGGGTGGAATACTTCGAATGTTACAAATATGGGTAGAATGTTTGAAGATGCCACAAATTTCAACCAGCCTATTAATACTGTCGGAGATAAATGGAATACTTCGAATGTTACAAATATGTACGCGATGTTCTACAAGGCCACCGCATTCGACCAGAATATAAGTGGTTGGGATACTTCGAATTGTGCATCCATGGACTACATGTTCAATGATAGCCCGTTCTTCCAGGATATAAGCGGTTGGGTCGTCCAGAACACCTGCTCGACCGGGCGGATGTTTCATGGCAGCCTGCGGGCGGATAACACGACAGTTGTACGCATGAACAGGGTGTACGTGCCCTCGGGCCAAAACGCTCCGTTAAGCGTCGGGATCCGTGCCATGAAACCTGCATGGAAGAACGGGGTGGCGGGGTGGCTCCCGAACGGTACCTTCAACAGCGAGAATAATTAATAATAGATATGTTTGAGGATATAAGTAATTGTGATACTTCGAATGTTACAGATATGAGTGATATGTTCAAAAATGCCGCCAGTTTCAACCAGCATATTAATACGAGCGAAGGTGGTTCGGAATTCTCCAAAAGATGCTCACGATATTATACACATGTTTCCGATTACGATGGAAAATAAAAGAAGGAAAATAGAAAAGCTAAGCGTAGAAAAATAAGAAAATTATTTTTGTCATAACAAATTAAAATGATATCATGTATCATAATATCATTTTAATTAAATTATATATCAGTATACCTAACTCATAACATAACTTCTAAAAGAACTTCTAAAAAAACTTGTGTAGCCACATTTGGTTTGAGACATTGGAATCACGAAATGAAACCCTGTGCCATAATATCCCGCTTTCATTCGATATATCTTGATAATATATGTCATATTAATAAAAATTAAAATGCTTACGACCTATTCGGAGTGTCGACAACAATATACTATGACAACCCTGTGCGAATATCAACGACTATGAGGAGATCTTCCTGCAGAGATTGTTGATGGTTCGTGAGTATGCATTGACAAGTATTTATAAAAATATACCAACATAAGAAATAATAATAATGCGACATGTGATGATATATTTTATATAACATTAACATATAAATAAAATGGGCAATATATATTTGGTTAGCGATGCCATCGCCGAAGCCGAAGTCAACGACGAATCACTCACCAACGAAATAGTCAGTTATCTAACTACGTTCTTTGGAGGAGTGCCTGAGGACGGTCTGTTGTTCTTTATATTGCATAAAAACAATTTATTAAACACCGATATGAACTTTAATGGAATGGATAACGGAGAAGTCTTGGCGAGGGCGATGGTTCAAGCGGCGATGGTCAAAGATAATGTAATCCAGGACACGACGGCGGCAGCGAAGCTGGCAGAGGCTCAATTGAAAATTGATGAGAAATACTATGATGATGGTCGGCCATGGAATATTCCGACCATGAAAATAATTGTTGGTATCTCAGATGAACGGATAGACGATCCATCATTTGGTCATATAAGATATAATACTACGAATAATGCATTAGAGATATATGGCAAAAACACATCAACCGATACGGATGAGTGGAGGAGTTTAATTTCAAAGGATATTGATCAAAATAGAATTAATTATGGTAAACAAACACTTAATAGTATAAATAATTTTATTGAAGCAGAAACTTTTATATCATATGAAGATATAATAGAGAATGGTGTCTTTGTAAATAAACAACATCTAAAAATCAGTGAATCAGATATAGATGCCGTTGGCGAAGACGCAATCATCACTTTTAGTAATAGCGAAAGTGTTATGCATACCATAAGTAGTACCTCGACGTCTATCGGATCCGGTAGTGACGACAGATTAAAACATAATGAGGAAGTAATTCCAAATTCTTTAGATTTAATAGATCAATTGAAACCATATAAGTATCAAAAAACAGATAAAATTTATGATGCCTCTTATAATGGTATCATTCATGATAAATGGGTATGGGAAATTGGTTTGATAGCTCAAGATGTTTTAGCAGTACCCTACTTAAATTTTATGGTAAACCAAATGCCGGATAACGGCATATATACGTTATCATATTTTAATTTAATTGGCTTATTGCTTCAAGGAGCTAAGGATTTGTATAATGGAAATAAATTGTTAAAAAAAGATATTGTAAGTTGTAAAAAGGTTACACAAGATCTAAGTGGTTCCTTTCCTGATACTATAGTTGAGTTGAATAATAAAATTGAAGAGTTGGAGTCTCTTGTTCTTGCTTTAGAAAATTGAGAATTATTATTAATAAAAAATCAATACGAGTGATAATGATATATTTTATATAACATTATCATATAATAAAATGAGTATTCCGACCATGAAAATAATTGTTGGTACATCAGATGAACGGATAGACGATCCATCATTTGGTCATATAAGATATAATACTACTATTAATGAGGTAGAAATATATGGCAAAGACACATCAAGCAATACGGATGAGTGGAGGAGTTTAATTGTAAATACATCCAAATATGAAGTTAATAAGAAATCTTTTATAACAAAACAAAAACAAGGCGATGTTAGTTTCCTTGAAATATCTGGAACAACAATAAATAGTCATGATAGTCATTTGACGTTTAGTATTAATGGTACTCTGAAAATCAGTATCAGTGGGGGCACTGTAGATGGTACGAGCGACGACAGATTAAAACATAATGAGGAAATAATTCCAAATTCGTTAGATTTAATAGATCAATTAAAACCATATAAGTATCAAAAAACAAATAAAATGTATGATGCCTGTTATAATGGTATCGTTCACGATAAATGGGTATGGGAAATTGGTTTGATAGCTCAAGATATTTTAGCAATACCATACTTAAATTTTATGGTAAACCAAATTCCCGACAATGGCATATATACGTTATCGTATTTAAATTTCCTTGGCTTATTGGTTCAAGGAACTAAGGATTTGTATAATGAAAACAAATCGTTAAAAAACGATATTATAAATTGTAAAAAAGATACGCATGATGTAAGTGGTTCCTTTGTTGCTACTATAGATGAGTTGAATAATAGAGTTGAAGAACTTGAGTCTCGTGTTATTGCTTTAGAAAATTAAACGTTATTAGTAATAAAAAAAAACAATATGAATGATAATGATATATTTTATATAACATTATCATATAATAAAATGAGCAACGAACCTGAACCTCTATCTGTGCGTATTAACAGACCAGGTGAGATCATTAGAGCGATAAAGAGCCCATCAAGAGATATTAAATACCAAGGATTTTATAATGGTGGTCGTTCACAGGATATTCCGGCAACAAAAATAATAGCCGGGAAGAATAATACACGGTATGGTGTGCGAAGTTTAGGTAATATTAGATATAATACAGATAACTCCTGTGTAGAAGTAATTCAATATAATCCAACAACCAACAAAGATGAATGGATGAATTTAATTACAACCGCCTCAGATTCAATTACAGATACAACTGCAGATTCAAGTGTAAATACGATATGTTTTATAACAGAAAATGATAATAATGAAAAACTCCTTAAAATCAGTTCAACATCAATAGATGATATTAAAGGGAGTTACGGACTGACCCTTAGTCATGGAGGCAGCCCGAAGGTGATCTTCAAAATTGAAATTGATTTTCCGAGCGACGACAGATTAAAACATAATCAGGAAGTAATTCCAAATTCGTTAGATTTAATAGAAAAATTGAAACCATACAAATATCAAAAAACAGGTAAAATGTATGATGCCTCTTATAATGGTATCGTTCACGATAAATGGCTGTGGGAAATAGGTTTGATAGCCCAAGATGTTTCAACAATACCATACTTAAATTTTATGGTAAACCAAATGCCTACCGATGGCATGTATATGCTATCATATTTAAATTTAATTGGCTTATTAGTTCAGGGAAGTAAAGATTTATATAGTGAAAACAAATCCTTAAAAAAAGATATTGAAACTTGTAAAAAGGATACACGCGATGTAAGTGGTTCTGCTGTTGTTACTATACAACAGTTAAATAATAAAATTGAAGACTTAAAATCTCGTATTCTTGCTTTAAAAAAATAAAATTTTATATTATTAATAAAAGAAATAATAACAAAATTGATTATTTAAATAGATAATTAAATAATCAAATAAGATATGAATAATAGTGAAAATAGTGAAAATAGTGAAAATAGTGAAAATAGTGAAAATAGTGAAAATAGTGAAAATAAGAATATTATTGAAGGGATTCATTTTTTAGAAAATAAAAATAACCACGAACGCGATAGACATATTATATTTGATGAAGGTCCACACATATATACAATTGATGGAGATAGCGATTATATGTCGGTAACTACGTGGAATCATAGTCATTTTGAAAAATTTGATGCAGAGTCCATAATTACGAATATGATGAATGGAAAAAACTGGAGTAAAAGCAAATATTATGGTATGTCGCGAGAAGAAATAAAGGATCTCTGGAATAATAATGGCAAGGAAGCTTCCGAATCAGGAACCAAATTACATTACGATATCGAATGTTATTATAACAATATGGATGTTACCAATAATTCAGTAGAGTATGAATATTTTAATAATTTTGTAAAGGATTATCCGAATTTAAAACCTTATCGCACAGAATGGATGGTGTGGGATAAAGAATTAAAATTTGCAGGCAGTATTGATATGATTTTTGAAAACGATGATGGCACACTTTCTATATACGACTGGAAGCGCTGTAAAGAAATAAAAAAAACTTCTGGTTTCTTAAAATTCTCCAGTACTCATTGTATTGAACATATACCAGATACAAATTTTTGGCATTACTCGTTACAATTAAACACGTATAAAGCTCTCATTGAAAAAAATTATAATAAAAAAATAAAGGATATGTATTTAGTTTGCCTACATCCAGATAATAAAAATAATAATTATCAATTACTACAAGTACCAGATCTTAGCGATGATATTGAACAATTATTTAATTTGCGAAAATATATTTTAGAAATAAAAAAAGATATGTAGTAAATATTATTATTATATTTATTATTATATTTATTATATTTATTTAAAAAGTATATTAATTAACTATACATTATGGATTTAAATGAGGTAGAAACTTTTTTAAATGAAACAAATTTAAATTTTAATGAAAATAATGAAAATCAAACATCTAGTGTAATAATAATTATGGGGATTGGTATTTTATTTACATATTCCCTCATTAACTTTATTCTTGATAATCCAAAAAAAATATTAGAGGATATAAAAGAAAAGGAGATTAGAGAATATAAAAAAAAATATTATGATGAATTATCGCTATTAGAAAATAAAGACTATGGTGACGAGGAATTAAAACAACTAACTAATAAAATTTTAAAAGAAGATACGTCATATGGTGTGGTGCATATGTTTTATAATGTTGATAATGGTACTTTTAATTATTATTGTGATGATAAAAATATTTCATACATATTTTTAGATGCAATTGCGAGAAAATATGCTATTACATACGATTGTAAATGTATTTGTGTTAATTTTAGAGAAGAATGGAAAAAAGCAAAAAAATTAGCTTATGAGGAACAAGAAAAAAAAGAGGCCCAAGAAAAAGAAGCCAAAGAAAAAGAAGGTCAAGAAAAAAATAATAAAAAAAAATCCATTTTTGCACAATATAAATCATATGAAAAAACTCCCAGAGTAATAAATAATAGAAAAAATATAAAAAACACAAAAGGTGATAATGATATAGATGATTATGATAGCGACGATAGTAATGCAGATATTAGCGGAGATTCTAAAGATATAAATAAACAACTTGTCGACAATAAGAAGGGTAAATCCTCAATTAAAAGAAGAAGATTCAATATAAATGTAAAACAAACAAATCGGTTTACATATAAAGGAAATTTGAACGATTATAAAGATTTAGAATTTAAAAATCAAATTACAAAAGATGTGATAAATGTAAAAAATAATCTTTCATTTAAAGATTTTAAAAAAAAATTAAAATAAAATAATACCTTATCATTATATAATATGGTTAATGGAGATACCGATCCAAATATGAATAAAAATAAAAATTATATTGATTTACAATTAGCGCACGCTATTTCTCAGTCTATGAAAAGTCTTATTACCGGTTTGGCAGCGGCAACAGAACAAACACAACAAGGTGGTTATTCGTCAGTAACACAAGAAAACGGTATTAGTAATGCTGCTGTTGAAACGGTAAATAATATATCTAAAACTTTAACAAATGCAACATTAGATTTATTAAGTCAAAACATGAAAGTTCTAGAAAAATCTATTGTAGGTGATTATGCGACAATGTCTCCGGAAGATGCAACAAGAGATATAAACGAGATTTTAACCAGACAGAAAAATTTATTTATTAATTTAAGTGAAAATGAAGAATTACAAGAGTCTTTACAGGAGTGGATAAAGTCATATGCCGAAATTGGAATTGAGGCTATTAGAATAACAAAACCGTCTATCGATGAAATAGTAGAAGAGTTTTGGAATTCAACTAATAGTGTTCTTATTAAATCATCAAGGGCAATTATAAACATTGGGATGAATGTCGGTAAATCGGCTGCTGCAACAATACCTATAGCTGGTGGCGGAATTGTATTATTTATTTCGTTTATTCAGGGTATAAATGAAGGTATGTTGGCGGCTGCGCCGGCAGTTAAAGCAACTACTAAAATAGCAATGAAAACAAAAACAACTGGAGAAAAATTAATAAATAAAACCCAAGATAAAATCGCCGACGCAAATAAAAAATATCAAGATCTTGAAAAAATTATGAAAATGCCAATTGAAGGTGTTTCGAAAGATATTCAATCCAAAGCGATTACCGATGTTGGTGATGCTGGACGTAAATTGGGCAAACAAACTATAGAAAATATGAAACCTTCTCTTCCGGGCGGTTTAAAACCGGTTGTTTCTGTTCCGCCGCCACCACCTCCGCCGCCACGGAAAGGAGGTGGAGAGATTAAATGTCTGGCGCCACTACAAAAAGGAGGAAGAGCAACATTAACACGAAAGAAAATAAATAAACAAATAGCACATGCTACAAGAAGAATTGTAAGTTCATTAAATCTTTTTAATAAAAGTTATAAAAAAAAATATAGAAAATCAAAAAGAAATTCTACTATAAAAAAGAAACGGGTAAGTAAAAAATAAAGAAATATTTTTATTCTTTTTTATTCTTTTTTATTCTTTTTATTATTTTCATTATCACCCATGTTGTTTTTTTGCCATTCTATAAAACCAATACTCCTACTCATATCAAACGAAGACCCAAGGTGGTCTATCGCTATGTTTAAAACAATAATCTCTTGCTCAGTTAGTTCAGTTTTATATTTTTTTAACTGCTCTGTTAAATTCATTTCATTCATAAATATATTATTATAGTTAAAACCTTTTAATCTTTATTTGATTGTAATTATGTATTTGTGTATTTTATTAATCAATTTTAAGAATTATATTTTATTGCAAATACTATCTCATTACTTGTGCTATTTTCTATTAACAATCTTGTTAAATCGCTGTCAATCGTATAATTATTTTTTAGTAAAAAAGTTATTAACTCGCCTTGCCTATCGATATCTAATAATTCTCCACATGAACCCGACCTGCTGCATGAAGACGAACTATTTATAATTCTATCGGTAATAACAAATAAACAAGGTTTATAATTACTGCATGGAGTATTTTGTTGAAATGGTGATAATTTTGAATTATTTAAGAGTTTTATTTTAGTTTTTAATTCTCCTTCTGGTTCACGATCAATTGTTAATATTTTTTTATAACATTTATTTAAATTATCATAATGTGTATCTTTTGATATAATGTATACATTTTGAGAAGCCATGTTATTATATTTATACTCCAAATTATTTTTATTTTTATTTTTATTTTTATTTTTATTTTTATTTTTATTTTTAATTATATACAAAATTGATTAGAATTGTTGAATACTTTGATTGGTATAATAAAAAACATGGATAATATCGATCTTGCTGTTAAGGTTGTGGATAAGGTTCCCGATAATGGTAAAGAAATTAGTACGTATCGTTATAATTTACACCCGGATATTATCGGATTAATAGAAGATTTTGTTAATAAACATAAATACGATGATCGTGAATCTTATAAAGAAGGCTGGTTGAAATGGTGTAAAACAAATAATGAAATTGTAGAAAATGAAATTAGACGACTAAACAGTATCAATTATAATGGGGACGTTGTGGATAAAATGTATAAGGCTGGAAGATATTATTATAGAAAAAAGAAGGTTACCGATGCAAATAATAACGATAACGACAAGCAAAAGCGAAGAAAATACATTTCAATCAACAATAAAATTATTGTTGCTATGGATACACAAATTAAAAATCTGTATTTAAAAGAAAATTATAAACCGTCTGATGGTTATGAGACATTTTGCAGTGATAATGTTGATATGTTAACTAAAGAAATTAAACGACTGTTTAAAAAATATGATTTTATTACTAAAGAATTTTTGGTTTTTAAATTTAAAAAAACATATAAAAATAGATATTATCGCATTAGCAGGGGTAAAAGTTAAATGGCATATCAATCTCATCACTTGTTAATGATTGCAAATTTTTTTATTATTTTATTATTTTCTTAATATTTTCTTAATATTTTCATTTAGTATATTTTATTCTTTTAATATGTGTAATTATTGTATATGAGCAAACTTCTTAATCAGGGTGGTTTTGGGTGTGTATATTATCCGGGTTTAAATTGTAAAGGTAAAATAAAAAAAAGTAAGAGTTCTGTTAGCAAATTACAAAAAAAATCTTTTAGTTCAACTAACGAGGAAGATATTAGTAATATTATAAAAAAAATACCTAAATACGATAACTATTTTATTCCTATTTCAAAAAGTTGCGATGTTGATGTTAAGAATATTAATCCAAAACTTATTTCAAAATGCAATATCGTTTCTTCGGACGATGATGCCGAAACAGATAATTATGTATTGATGGAAATACCATTTGTTAACAATATTCCCTTTTTTGAACTTATTACAAACATAGATTATGAAAAAAATGAGATTTTTCTTAATATTATTGAAAGTTATGAATTTCTTTTAGACGCAATCAATATTTTAAATAAAAAAAATATTGTGCATTTTGATTTAAAAGGCAATAATATACTATTTAATAAATCAACCGATACGCCTCAAATTATTGATTTTGGACTATCTATACCAATTAAAGATATCGATACTAAAAATATAAAAAAATATTTTTACATATATTCGCCCGATTATTATATTTGGCCATTGGAGGTTCATGTCATTTGTTTTTTATTGCACGGTGATGGGGGTGGCGATGATAGTGGCGATGATAGTGGCGATGATAGTGGCGATGATAGTGGCGATGATAAATATACGTTGACAAAGAAAGATGCTTATAAAATAGCGGAAAAATTCGTTTCTGGGAATAAAGCATTGCGGATATACTCGGAAACTTTTAAAAATCTCTATTTAGATGCTTGTAAAAAAGAATTAGATAAATATGTGGGCGTGAATAGAGAAAAAACTATTAAGGATTTGCAAAAATTTTATAAATCTTGGGATAATTATGCAATTAGTATTATTTATTTAAAAATGTATCATTATTTATTCCCTTCGGGGTTTCATCGTAATGCGATGCTTATTAATTTTTCCCAATTATTATTATTAAATATTAACCCTAATCCTTTAAAAAGATTAAACATTAAAGACACTAAAACCAAATTCAATAACTTATTTTACTTAAGCAATATAGATGTGAACACATATTCGCAGATTATAGAAAATATGGATTATGATCCTATTGAAACCACAAAAAATATAAATCAGGATATATTTAAACTTAATTCTATCACAAAAAAGCGCAAGAATTAAATGTTTAATTTATTTTAATATTATTCTGTTTATTTTTTAACTTTAAAGTCCGTAGTAAACAAGGTGGCTTCTTTTACCTTTGCCGGTCTTTCTTTTATATGTTTTGGTTTTGTATACAAATGAAGGCTGGCCCTTTTTTTTAGCTGCTAACATAAGTGTGAAAAAACTATTCTTTTTAGTTTTTTTACTTGTTTTTTTAACTTTTTTACCGGTGCGACGCAGAACTTTTTTACCGACTTTACGATTTCTCTGGGTTTTAGTTTTACGAGCCATTATAATATTAGTGTATAAAATAAAATAATTATATAAAATAAAATAATTATATAATATTTTTTATTTATTTTATAAAATTGATAATAAAATATTATATAATCTTTATAAAATAAATAAAAAACTTTATATATTTTTCATTATGAAATCCGAATACAATTTAACGCGGTACTTATATTCGCGCGATGAGGTTGAACTGTCGTTTGTTGTTTCCTTATTAGAGAAAAAGGACATAATGGAATGTTATTTCTGGGCGTTTGAATTGTATTACTCCGGTTATGATATATCACAATTGATATGGAAAATATTTTATGATTTTTATTTTCACTATAATTCAAAACTTGAAGTAATTATTCACAATAAATTGGCTAAATGGAGAGAAAATAACGATTATAAGAATATTGCTTATATTATACAAAATTTATTTCGCAGTAAGATCTCTCACCTGGTTTTCACTTTAAGGCAAAGAATATTGCACGAGAATTATAAATACGAATTTAAAGCAAAACGTGGAAGGCGGCCTAACTGGTTAAATAAATACGAAAAAAAATATGTCCCGCTAATTATTGCTATATCCAATTCGGATTATTATAACATTGCTTATTATTTATATTATTTGATTGATAATAATACACACGATATAACACACGATATAACACACGCAATATTTGTTGCTATTATGAAATACTTTTCATTGGATCATGACCACGAACACTACATGCGAATTGATAACTTTACCGAAAATGCCTTGAAAGACGATGTCCAAAAATATTGGGATATTAGAGAATACGGTGACGATAAACATTATTTGCTATCTATGATTGTTCATTTAATGACAAATACAAATACAGATAAAAATACAAATAAAAAATCAAGTAATATTCTTGTTATTCCGAGAGAAAAACATTTAGAGTGGATAATAAATACTGAAACAGAAACTAATTATCCACATTACAGAAGTCTCAAAAATAAAAGAATTTATAAAATTAATTCATTAATCGGTTCATTTAAATTAGTTAGAAATAATTTTTGTCATTCTGAAACTTTAGATTTAAAATTTATTAATACTTATTGGGAAACTTATGCTTATAATACACCTTGTTGGAACAAACGATTTATTGAATTTAATGGAGGATTGGATAGTAAGAACAAAATAATTTTTGATAACGATGATAATTTGGAAAATTTTTATGAAAAATATGGTTATGAACCAGATGAGCAAACGACCGAGATACAGGATACAAGCATCGGGTATATTGATAAAATATCAAAAAAAGATTGGTATGAAAGTATCTTCGAGAAGAATAATTTAAATGAATTTGTTATTGTTATTGCGAATGCTGTTAATAAAGATTGTTTATTTATTTATTAATTTATTTATTTATTAAATTGAAGCATTTTTTAACATATTATCAATTAGTATAATTACAACATGGTTAAAAATAAAACCGGTGGCAATAAAGCAAAAAAACAAGGGCGCAAACATATTAGTGTTCCACAAAATCGTAATACCCGATTTGCAAAAGAAGATGGAGAAATGTATGCAGTTATTACTAAAATTCATGGAGGACCTAATTGTGAGGCGATTTGTAATGATGGTATCACTCGCATGTGTGTTATTCGCAATAAATTTAGAGGAAGGGACAAAAAGGATAATACGATAACCAGTAATTGCTGGGTTTTAATCGGAATAAGAGATTGGGAGGTTGTTGCAAAAGGCAAATTAGAAAAATGTGATTTGCTGGAAGTGTATAATAATACCGAAAAAGAAAAAATTATTAATACACTTAATAAAAATGAATTAATAAATATTATTAATATTGGTGAAGAGAATTCGGAAATAAATAAAAGTTGTACAGGATTTATTATTACAGATATTGAACCAGAAGTTGAAGATGATATACATGAAAATAATGTTCCTATTGATAATGATAAACATAGCGAAAATGATAATGATGATAATGATGATAATGATGATAATGATTTTATTGACGTAGACGAAATTTAATGTCGTAATTTTTAATTTAAACTTGCAAACAGTGCTTCCTGAAAGTCGGCATCTTGGTTTTCATTATTCATTAATATTGTTAATGGATCAGAATATGTTCTTGTAAATGATTCAAATAAATTTGTTCGAGAAGTTATTAGCGAGTCTATTAAATTATTATCCGGACCGACTCCAGTTAGCTGTTCCATGTATCTATCTATATCCATATTATAATTCATTGGTATTACATTTACTTGTTCTTGTTCTTGGTATTGATCTTGGTATTGATCTTCTATTTTTATTTCATCATAATCTAATTCAAATCTACATATAGGACATTCTGCCTTTTCTTTTTCTAACCAATGTGTTATTGCTTCTGGGTTGAAACAGTGTTTACATGGTAATTGTGTTATTATTTCATTATCATCAAATTCTGTTTGAATTATTGGACAGATATCATTTTTATAGTTATCATCATTTTTTTTGAATTGTAATTTTTTTAATTCTTTTTTCCCATTATCCGATATAACCTTTTTATATTTTTTATCGGAGAATTCTAAACTATTTACTATACTATTTTCCAATTCATCATATAAAATATTATTTCTTTGATTGTCAACAAAATCATTAAAAAAATAATAATTTTCAAACGGATATCTTGGCGAAAAGGAACCCGTTGAATAGGTTTCGGTTTCGGTTGTTTCGGTTTCCAATATAGATGAATAAATATTTTCCGAATTATCGTTTAACAACGATAAGTTAAATGAATTATTTCTAACTCTATAATTATTTAATAATTCATTTAATGAATTAATAAGTATGTTTGTTCTCTCTTCATTTATAAATCTGAACATAATATAATTTATATAATTTATATTATTATTTTTATTACATTTAATAAATAAAATTTAGATCTATAATTTTATAACGCTTATTGAATAATATACTTATCAGTTTTTTCCATTTTAATTCCAAAGTTTCGATTACATTTATACTTATTATTTCGTTATTATCTTTATTGTGCTCTTTACTGTGCTCTTTACTGTGCCGTTTTGTATTACTTATACTTATACAATTATCATTTTCATATTTCATGTGATTGATTCTACAATTCAAGCGGTCTTTTTCGTCACCCTTAACTATTCCATATTTATTTTGATATTTAAAAGCATTTTTTTGTTTGTCCAATGTTTGTTTGCTTACATTATTAAAATCAATTAGTGACCAAGTATTATTACATTGATTTATTTGCGGAGTATGTATTATT
>Ga0209223_10003173_pt1 | contig 15803 bp, 12 predicted proteins | sample COG_06_FD_184750 | JGI IMG/M metagenome (GOLD analysis project Ga0209223, IMG submission 184750) | Pelagic Microbial community sample from North Sea - COGITO 998_met_06 (SPAdes) (version 2) | ecosystem: Environmental > Aquatic > Marine > Neritic zone/Coastal water | place: Helgoland, sampling...
TGTGATAGATGCAGATGGCAAAGCAGGTAATGGGATTCAATTATTCAACGCTTCCAACAGTTCTATTAGAGTGCTTGACAGTAAATCGGCAACTTATTCAGGTCTTAAATGGAGAAAGGAAAGTGCGGACCTTGCTGTATACCGTTCTGATAAAAATAAAAGCTATGAAGACAGCACGCATCAAGTCCTTGCATGGAGAGCTTTAGGTACTAAAAAGGAAAATGCAGCCTTGTTTGATCAAGCCAATCAGTCAAATTACCCGACTGATAGCAGGGTGGTTAACAACAGCAGTTTAACATGGTCGGACAATGGAGAGAGTATCTTTTTTGCCATTAAAGAGTGGGTTAAAAGACCTGAGAAGGACACTACAAGAATTGTCAAGAAGGATTATCAAGACCTTTCTGATGAAGCACCTGCGGTTCAGGTTTGGCACAGTAAAGATGTTCAAGTTATTCCCCAACAGAAACAATTGGCTGATAGAAAAAGAGAAGATCAGTTCGTTTCAGTCTGGCACATCACAGAAAATAAATTTGTGCAATTGGCAAATGAATTGACTGAACGCATTAATCTACAGACAGATGTGGATGTACTGATAGGTTATGATGGAACTCCTTATGATTCAGATGCAATGTTTGGTAGAGGAAGCAATGATGTTTATACCATAGACTTAAATACAGGAGCAAAAGAGAAGATTTTCACAAAGAATAATTTCGTTTATGATGTCAGCCCAAATAGTAAGTATGTGGCCTATTCATTGAATAACGAAATATATGTTTATGACATCGCTTCAAAAACGAGTAAACAGGTCTCTCAAGGCTCAGGGGCTGTATTTGTCAACTTGGATGACGATCATCCAACACCTCAAAAACGACCATATGGGTTTGTGGCATGGGAAAAATCGGGCGATTCATTTTTTGTAAACTCAAAATATGATGTCTGGCAATTTTCCGTCAAGGGAGGCAAAGCAGTTAGATTGACTGATGGTAAATCAGAAGAGATCAGGCATCGATTTGCCTATCTTGATTTTGAAAATTACATCGATGCAAAGGAGCCAATGTACTTGAGCCTTTTCGGCTATAGGACTAAGAAATCTGGCTATGGAACTCTAATACCTGGAAAGCAATTGAAAAGCTTGGTTTATCAAGATGCAAGAGTAAGCAGAATTACAAAAGCTCAGGATACAGGTATCTACGCTTTTAGTTCAGAGACATTTAGTGATTCACCGGATTATTTTATTGCATCTGGAGGTTTTAATGATGTTGCTCAGGTTTCTGATACAAACCCTTTCCAGAAAGATTATGCTTGGGGAAAATCTGAAACAATTAATTATACAGATGCCAACGGCAGAGCATTACAAGGAAGCCTTTATTACCCTGCCAATTATCAGCCAGGTAAAAAATACCCGATGGTAACTTATATCTATGAAATGCTTTCAGACAGAATTCATACTTATGGCATTCCATCGCAGCGCAATTATTATAGCACAGGAGTCTTTTCACAGGAGGGATACTTTGTACTACAACCAGACATTAGGTTTGATGCAGGTGAACCAGGAATTTCTTCAGTAAAAACTATGGAGATTGCTGTTAAGGCTGTAGTGGATATGGGAATGGTGGATGAAAAACGCGTAGGACTTATCGGACACTCATGGGGAGGTTACCAAGCAGGTTATGCCGTGACACAAACAGATATTTTTGCAGCAAGTGTTGCTGGGGCTGGCTTGACCAACCTTACGAGCATGTACGGAATGATCGCTTGGGCTTTTGGTGGGGCTCCTGAGAATGCACATTTTGAAGTAGGTCAAGAACGAATGGATGTGCCTCCTTATGAAGACGTGGACAGGTACATAAGAAACTCTTCCGTATTTAATGTTCATAAATTGAATACCCCATTGCTTTTTGAAGTAGGAGATGCAGATCAAAATGTAGACTGGAGGCAAGGAACGGATTATTACAATGCGGCAAGACGGGCTGGGAAGCAATTTGTCATGATTGTATATGCTAACGAAGGGCATGGCCTAAGACAAGATAAAAATCGTTCTGATTACCAGTATCGTATCTTAAAATGGTTCGGACATTACTTAAAAGGAGAGGAAGCCGCAGACTGGATCAACCAAGGAATCTCTTATGAAGACCAAATGAAAAACCTCAAAAACTGGAAGAAATAAAATTCTGGTATCATTTTGGAAATACCTTCTTTGAACAACAACAAAGGAGGTCATTATGAAAAAATATTTACTAGGGGTTTTGGCCATAGTGCTAATATCAAGTTGCGAAGTTTTAATAGTAGAGGAATACCCTTACGATGCTAGGGAGAATTTCCTCGGTCGCTTTGAAGCAGAAGAGTACAGCGAGACTTTTGATGAGTTTACTTATTATGACGTGCGTATACTCAGAGATAATGACATTGGTAGTCCTGTTGTTTATTTAAGAAATTTCTACGGACTAGGGTTAGAAGTAGTTGCAGAAGTACGTGGCGATAGACTGACAATCCCTACACAGCGCATTGACGGATATGTGATTCAGGGTACCGGCAGATTAGATTATGAAGACATTGTGTTCACTTATTCTGTAGAAAGTACTGAAAGAGGAAATAGATACATCGAATTCTGTAACACAGTCTACGATAGAAGATAGTTGTTTTGAGTTGATTCGCATATGGCGAATATTTGACCTGAAAAGCGCACCGACTGACCGCGGTGGGCTTTTTGCTTTTACGTTTTAGCGAGCACAGGAAGGTTTTGATCCTCAAATTACCATACACAAAAAATACCTGCATGTAAAAGTTGAAACATCCTATATTTACAGCCGTATTAAACCAACTGTACCTACTATCACGAACATGAGAAATGCCTTAAGACCTATTTTGGTTTGTTTGATTACAGTCTTTTTTATCCAGTCTCCTACATTTTCACAAGCGCCTAAAAAGCTCAATGCCGCCGAGATAAAGGCTGCTTTGAACAAGCTTGAAGTGCTCGGTTCGGTATTGTATATGGCTGCGCACCCCGATGATGAGAATACTAGGCTTATTGCTTATATGTCTCAGGAAAAGAACCTCAGGGCCGGCTATATGGCCATGACGAGGGGTGATGGTGGACAAAATCTAATCGGTACAGAAATTAGAGAATACCTAGGTATCATCAGGACACAAGAATTATTAGCCGCTAGAAGGACGGATGGATCTGAGCAATATTTCACAAGGACAAATGATTTTGGTTTTTCTAAAGATCCGGATGAAACCTTTAATACTTGGGACAAGGAAGATGCCTTGGCAGATGTGGTTTGGAATGTAAGGAGGTTCAAGCCAGATGTAATGATCGCTCGCTTCGATACAACACGAGGTAGACCTGGAATGCATGGCCATCACACTGCATCAGCTTTATTGGCATTAGAGGCTTATGATATTGCCAATGACCCAACCAAATTCCCTGAGCAACTAAAATATGTTGAACCATGGCAGCCAAAAGGCCTTTATTGGAACACCTATAATTTTGGAAGAGGTGGCGCCAACCACGAGGGGGAAGCTGGCTATTACACAATTGATTTTGGTGCCTACAACGAATTGCTTGGTAAATCTTACGGAGAAATAGCAGCATTAAGTAGCAGTGAACACAAATCTCAGGGTTTTGGTAGAATGGGTTCCAGAGGCGAGAACAGGGAATTTCTTATGCGTTGGAAAGGTGACGTGGCTGAAACAGATATTTTTGAAAACATAGATCAAACATGGAATAGGGTAGCGGGTGGTAAGGCCGTTGAGAAATTGATTAAAAAAGCCAATCAGAATTTCGATGTACAGGATCCATCCGCAATCATTGGTGATTTGATGGCCGCAAGAGCGGCATTATTGAAAATCGAAGATGACTATTGGAGAGAAGTAAAGCTGAAAGAGTTAAATGTAGTCATCAAGTCTGTATTGGGCATCTACCTTGAAGTAGCTGCAAGGAATTATAGTGCTGTTCCTGGTGAAAACGTACCTGTTTATTTCGAAGCGGTGAATAGATCAAATACCAATGTGACGCTCAAGTCGGTGGTCATTGAAGGAGTTAATAAAAGCATTACTGTCAATAAGGGATTGAGCAATAACATGCGAATGATGTCGAATGATACCATCATGATTCCAAATGAAATGGCATATTCTCAGCCTTATTGGTTAGATAAAGAAGGGTCATTGGGCATGTACCAGGTTGATGACCAAGAGAAAATTGGTTTGGCCGAGAATCCTGCAGCATTATCGGCTACTTTTTATCTAGAGATTGATGGGCAGATATTTGATTATACTACTGATGTTATTTACAAAAGAAGTGACAGGGTTAAAGGAGAAGTCTACCGACCCTTTGTGATTACACCTCCTGTAATGGCTGATATTAAGGAGTCGGTGCTTATTTTCCCTGACAATGAACCTAAGACGGTCACTGTTGTTGTGAAATCTGGAAGATCAGATGTAAAAGGAGTCGTAAAATTGAATTTACCAAATGGTTGGAAATCAAACCCAGCACAAGTCAATTATGATTTAGAAAATAAGAACCAGGAATTATCAGTCTCATTTTCTGTTTTACCGCCAGAAAATGCAGATGAAGCTTATTTAGGTGTTATAGCAACTTACAATGGCAAAAATTACGATCGTGGGTTAAAGACAATAGAGTACGATCATATTCCAGTACAAACCATATTCCCTAAGTCTAATACCAAGGTAGTGCGTGTTGATATACAAAAGACTGGACAATATGTGGGTTATATCATGGGATCAGGTGATGCCATCCCAGAAAGCTTAGAGCAAGTTGGCTATACAGTTACTATTCTTGATCCAAACACAATCACAGCAGAGAGCCTTGAGGCATACGATGCTGTGATAGTCGGAGTAAGGGCGTTCAATACGCTAGATAGAATGAGTGTTATCCAACCAAGGTTAATGGAATATGTAAAAGGAGGCGGTACGGCGATTGTTCAGTACAATACGTCTATGAGAAACCAGCCAGAAATTGGGCCTTATCCATTTCAGATTTCACGCGATAGGGTAACTGTTGAAGGCGCTGATATAAGAATCCTTGCACCTGACCATCCGGTCATAAACGGGCCAAACAAGATTACAGATAAAGATTTTGAAGGTTGGGTGCAAGAAAGAGGACTTTACTTCCCGAATAAATGGGATGCTCACTACACACCAATATTATCTAGTAACGATCCAGGAGAAACACCAAAAGATGGAGGCTTATTAGTCACGGAATATGGGGAAGGATTTTTTATGTACACCGGTTATTCATGGTTCAGGGAATTACCAGCAGGTGTGCCGGGTGCTTTCAGGATTTTCACAAATATGATTTCTGTAGGGAAAGAGAAACCTAAAAAGACTAGATTATAGCAAGAAATTATCAAATAATGGTAGAAGAATCAAAAGACATTGAAGAGGGAAAACCTCCATTTTTTAGTTCTTGGTCCAGGATGTACGCATTTGTAATGGGCACCTTGGCTGTATTAATCCTTTTGTTTTATCTCTTTACAGAACATTACAAATGAGTACTATAGATTGGATTGTACTTTTTGGTACACTCGTTTCCATTGTGGTCTACGGCGTTTGGAAATCAAGGGGCACCAAAAACATGGAAGACTACCTCAAGGGTGGGACAGACATAAAATGGTGGGCGATTGGTTTATCTATTATGGCTACTCAGGCATCTGCCATTACTTTCCTTTCCACACCAGGACAGGCTTATAATGATGGCATGGGCTTCGTCCAATTTTACTTTGGATTACCGATTGCCATGATCATTATATCGGTCTTCTTTTTACCAATTTATTATAAACTTAAAGTATACACGGCCTACGAATACCTAGAAACGCGTTTTGATATGAAAACGCGAATGTTGGCGGCTTTTATCTTTTTGATACAAAGAGGTTTAGGTGCAGGTATTACAATTTATGCTCCATCTATAATTTTATCTTCTTTACTAGGCTGGGACTTAAAAATCACGAATGTATTGATAGGTACACTGGTGATTGTTTACACCGTTTCAGGTGGGACCAAAGCAGTGACCCAAACCCAAAAGACTCAAATGGCGGTAATGATGGGGGGAATGATTGTGGCTGGTATTCTTGTGATCATTTCATTGCCGACAGGCGTTGGTTTTGGGGATGCCCTGAATGTTGCAGGCAAGATGGGCAAATTGAATGTGGTAGATTTTGAATTTGATTTAAAGAACCGTTATAGTTTTTGGTCTGGCATGACGGGTGCTGTGTTCTTGTTTATGTCTTATTTTGGAACGGACCAATCTCAAGTACAAAGGTATTTATCGGGAAAATCACTAGCTGAGAGTCGTTTAGGGCTGATGATGAATGCGCTTTTGAAAGTGCCAATGCAATTCCTTATTCTATTTATTGGGGTAATGGTCTTTGTATATTACCAATACAACGAACCACCGGTATTCTTCAATGATACTGTCAAGCAAAAAGTATATGATACAGAATATGGCAATGATTTTAAGTCATTAGAAGATGATTACGGCACTTTATTCGATGAGAAATTAGAGGCTGTTAATGACCTGAATAAAGCGATTAAAACAGAAAATGAAGGCTCCATAGAGGACGCGCAATTATTGGTTAATTCCATTCAAGCAGAATCTGATGTACTAAGGGGTGAAGCCAAGGAAATGATTGAGGCTGCGATTCCGGGAGCAGAGACCAACGACAAGGATTACATTTTTATGAACTTTGTGATGAATGTGCTGCCTGTCGGTATAGTAGGCCTGCTGTTTGCAGTGATCTTCTCTGCGGCCATGTCTTCGACCTCATCTGAGCTAAACGCCCTTGGGGGTACAACCACCATTGATTTTTATAAACGAAGGGTCATGCAAGGAGAATCCGACTTACATTATTTAAAGTCATCTAAGCTCTTTACGCTGGCCTGGGGTATCCTCGCTATTATAATTGCATCAACGTTATCTCTTTTTGAGAACTTGATTCAGGCTGTAAACCTTATTGGATCTTTATTCTATCCAACAGTATTGGGCATCTTTATCGTGGCCTTTTTCTTTAAAAGCATTAAGTCGAATGCAGTATTCATTGCTGCAATTATCAGTCAGTTACTGATTATTTATATCCATTATCTCAACACGCAAGGAACTGCAGGGATCTTCACCATGGGCTTTTTATGGTACAATGCGCTAGGTTGTTTGATGGTGGTTGTAATCAGTTTTTTGTTAAAGATCTTTAAAGATAAATAAAAACCATTGATTTTGTAAACATTAACATATGTTAATGTTTACATGTTAAAATTGGAGGTATCAAATTTCAACGTCAGTTCAGGTTGTTTTTCTTCACGCTTTAGAAAGAAGTTGATAGGTGATTCATCAATAAGAACAAAAGGCATCATTTTAGACTTTAGTTTAAAACTTGAAAGACTGGCAAAAGCATCGGACATTGGAAACCTCGGCATCCTATAGGGGTGAGTACTTGAATGGATTACTCCCGAATTCTGTCCTACAGCGGCTGCAAATCCTACTTCTTCAACAATCGCCTTCATCTTAATGTCATATTCACCAAAAGGGTAAGCGAATACTTTTGGCGTGATGCCTAGTTTTTCCTCAATAAGTTTTTGCCCATTTGTAAGCTCGTTTTTAAAGATGATATAGCGGTTTTCTTCGGAGAGGTTAAGGAAATACTGGTGTGTTTCGGTATGATTTCCAATTTCAATCCCTTCATCGGATAACATTTTGATATCGTCCCAAGACATATAATCTCCGGAACCAATGTCTTTCGTATTAATGAATAATGTGGCAGTCACATTGTGCTTCTTTAGCAAAGGAAAACCGTTGGTAATAAAGCTTTTAAAGCCATCATCTATAGTCAAAACAGCCGTCTTTTGACCCGTCTGATTTGATTGTAAGTATTCATTGGCTTTAGATAGTGTAACTATGTGATAATCATTGTCTTTTAAATAGTTAATATGTGCTTCAAAATTTTCAATTGATGTATTAGTTGTCGGATACCTTCCGTCTCCAAATCTGTGGTAAATGAAGCTCACTACATGCTTATCATTCTCCTGTCCAAATGATTTAAGTTGTGGTGTACAAACAAGTAGAAAAAGGGTAATCAACAATGTAAATTTCTGATGCATGGTTTAGTAATTAATCGACAATGAATTTAGGGTCAATTTGGTACGTGTCGTATTTTGTCAACTTGTTAAATCGTATGACGGTACTTAATTGAGCTACATATTCCTCTCTTAATTCTGAATAATGGCTAAGGTCATTTATTAGGTCAAAAGGATCATCAGTTTGAGCTCTTTTGTCCCTGAAGCCTTGGTAAGCATTTGTCCGTCCAATTGTAATGAAGTAACCCTTTATAGATTCTTCTATGTTTTCATATTGACGCAGATAGATTGTCTTATCACCTCTTTTAACATTGGAAGCAATACGGGGTTCATTTTTATTGAATGACCATATTCCAAAAAGGTTATTCGATTCAGAGAATATTCTTGAATTTCCCCACCCACTTTCAACAGCAGCTTGTGCCAAAATAATGCTATTAGGGTGCGTATTGAGTGCATTCATGAGGTCGTTATAATTCTCCTTCTTATAAGTGAATTTCAATTCATCAATAAAAAGTGAATCTGAAACGGTCCAGTCTTTTGACTTTTCTAAAAGCGCAAGCCGCATTGCTTGCCGCTTCAATTTAAGTTTCGCAACTAGAATAGCCGGAAGCAATGCTGAAATGAATTTGTCCTTTTTTATCGAGATTGGGAGTACATCTAGATTGACAATATGACTGTACAGGATAGGCCTAACCAAAGTATCAGATAACGAAATAATGTCTGTGGGCTGGTTCACCTCAATTGTTTCCGTAAGAATTTCGAAAGTAGCCTTTGTTTTTACTTCCTCAGTTCTTGCACAATTGCTTAACAACAGCACTAAGGCGAATAATGAAATAGGCAATTTAACCTTCATAAATAGTGGGGAAGCGCCTCTTAAAAAGTCAATACTTGAGCTCATACATCTTATTCTTGATGCGACAAATGTAAGTAGATTATTAGGCTTTCATTTTTCAATTAATCAATATGACATTTAAAGTACAACTGGTATTCAAAGCAAAGGCCGTCACTTTCGCTTGAAATTAAAAAATATTTTGTTAGCCGCTCCATCAGAAATGACAACCTTTAGCGTACCTAATTCTAATTTATATTCAATTCTTTTTGGGAAATCATGTTGGGAATTTTCACTTACGAATCCAGTCTTAGAAAGGGATGTAATTTCAAAGTAAGTAGGGGCATCATTCCCTGGTACATCGGCTACATAATAAACTTTATTGTCTTTTAACTGAATGCTTAAACCTTCCACAAAAGTGGTGTCTGTTCCTTGAAAGCTTAATCCTTTACCCTGAATTTGATTATTTTCAAAAAGCCAGTATTCCATTGCAGAAGTGCCTTCTTTCATGCCTTGTCTTTCCCAATTGTCTTCCAGCCATGTAAACTCTTGAATCGAATATGGCTTTTGCTGCGCCTGAATTGTTAAACTCATTAGTAGTAAAAATATCGTGATCGAGGTTTTCATGATTTTGATTAAAAGGTACTTATGAATTTTAAATAATTTGTTAATCCCTTTAATTATTTGACCATTGTGAATCTCACAAATTCAATGTGATAAAAAAGATAATTATTTTTTTGCGTCTTTTTTTGAGTTCTCCGTCTACCGGGTGAATTAGAACTTAAAAACATAAACATAGAGTCATGAAAAGATTACACGTAAATATCCATGTCAACAACGTAAATGAGTCACTTAACTTTTATAACGCATTGTTTAATGAGCAACCTACGGTTACAAAAGAAGATTATGCCAAATGGATGTTGGAAGATCCTAGTGTGAATTTTTCCATCTCTTTGGCCAAAGGTGAGGTAGGAGTTGCGCACTTGGGCATACAAGCAGAAAATGTAGCTGAACTGGATGAGCTTTATAAAAACATCGAAAATGCTGATGCTAAGATGAGAGAAGAAGGGCATACAGTCTGCTGTTATGCGCAATCAGAGAAGGCATGGGTTAAAGATCCACAAAATGTAGAATGGGAAGCTTTCCATACCTATGGTGAAGCTGCAGTCAACAAAAATGAGGAAACTTCGTGTTGCGATGACACTTGCTGTCCAGCCTAGTACTACAAGATTGGATTAAAATACATTAAAAGTAAAAACTAAGTTTGCCGACTTTTAAGAGTTGGCAAACTTAAAATCTAAAAAAAATACCACAGTCATCCTGAACTTGTTTCAGGATCTACATAAATTGAAAATATGAATCCCAGTTGCCAATTAGTTGCACCTGTATTTCAAGAATACAGAGACATATTAACGCGTTTTATTACAAGCAGGGTAAAGGATCCTGTAGACAGAGAAGAACTTTTGAGTCAGGTAATGATGAAAATCTATGATAACTGTGAAAAGGTAGATGGAATTAGAAATACAGAAGCCTGGCTGATTACGATTGCAAAAAATACGATTATAGACTATTTCAGAGAGCAACAAAAAAGACAGTCGGAAGCGCTGCCGCTTAATCTGGGCGAGATTATTGATCAAGACCTTATCCAACAGCTCAGTGATTGCATTCCCTCATTAATTGAAAAATTACCTGAGAAGTATGCAAAACCCTTAATTGATGCTGATTTGAAAGGCATACCGCAAAAGCAATTGGCAATAGATTATAACATGAGTGAATCAGGCTTGAAATCTCGCGTACAACGGGGCAGAGCTCAATTGAAAGATTTATTTACCGAATGTTGTGGTCATTTACTGGAAGTAGAAGCGCATTGCAAACCTAAATCTTGTTGATTTCACTATGAAATTGTTAGTTTTAAATGACCCAACCAAAGAGCCACTAATATGAAAGTCAAAATCAATTATTCTCTTGTACTATTATGTATTGTTTCTGCTAACCTTTTCGGCCAAGGTGCCATCCGTTCTGAAGTACTTCCTGACACTAAAGCTGTTGAAGCGGAATTAATTAATGATGAATTAAAGAACCCTTGGGGAATGGCTTTTTTGCCCAATGGTGATTTGTTAGTGACTGAAAAAACGGGTGAGATTGTCTTGTTGAGAGATGGCGTAATAATTAATAAGGAAGTTCAAGGAGGTCCTAAAAGCAAGACACAAGGGCAGGGTGGACTATTGGATATCAAATTACATCCTGATTTTGAAAATAATCAATGGGTCTATTTCACTTTTGCTAGTGATAAAGGAAAAGGCAAAGGGGCTATGACCGCTTTTTCAAGAGCAAAATGGAATGGTGATAAATTTGAGAAGCATAAAGTATTGTACAAAGGAAGTCCGAATACTAAAAAAGGTCAGCATTTTGGTAGTAGAATAACTTTTGATAGCGAAGGTTATGTCTATTTTTCAATTGGTGATAGGGGTAACAGAGATGAAAACCCTCAAGACATCACTAGAGATGGTGGGAAAATCTATCGACTTAATGCAGATGGTTCTATTCCTCAGGACAATCCATTTGTGGGGCAATCAGGTGTCAGAGAAGCTATTTATTCCTATGGGCATAGAAACCCTCAAGGATTAACAACTCATCCAGTGACAGGCGATGTCTGGGAGAGTGAGCATGGCCCGCAAGGAGGTGATGAAATCAACTTAATCCGAGCAGGAAAAAATTACGGCTGGCCTGTGATTAGTTATGGTATCAACTACAGTGGTACAACTTTCACCGATATCACTGAAAAAGAAGGTATGGAACAGCCAGCTTCTTATTGGGATCCATCAATTGCGGCTTGTGGTATGACTTTCCTGTCGGGTGATGCTTACCCTAACTGGAAGAATAATTTGATCGTTGGTTCTTTAAAATTTAGCTACTTAATTCGTTGTGAAATCGAAGGAGGAAAAGTGGTGCGACAAGAGCAAATTGCTTCCGGCATCGGACGCGTAAGGTCCGTAATCGAAGGGCCTGATGGCTTGCTTTATGTTGGTGTCGAAGGCAAGGGCTTGTATAAATTGGTGCTTACCAAATAAAGTGCCCATCAGTTATTTAAGGTAAAATTGAGAAATCAATTTCCGGAGCTTTCCCTAAAGCTTTTCGATCAATGAAGCTATCAATCTCTGTCCAGCCTGTAAAGAAACCACAGTTTTTCATAAAGAAATTAGTGCCTTCAGCGCCTCCGGCGTAATCCATTCTCGATTCCTAACGCGCTGTGGCATCTGCCGTGAATTTGGCTTGTGTCATTTCATGCCACTCTCCATTGGTGTCATAAACTCATTGGTTTGTATATAAGCCTTTCCTTGTTTGATTTCCTGTTTCTGTATGAAAGTTTTCCAGAAAGGAGTGAGGCCTTTTTAGATAAGTATCAGTCTTCGGCCTATTAAATGAGGCAATCAATTCCCAATCCCCAATTTCAGGAGCATAAAAATAAGCAGTGTAGTCTGTGGAGTTATTTCCTGCCGGTTGTCCTTTGAGCAAAAAACGCTAGTTATTCCCTGACTTCCACATGTATTTGCGATAACTCTGCCCACCAGAGCCTTCATTACCAAATTCACCTGTATACACATCCTTGCCCTTTTTTGGCATTTTTATGCGCTGATCGGCTGGGATGTCATCTGGATTGTCAGTTTTAAAGGGACTCCAAACCGAGAATAAGATTCTTCTCTCATCAGCTCCATTTACTTGTATTCCAAAATAACCTTCTGCAAAACCATTCGCCATAAAATAACTTCCTAAAACGTCTTCGCCTTCAGGCACATTGATTTCATTGTAGAAATAGACAATATCTGAAGCTGCTTCTGGCACTTGATAGGTCAGATGAACAGATGGCCCTCTACGTCCCCAATAAAAGTCTTCTTGGGCGAAATAATTTTTTCCTTTGGTAGCAGGTCCACCAATAAGAACATCTGAAATATCAATGTTAGATCCATCTTCTTGCGCTAACTCAAGGAAGTAATAACCTGGTGATTTAATATTAAATTGACCTATTGGCACCAAGTCAAAATCATCATTAGTGATTTCAATATTTGTCGATTTTTTGTTGAATGTTGCTTTTAATTGCCCTGAGTCCTTATTTGACTTGGCTTTGAGCCCAATGTTTAGATTGCCGGTTTCACTTACATAAAAGTAAGTCTTTGCTATTGTCCCTAATTTATTCCAATCTGTCAGACCATTTTGAAGTACTGACCTGTCTTGACGACTATTTATTCCTTCTATCCATGAATTACCTTTGGTTGGAACACTAATTGGAACATCTGCTTGTGTCAGAAGTACTGGTTTTGATGTGCAGCTAATTATTGTGACAATTACGATTAAGAATAAAAGCGGCTTCATATAATTTGAGTGGTTTGATCAGCAAATTAGAAATAAGATCAAGATGACAAAAGAGAAGTTATTCAAGGGTATTTATAGATTTGATATTTTTGCTTAACATTGGGTATGGAGGGTGGAAATATACAAGCAACTTTTGCAGAGGTCTTAATGGCAAGTAGTGACTTGACAGCTGATATGGATTTTTTCATTAAGATTGGATTTAGGTTGGATAAGATATTTCCTTCTGATGATCCATCAGTCGCTAGAATGTCTGGACATGGATTAAACATTAGATTAGACAAAAGCGCAAGCACAAGCCCAACTGAAATCAATATCCTTACCGATAAGCCTGAGTTAATAGCTGAAAGCAAGAATAGGCTTATTGCGCCGAATGGTATAATTGTTAACCTTTTACCAAAGAGCTTTACTTTAGAAATTCCAAAAACCCAGCATCAATTTGAGGTGAGAAAGCTGCGTGATAACGACCCTTGGATGATCGGAAGGGCTGGAATGCTTTACCGGGATTTGATTCCTGAGCGCCTGGGTGGATCCATCATTGCATCACACATTAGAATTCCCAATGGAGGGCCAGTTCCTGATATGGTCCATTATCATACTATTGGCTTTCAATTGATCTTTTGTTACAAAGGCTGGGTCAAACTGGTTTACGAAGATCAAGGAGCTCCATTTATTCTCAATGCTGGTGATTGTGTAACTCAACCCCCTGAAATACGGCACCGTGTTCTGGAAGCTTCGGACAATTTGGAAGTAATTGAAATAGGTGTTCCAGCTGATCATATGACTACAATTGATCATGAAATGGAATTGCCAAATGCAATTTTTAATCCTAAAAGGGAATTTAGCGGCCATACATTCTGCCACCATAAAGTAAAGGACGCCATTTGGAAGCCGTGGAGCATAGCCGGTTTTGAGTTTAGAGAAACGGGAGTTAATGACTCGACGAATAAAGCGGCTTCAGTTCATGTTATACGTCCAGAAAATGCATTAAAAGAACACGCACCCTTCAGTCACGACATCGACATTCATTTCACTTTTGTGATGGAAGGAAGCTTTACTTTAAAAGTAGTAGGAGTAGAAGATAAAATACTTAAAGCGGGAGATGCCTTTGTGATTCCCCCACAATTGCGGTATCAAATGCTGAAGCCTTCAAAAGAACTTGAGCTTTTAGAAGTAACCCTTCCTGGTAATTTTGATAAAGTCAATTAGACCAGGCGTACATTTACCTAAGCACATCATTTATTGGCTCAATTGGAGGTGGAATGTCCGTATCACCTAACATTTGCTTTAGATCAATTTCTATTGTCCTACAGAGTGAGAGCATCGGAATAGAATTCCCATTGCCCTCAAAAGGGTTTTCGGAAGAGTCAGCGACTAACTCCATCAAAATAAAGATCCAACCAACAACAAGACTAAACGGAATTGTCAACCAGCCTCTAAGGTCACCCATTTCATCAAACTCAGTAATCATTCCAAAAGGCAGTAGCATAATGAAAATCACAATGAAGATGAGACTGATACTGCCATATTGTCGAGGCAATGGGAATTTCTTAATACGTTCACATTGTCCTTGAAGTGTATAAAGGTTATTCAATTGGTTCTGAAGTTCCATATGACGGAAGTCGTCTATTAGATTTTCTGATCTCAAGTGTTTGAGTTCTTGCGATTGTTTATCGATGATGTGTGTTGCTGTATTTGAAAATTTCAATACATGATCTACTTCTTCATGATGCAAATGTTCATGTAAATCCTCTTTTTCGGCACCATTCAGACTGATTTTAATCCCATAAGATTTCATTCTTTGCTTGATAGTTCGAGCAACACGACCACCTTGATTAAAATGCTCCCATTGTGCTGGAATTAGCATTTGCTTTCTTAATGCATAAAGCCAACCAATGTGCCTGTGAATGATTCTTTTATGAATGTGGCTTAATGCTTCATTATCTAGGTCCTCAACAGTAAATTGATTGCCTACATACGCCCGAATACTTGAACCGTAAGCACGGCTACTATTTACTATACCACCCCAAATTTTTCGGGCTTCCCACAGCCTTTCGTAAGCGTTGTTATTTTTAAAACCGGCAAAGAATGCAACTGCAATACCCATGACTGACAATGGTAACCAAGGAATTTTAATCCATCTAAAGCCACCTACCTCAAACAAAAGAGTAACTATGGTTGGCCATAGGGTAAGTACAATTATGTGAGGAAGCGTGACGTAAAGTAACCTGAATACATTAACGTATTTTCTTACAATCATGCCGGTAAGATAATAATTGTTAAAAGAATTTAAGCTTGAACTTTGCTCTTTTTCTTATAAAGGGCGAACACATTTCCACCAATTAATAATACCATCCCGAGTAATGTCATTGTTGTGAATTCATAGCCCTCGAATATTACGGAAATTGTAATTGCAATTACCGGCACTATTACTACCGTGTATGCTGCTTTATCTGGCCCAATTCTACCGATCAAAGTTAAATAGCCACTAAAAGCAACTAGTAATCCGAAAATGGCGAGG
>Ga0209223_10003185_pt1 | contig 15751 bp, 14 predicted proteins | sample COG_06_FD_184750 | JGI IMG/M metagenome (GOLD analysis project Ga0209223, IMG submission 184750) | Pelagic Microbial community sample from North Sea - COGITO 998_met_06 (SPAdes) (version 2) | ecosystem: Environmental > Aquatic > Marine > Neritic zone/Coastal water | place: Helgoland, sampling...
GAGCGATGCGGGCGCCGCTTCGATCGAGGCCTACGTCGGTGTAGAGATGATTAGCTACGATGATTTAAGTGAAAATGACTCGGATGATTTCAAGTCCAACCTGAAAGTAACTTTCCCAGATGAGCTCAACGGCGAAAACTACTCGCTCGTATTCGAAGGTGGCTACAATGAGTTCACTCGAGCGATTGCCAACGCAGATGGTGCGGGACGTGTAGTTAGCACCGATGTCGTCGACCTAGCACTGGACGGCCGCTACTATATTAGCGAAGACATCACCCTGCGCACAGGTGTAGAACTGTTAAACCAAGAATCCAACACCACTGGTTATGCTGATGTGGATACCACTACGATCCCAGTCGCCGTCTACTACGACCTCGACGAAGCACTTAGCGTGGGACTTGGCTACCGCAATCGCAGCACTGAAGTGGGCAACCAAGTCACCGTCGCCGGCGCCAAAACCGACAGTGAAGATCATATCTTCTTTATCGGCCTCGAAAACGAAACCTCGGACATCTGGAGCTATGCGCTCGAGATCGGCTTCCAGCAACGTGATTTCGATTCCGCCACTTACAGTGATCAAGACGGCTTGTTCGCCTCACTGAACGTCAATTGGCAAGTCTCTGAGATGACCGAGCTCGCTGCTGAATTGAGCAACGAATATGGCACCGCACTCTCCAATGAGTCTGCCGATATCGCTCGCGCCGCTGTGCAGCTCAATCATACCTTTGACGAGCGCATCAGCGCAGCCCTCGGCTTGAGCTACGAAGAAATCGACTACACCGCGGCCAATAGGTCACGCGATGACGAAACTTTCTCCTCGTTCCTGTCGGTCGACTACAGACTACTGGATGGACAATGGATCCTACGCGGTACAGTCAGCTACGACGACAATAGCTCGGATGCAGCGTCGGCCAACTACACAGCACTGCGCGGCGGCATCAGCAGCATCTTTGTATTTTAATCCAATCTAGAGCGCTTCTATGCGACACTTTGTTTATTTCTACTTCCTGGGAGTTACCTTACTCCCAGGAAGTTTTCTTTTTGCTCAAGCGGGCGGGGCGGACAGCACTGAATCCTCGGTCTATCTACTGTCGCCGGTGGATAAATTGGCGATTTCGGTCTACGGCCAGCCCGACCTGAGTAGCGAACAGCGCATTTCCGACGAGGGCACCGTGTCGATCCCACTATTGGGCGAGACCCGCATCGGCGGCATCACCGTCTCCAAAGCGCAGAAGTTGATCGAGGCGGCCTTGATCGAACAACGCTATTTAGTCACGCCGGTCGTCACCATCAGCATCGAAGCATTCTCGCCCAAAGTGGTGACAGTGCTCGGTGAGGTTGAGAATCCCGGCTCAATTGCCATTCCGGAGGGCCGCAATGGTTTACCGATACAAGTCGCCATCGCTGAAGCGGGCGGCTTTACCGGCGCCGCGCAAAAGACCGAAGTGCAACTCAAGCGCGCGTCGCTACCGGGGGCGCGCCAAACCGGCGACTCCTTGGTGGTCAACGTCAGCAAGTTGCTCGACTCGAAGTCCAAGCAAAGCGAGTCCATTCTCGCTGGCCCCGACGACGTGATCTTTGTCCCACGGCGGCTGTTTTAATCTGCCTTGCATGGCTGTGGCTGCATTTCCTTGCGGACGCTCGAATCGCCTAGCGCCGAGTACCTGTTGCCTATGCGCACGGCCTCAGCTATGAGGCGCACCAAGGGCGCACAGGTTCGAGCGGCACCACCATCAGTACGTAGTAGTAGTTTACAAATTGGTTTTTTCGCTTAGGAATACGACCAAGGGCGGCAGCGTCCACAATCACTTCCCCACATTTAACGACCACAGCCAGCGATTCCCTAGATATTATGCACACCTCAAAGTCTAACCCAGCGCCCGCCACTGCCAATCAAAGCGCCGCCGAGTTCATTTCACTGGCCGATCTATTTCATATCATCCGCCAGCGCTGGATCCTAGCCTCCAGCGCCGCGTTGGTGCTCGCCGCACTGTTTGCGATTGTGTTGCTCAACCAGACGCCGCAATACGAGGCCGAGGCCTCCTTGGTAGTCGATCTGCGTGCCGACAAAGTCGTCAACGTGCAGGAAGTGGTCGAAAATAGCGTGCAGAACAGCAGCTTGCTCGAGACCGCGATGAATACCCACATCGAGCGCCTCAAAAGCCGCAGCCTGGCCGGTAGGGTGGTCGAATCACTTACCGAGGCACAGCAGGTCAAGTTAACTGAGGCCTTCACTGGACCGCTCGAGGAGATTCCGCTCGAAGAACGACCCGAGCTGACGGGCCTGATCATCGGAGAAATGCTGACCATCTCCTGGCTACCGGATTCGCAGGTGCTGCGGGTGCGCGTCAAGCATGCCGAGCGCCACTTGGCCAAACTAGTCGCCGATCGCTACGTGCAGCTCTACATTAATTCGCAATCGGACCTACGCGGTCAGTCCAACGAACAGGCGGTTGAGTTCCTCGATGCCCAGACCGTTGAGCTCAAGCAGCGCCTCGAGCAAGGGGAAGCGGCGCTACAGGCCTACCGCAGCGACAATGACCTAGTCACCGTCGAGCAAAGCCAGCAGATCGTTACCGAGCGCCTCAGCGACCTGAGCAAGGCAGTCACCGAGGCGCGGGTCGAGTTGGTCGGGGTAGAGAGCTACCGCAAGCAAATCATTGCGGCGGGGCAAGAGCTCGACCTGATCATGAATCTGCCCTTTATTGGCGGTAAGCTCAATGTCGCGCAGATTTACAATGAGCTGCAGCGCCTCAAAACCGAGCGGCAAGTACTCGCCGGGACCTACTTTGAGCGCCACCCGTTGATGGTGGAAAACTCCGCGGGGCAACAAGCCGTGACCGAGGCGCTGTGGATGGCGATCGGCCAAGGCAGCCAAGAATATTCGGTCGAGCAAGCCCGTTTGACTGAGCAACTCGCCAGCCTCGACGCCGAGCTCGACGCCGCCAAGCAGGAATCCCGTCGCCTCGAGAGCCTCGCGATTGAGTACCGGGTGCTGTCACGCAAGGTCGAGGCGCAGCGCGACATTTTTGACCAGATCACTTCGCGCTTCAACGAAACCAGCGTTTCGCAGCAAATCAACTCCACCACCATTCGCATCCTCGACCTCGCCGCACTGCCGCGTAAGGCCGTGTGGCCGGATGTCAAAAAAATCGGCCTCGCCTCAGTGCTACTGTTTGGCTTTGTGTTTGTCGGTCTACCGTTCGGCATCGAGCTGCTGGATAATCGCTTGCGCAGTTTCGACGATATCGAGCGCTATGTCGGCAAGCCGATCCTCGGTGATATTCCGCAAAATAAAAACGACAGCGCCGAGGCGATGGCGCGGCTCAGCGCGTCCGACGACGTCACCGAGCGCGAATCGCTCGCGGCAATTTACGGTGCGTTGCGTCTCAGTCTCGGTACTTTCAGCAAGCCGCTCAGTTTGGTCGTCACCAGCTCGGTGCCGTCCGAGGGCAAATCGATCGTCGCTGCCAATTTGGCCGCCACCCTGGCCGGGCAGGGCTATAAGACCCTGGTGGTCGACTGCGACCTGCGCCGCCCCAGTCAGCACCGCTACCACAGTCTCGACAACCGCCTCGGCCTAATGGAGTGGCTGCGCAGTGATAGCCCGATCGCAGTGGATCTGATGGCCGATAGCCAGCTCGGCATTCGCGCACTCGGTGAATCGGGCAAGCATTTCCTGCTCAGCTCCGGTGGCTCCACCACCCATGCCGGCAGCATCCTCGAGAACCCGCGCATGGACCAGCTGGTCTCGCGCCTCAAGCAGGAGTTTGATATCCTGATCTTCGATACCCCGCCGGTCGGGGTGTTCCACGATGCCGCCCTGGTCGGCGATTATGCCGACCACTGTGTGTTTGTTGCTCGCCAGAATGTCACTACCCGCCAGAAGACCCGCCACTCGGTCAATTTAATGGACCGCTCGCGCGCCAAGGTGCTCGGCGTGATTTTCAATGGGGTGACCAACCTGCGCGCCGCGGCTGGTGGCTCCGGCAGCTATGCCGGTAGCTATAGCGAGCGGTATCAGTATGGCTATGGTAAGGATGCAGAGAACTATCAGAAAGGATACGCCAAATAGGAGCTATATCGCACTGAAACCAACTAGCGGCGAGGCGGGTTAGTAGCAGCTGCCCGCCGGTGCTCAAGCTCTATAGCCAACGTTAATTTTCCTGAACTCTAAAAATCACCCTCTAAACGGCGCGCATTAAATCTTTATATTTTGCGTTTGACCCTATTTGAGTCCCGACGATTACCAGTGCAGTTACGAGGCAAGTCAAGAACCACATCGAAAGCATTACGAAGCAAAGCCCGAAGATGAGGGCAGTCTAATAATGAAAATAGATCGAGCGACAGAACTGGCCGTCAATCATGCTGGTGCCATATAGAGTCGAAAACCATTAAGATTCATAATCAACTAATATCACTCAATCTCCCAGCATGATTAAACAAATAAGAAAATATCTAAACATGAGAAACTCTTTTGTATTTGTATATCAAATGGGTAAGGTTGGTTCAGATGCAATTGTACAAGCCTTAGGTAGCGACAAGTCGGAGCACATCCATACATTTTACGGGAAAAACCCAAACGACAAATACATATTCAACAACTCGCGACCCAAAAGAATCAAAGATGCTATTCACTTTTTCATTAAAAGGTTAGCCATAAAAGTAATCTTTAAGAAGATAAAAATCATAACCATCGTCCGCGACCCATTCGCCAGAGATGTGTCAATGTTTTTCCAAGACATAGAAGCCTACATATATAAATATAGAAATAAGAGTTTTTATAATTACATACAATTCAACAAAAGTGGAACAAGTCCATTAATTACGCTATTCGAAAACTGCTATGACTTCGAATACGGATTAAACTGGTTCGACAAAGAGCTCAAAAGATTTACCGGAATTGACATATATCAGTACAAACCTCAAAACGGGACAATCCGTATAGAAACCAAAAAATACTCCATCTTGTGCTTACACATAAACAGCATCTACAAAAAAAGAGATATAATATCAGATTTCTCTGGAAAAGAAGTTACAATCAAAGCATCCAACGATGGCAGAAAAAAATGGTATTCAGAAATATACAAAGAATTCAAGAAAAACATAAACAATCAGAAAGAAGCCTATAATTCAAGACACATGGACAGCAAATTAGTCAATTTTGTATCTCAATTTCATGCGCAAATAAATAATGATAAGACCATACCTTAAAAAGTTAAGAAGCAGCCTATTTCTCATAAAGAATCGGAGTAAAGTAGCTTCAAAAAGAAATGTTTACGTAAGCCATGAATCAAAATTTGAAGGATTCAACACCCTACATGAAAATACCCTGTTCATAAAATCACACCTGGGAAAGTTTTCCTACGTTAGCCGCGATTGCACTGTAAATAACGCCAAAATTGGCCGATTTACCTCAATCGCAGCAGGCGTGAAAATTGGATTAGGAATACACCCCACATCAGGAATAACGACACACCCATTATTTTATTCACCCAACACAGAACCATGCGGATTTAGCGTAATTAGCAACGAGAAAACAATTGAAAGCAAAGAAGTAAACATTGGAAACGACGTTTGGATCGGAGCCAACGCAATTATACTCGATGGCGTCAGCATTGGAACCGGATCGATAATCGGCGCTGGCGCCGTAGTCACTAAAAACATCGAACCATACCACATTGCCCTAGGAGTACCCGCCAAATCAGTCGGTAAGCGACTAAATGACAAGCATATAGAATTACTACTTAAGAGCAGGTGGTGGGAAGTAATCACAGAAGAGAACATACACGCATTTACAGACTCGTTCAACGACATAGAAAATTTCATATCCGAGCTAGATGAACATGCTAAAGAAAACAGCGAAAAAGGCTCTTAAGGTATTCGCCAATTACATAAACATGCGACAGCTCAGACCAGCTCGCATGGCAGGAAAAATTAATATAGACGGCATTATTCACTTTAGAACAAATAATGGAATAGTTGAACTTGGAGACAGCATCTCAATTAATTCATCTCACTACGCGAACCCCCTCAAGGGCTCTAGATGCAGCATCATTGTTGACAGTGGCGCTAGGCTCAAAATTGGCAACAGAGTTGGAATATCCAATTCGAACATCTACACCAAAACAAGCATCACAATAGAGGATGATGTCAACATAGGGGCAAATTGCTCAATCTTCGATACCGACTTCCACTCCCTAGACTATAATGATCGCTGCAACAATGGCGACAGCATGGTAAAAACAGCTCCAATTAAAATCAAAAAAGGAGCGTTCATCGGAGCTTCAAGCATTATTCTAAAAGGCGTTACCATAGGCGAACGGTCTATAATTGGTGCAGGTAGCGTAGTAACCAAGAACATACCAGATGACGAAATTTGGGCTGGCAACCCGGCCAAGCACATTGGCAGGTGCACTTAAATGAACGGAATTTTAATACTTTTATCACCAATCACTACCTGGCTTGCGGCATCGCCATGGCTGAGACTACAAATCGTTTTTTTGTTGTTTTATTCAGCTTATTATTCAATTAGCTCCCTTCGTCATAATCGGATATGTATTACCAATGACATCATTCTCATTTTACTATTCTTAAGCGCATTGTATATCTCAGCAATAATAAATGTATATGACTGGAACACTAAAAGCTTAAACCACATACTAGCAATGAGCTTTATAACCATATGCATGTACATCATACCCAGGCATACACTACGCAATGAAGTTAAAAACGAATTAAAAGTAAATTATCTACACATATTTTCAAAGATTGCATTCTATACATTAGCAGGATGTGTATCACTAGATTTCATAGCAATCAACCTATACAAAATAAACATATCCGACTTCCTCACGATTTCCAACGTTAAAAACGGGAACCACTATCACATACTCGGCAACATAAGGTCTGCAGCCGGCCCTACGGAAGAGCCTGCGGTCGCCGCTTACTACCTAGCGCTACTATATATGACCTCGGGGGCACTAGCCAAAACAGCGCGCACACGCACTACACATGTACAAGTCGCAGCTTTATCGATATCAATAGCTTTAACATTCTCAAGCGTCGGATACCTCCTACTGGCAGGAATACTTTTTATTGAATTCAGAAAGTTTTCATTCACCAAATATGCAATTGGGCTCATCACATTACTTTATGCTACTTTTAACTACGAAACAATATACAACCTACTAGAAGGCATTTCATTTTTTGATAAAATAACACTATCAATCGAAAACAGATCCGCTAGCTTGAGAATGCACTCCTGGAGATTATTCTACAATGCCTACCTCGCCGAACCCTACTTTGGGATCGCCCCAGGGTTTAACAATATTTTAGTTCTAACAGGTGTCCACTCCACTTTTTTTACGATCCTAATAAATTATGGAATAATAACCTTATTACCTTTTGTGTTATTCTTAATATCGATTTTCACAAACACTAAAGACTCCAATCTAAAGCTATACTTCATAATATCTCTATTGCCACACCTCATAGCCGACTACTATTTTTCTCTCGTTTTCTGGATTTTTATTGCAGTCATAGCATCCATCAATGAGCACCACAAACAAGAAAGTTAGTATCTTAACAGTGTGCTTCAATTCAGAAGCACACATAAGTGAAAACCTTAACTCCGTCTCAAGGCAAACACATCAAAGCATTGAGCATATAGTTATCGATGGAGACTCAACAGACAACACCGTCGAAATCATAAAGAGACACGCATCGTCTAATTCAAATTTCATATGGAAATCAGAACCCGACAAGGGGATGTATGACGCATTAAACAAGGCATTAGATTTAGCATCAGGAGACATCATATACTGCATGAACTCAGATGACCAACTTGCCGACCCCCTAGTCATCGAGAAGGTAGTTGAAAAATTCAAAACCGAACCAACAAGTGATTTACTAATTGGAGATATAGATTTTCTCTATTCCAACAAAAGAAGAAGTAAAAGAAGAGCGATCAGCGTTTCATCACAAGACATAGCCCTTTTCGGGAACTGCACCTTTGTGCCGCAACCAGCTATGTTTATTTCAAAAAACCTATGCGACAAAGTAGGAGAATTTGACCTTAACTACAAGATAGCTAGCGATTATGATTTCATCATTAGGGCGCTGGCAATCTCTGGAAAAAAAACAATCCCCCTGGGATTTACAACTAGCATCTTCCGAAGACATGAAAATTCACTTACAGAGACACAATCGGAGACAATGTTAAAAGAAACAAACATCATTTCCCAAAAGTATAGGAATGACATCAAAAAGACCAGATCCAGAAACATCTACAACACAGTAAGATACTTACTAAAAAACCCACAAGTCCTAACACGGAGGTTCCTGTGAAGAATAAAGTCAGAGTCCTACACATCTGCCACGACCTATCTATAGGAGGCGTAGAGGAGGCCATCAGGAGCTACACTCATGACAGTACCACAAATATTTCATTTGAAGTTATAACAATAGACAGCAAATACAATTCATTACCTCAGAATAGAAACACACGAGTAGCATACGGCGGCAAAGGATTAAATAACCCCATCTCGTTCTACAGATGTCTCAAGTTTCTCCTCACCCACAAGGCTGACATTGTAATTTTCTCCTTATGGAGAAGCACGCTGCTAGGATTACTCGCCAAACCTTTTAAAAGAGCTAAATTTGTTTGTTTCTTACACAACGAATCCTACAAAAACTTCATTGACGCATGGATTCACAAAATATCAATCAGAAACTTCGACCACATATTTGTCGACTCCGAGTGCACCCAAAGATCGCTAGTTCCAGAAAATAAAAACACCAACACTAGCATTATAAGCTTTAAAACAAAGAAACTTAGCCCCTTAGGAGCTAACAAAAGCTACAATTTCATCTATTGGGGCAGGATTGCTAAACAAAAGCGGATCGATCGGCTACTCAAGTTCATGACACATTTAAAAAATACTATAACAGAAGCACATTTAACTCTAATCGGGCCAGAAGAGTATAATTTTGATTACAGCCTCGCAGATAATTTCTCCCACCACGGACCAAAAACATTCGATGAAATAAAGAGAATAGCCACCAGCAGCTCTTTTTTTATATTAACAAGTGACCATGAGGGCATGGCCATGAGCGTAGTTGAAGCAATGGAGATGGGCCTCGTGCCAGTTGTCACACCAGTCGGCCAAATCCCCCACTATTGCAAGGATAAGAATAATGCGATATTTCTGAATTTTGATGATATTGACTCATGGGACGAGACCATTCACTTCATTCAGAAACTAACAAAAACTGACTACACTAGAATGAGTAATTTAGCGAGAGGCACCTGGACCAACACATTATCATACACAGATAGTATCAATAAAGCCATAATAAACATTAAAGATCAACAGCCAAACCAAACTACATTTTCTTCATAATAATATTACATAGAGATTAGCCAAAATGTGACACAAAGAATTCAGAGAAAGGGTCCACGCAGAACGACAAAGCGCCCCGGATGCCTCCAAGCCGCCATCTGAAAGCTCTATTATCACAAATAGCATCAGTAGGCAATGCTCCTACGACATTACAATAATCAATGAAACTAACCATTGCATTATCAAACCTGAAGAAAGAATTGCTCTTAGGTAGTTTCTTTGCGTTTACTATCAAAGCTGGGGGAGTAGCCAGCGCCTTTGCACTAAATATTGTTATCGCTAGAAACTTGGGAGCTGAACAGGCGGGTTATTTTTTCTTGGCACAAACTATATTACTTATCCTTGCCCCGTTCTCACGACAAGGGCTAGACAATTGCCTAATCCGCTTCATCGCAGGCTATAAAGACAAAGACACAAATGAAAACAATGTGGCGGGCATATATCGGCTAGCGCTACAGAGAGTAACACCAGTCGCCCTATCCTTATCCGCCTCACTCTGGTTCGCTAGCGAATGGCTAGCTATTTACGTTTTTTCCAAACCACAATTAGGATCAGCCCTAAAACTTTGCTCACTTGCAATAACGCCCCTAGCTCTGGCTCAACTACATGCATACTGCTTCCAAGGCAAGAAACGCATCGTACTTTCAATGCTTTTCGAATCTTCAGCACTTGCAACCCTAGCTTTCGCACTCATCTGCTTAATCCAGCCAAACAATGCACCAGATACAATGCGATGCTACTTACTAGCGACCTTACTTGTGTTTGGGTGTGCTCTCTACATCTGGAACAAAGGACGAAACCCAAAGCTTTTTTCTCTAGCCCCAAGAGAGAGAGAACATGTTTTATCCACGGCTAGGCCGATGTTTGTGACTTTTGCCCTATTTCAATTTATACAATGGTCGAGCCAATTGCTTTTAGGAATCTGGGAGCACGCCTCCGATATAGCATTATTTGCGACTGCGCATCGAACTGCGATGCTTGTTAGCTTTATATTAATAGCAATTAATTCGATAGCTGCCCCGAAGTTCGCTGAAGCTTATAAGTTGGGAGAACTCGACGAAGTTAGGAAAATCGCCCTGCATTCAAGTCGGATTATGACACTCACGGCATTTCCAGTGTTAGTTGCAATGTTGCTCCTTGCACCCGCTTTAATGAGATTATTTGGTAAAGAATTTGAAGATGGTGCCATACTACTCCGCATTCTAGTATTGGGGCAGTTTGTAAATATTCTAACCGGGTCCGTAGCATATTTGCTACAAATGACGGGGCATGAGAAATTACTACGAAATAATGCAACTATAGCTACCATATTTATGGTAACAGGAAGCTTGGTTTTTATTCCATTATTTGGGGTTTATGGCGCAGCAGCAGTGACGGCGTTAACAGTTGCCGGCCAAAACATCCTGTGCGTATATCAAGTAAAAAGAGTTCTAGGATTTAATACTCTTTCAATTTTTCAAAAAATCTAAAAAAATTGGGACTGCGAATTATGCGAACATTAACTTGTACTGAACCTACTGTCGACGGCGTATTCAGGCACGTCGAACAATTAGTTCGTTATCAAATTAGAGAGACCAACAATCAAGTCGATTTAGCCTATTCGAGCAAGCGCACAAGCAAGCGCCTTTTAGCTTTGATACAAGAAGTCACAGTAAACGGCGGTCATGTATTGGACTTAGCCGTTTGCAACGCCCCGTCTGCTTCAGATTTTAATGCCTACCGAAAACTCTATAGATTTGTCGAGAAGAACAATTACACAGCCATTCACGCTCACTCTTCCAAAGCAGGCGCCCTCTGTCGACTGCTACCTGCAAAGCTCTGTCGAAATATAATCTACACACCTCACGCCTATTTCGGCATGGGCAGAAAGGCAGGGCCAAAAGAGCTTATCTTTAATAGCATCGAAAAACTCTTGGCATCACGCGCAACCACGATAGCGCTATCGCCAGAAGAAGCGGATTTTGCGATGCACACTATCAGCGTAAAATCGAATCAACTGGAGCTGATTCCGAATGCGGTCGACTTCGAGTTATTCAGACCTACAACTACTCGCGCTGAACGGACAACCATACGACAACGTTTCGGCATAACTAACGAGGACATCGTGATTGGCTCAATTGGACGATTAGGCTACCAAAAAAACCACAAGTTACTCTACCAAGCCTTTTATCAGTTCAAAAAACAAGTCCCGGATACAGAAAAGGTGCGACTGCTTCACATTGGAACGGGATCTCCAGAAGAATCAGCAAGCCTGCAAGAACTCATTTTTGAATTAGGGCTAAACACATCTGTCATTCGCCCTGAATACCGCTGCGACCCGGAGGTTTTTTACCAAGCAATGGATGCGTTTTGCCTCAGCAGCCGCTATGAAGGCTTACCCTTTACCGGACTGGAAGCTCTCGCTAGCAATCTCCCACTTATTCTAACAGATGCGCCTGGACTTCGCTCATTCGGCTCTGAGCACTATGGATTTAACAAAGTTTTCTACTGCGAAACCGAAAACGTTGAGAGTCTCGCAAATGCGATGCACCAGTGGTATCAAAATCGCGACAAGGCCGTTAATCATAGGGATAACGCTAAAGATTACTTTTCTATCCCAAAGGTTTATGGGAAAATACTAGAACTCTATCGGCGCGAGGTCACGAAATAACAGGGCGGCACGAAACTAGCTTATTGAACAGTGAGGCCGAGACTCCGCAAATAGTAAAGCAACTATACGGGCGCACCGCATATGTGACTCAACACCGAACGAAAAGCGCCCCACAAAGCAATACGCCCATGGCAATTGCGGGTGCGGTAAAGGTCATATCAAAGCAAGCAGCAACTGCAATCAATGCGGCCGCTCCAAGGGGTCAAGAACCTAAAGGCTGACTCTCCCTGCCGCTCTTGCGAAGGCCGAAAAGGTGAGCTCAGGCAATCGAGCACGAAGTCCGCAAAAGCTTGCTTGTTGCCACGCTTGATCGCCATGAACTTCTTCTAGAAGGCGGTATTGTCGGCAAACTTCGCAAGGTCGTGCAACTTATCGAGATCCTTCGTAAGCGGTAATTCTTCCACCCCCTATGCAGTCGTGATAGATAACTGTATAAGTGATGGATGCAATTTGAGGACAATCAGGTAGTTTTGTTTCACGGGGTGGTGGATTTGCGCAAAGGCGCCTCCGGGTTGATGGCTTTGGTGGATGATCCGAAGCCTGGCACGTGGTATCTGTTCAGCAACCGCACGCGGAGTTTGCTCAAGTGCGTGCGTCTGGACCGGTCGGGGCTGTGGATGGGTTCACGCCGCCTGAAGCAGGGTCATTACCACTGGATTGAGCGCAGCCGGGGTGCTTCCGTGCTCAGCGCGGTGGCTGCCGAGGAACTGTGCGCGGGCAAGAAACCAAAAATCTACATTTAAGTGGTCTTTTTTTCTTGTACTCCCTGTCCGAATGCGTAACGCTATGTAGATTAGCACAAAACCGACAGTCGAATCACTCCTGGCCGAACGCGAGGCACTACTGCGCCAGCAAGAGCGCGACCAGAAGGAGATCCTCCGGCTGACCCGTTTGATCGGCGCACTCCGGCAAAGGCTGTTCGGAACCGGACAAGGGGAGAAGGTCGACCATGCGCAGTTGCAGATACAGCTTGGGCTGGCGGAGGCGGAACTGACCAGCCTGCACAGCCAGACTCGGGACAGGGAAGACGAACAGATCGACGAACTGGTCGAGACCTCATCCAAGACCGAGCAAGCGCCTGAGCTCACCCGCGTGAAGCGCTACAGTTTGCCCGAAGACATTGAAGAACGAGTCGAGCGCATCATCCCGGACGAGGTGTTGGCAGATCCGGAGCGCTACCGTGAGGTTGGCCAGCCGGAAGTGACCGAGATCATCGATCTGGAGCCCGCCAGGTTCGTCCGGATCAAACAGGTTTTCCCGCGCTACGTGGACAAGGCAGACCGGAGCGCTGCGCCCGTGACTGCGCCGCGCCCGCCCCGCGTCCTTCTGGGCGGACTGGCTTCGGTCCGTTTGCTCGTGCATGTCATCCTGGCCAAGTATCTGGAGCACACTCCGCTCTACCGTCAGGAGCAGTCTTTCAAACTGCGCTGCGGCGTGCACATCAGCCGCAAGACGATGGGCGGATGGATCGGCCACGTGGCCGGGCAGTGGCTGTCGATGATTTACGAATCGATCAAAAACGATGTGCGAAGTTCCTTGTATCTCGGAGCCGACGAAACACCGATCACCTGCCTGGATCGCGACTTCGGAAAAGGAAGCCGCAAGGGTTACCTGTGGGTGTATGTAAACCGTGAGGGGGACTGCGTCTACGAGTGGCACATGGGCCGCTCGGTCAAATGCGCGGAGGGTATGCTCGCCGGTTACCGGTGGTCGAGTTACCCAAACTGAGCCAGAGCATGTGTTAGTCTGGACGGGTTAATTAGTTGTTCGAGATTGTAGAGTAAGTCAATGCTGGGACGCAGGGAGGCCGCAGGCCGACCGGAGTCCCAGCATTGAGTGGAGGTTGTTTCTTCTATTTCCTCCTGAGCAAACTCAAGAGGTGTGATGTAGCCCAAGGATCTGTGAGGGCGTATGTTGTTATACTTCCAACGCCAGTCTTCGATGACGACTCGGGCCTCAGTGAGTGTCCACAGCTGTTCTCGGTTTAGGCATTCTTCGCGTAAACGTGCGTTGAAGCTTTCGATGAAGCCGTTTTGCCATGGGCTCCCCGGAGCGATATAGAGTGTTTTGATCTGATTCTCAGCCAACCACTCGCGTAAGTTGCGCTCAATGAACTCTGAGCCATTGTCGCTACGAATATGTTCTGGGGCTCCGTGAACATCAATTAGCCCTGAGAGAATCTGCTGCACCTTGTGGGCATTGATACGACGATCCACATGGATGCACAGACATTCGCGGGTATGCTCGTCGATCACGTTGAGCATACGTAGTTTCCCTCCACGCATTGTCGTGTCGTGAACGAAGTCCCATGTCCAGACGTGGCCACGGTGGGTAGCCTTCGTCGGTTGCCCCGTTGAGGCACCCTTACGGCGCTTCTTTGGTTTCTTCGCTGGCACGGCCAATCCAAGCTCACGACGGAGCCTTTGAACGATACGTGAGCCAACCTGCCAGCCTTCCTTCTTCAGTAAGCGAGTGATCTTAGGATAACCCAGCTCTGGATGCTGGTTCGACATACGACGCAATGCACACTTCAGTTTCGCCAACCAGGCATCGGGTTCTTTCGCCTTATATCCAAAGGTGCTGCGGTGCAGTCCGAAGTGCCGACAAGCAGCGCGCGCCGTGCAACGCTCCCCGGAAACAAACTCTTCAGCGATCTGACGTTTGTGACCGGGGCTCATAACTTTTTTTCAAGGGCTTCCTTTAGCAGTTCTTTGCCAAGCATCTCGTCAGCCAGCATGCGCTTGAGCCGAGCGTTCTCCTTTTGCAGTTCTTTCAACTGCTTGGCTTGGTCGACTTCCATCATACCAAACTCTCGCTTCCAGCGATGGAAGGTTTGTTCACTGATCTGACGCTCGCGACAGACATCTTGGATGGTTTTATCACTGCTCTCTGCTTCACGCAGAATGCGGATCTTCGTTTCGGTGCTGTATCTTTTGCCTTTCATGTTCTGGTCCTTTCTAGGGATCCAGACTAACTTTTCAAGTGGACCATTTCAGGTAACCTCGACCAGATGGAAATGTTATGATTGTTTATATGTGTTTGATAATGTGGTTATTCAGAAGGCAAAATGTATCAAGTATGCTGCTGGCATTAGAGACTTTAAAGAGTTTAAGAACTACCCAACGATACAGTCGATTAAGTGTTGTTCCTACAAATCTGCATCGAATCAGCATTCAATAAACCAGCTAGACCCTGAAAAATTAATAAATTCGCTAGATATCGCTGAACATATCAAACTCGCATTGAAGCTGTGAACCAACATTTGGGTCAATGCTATCATATGAACAGTTATAGAGGGTATTAAGTTGATACCTTTCTTTGGGAAAAAACCACTTTGCTGCTCAATTGAAGGAACTTTCAAGTATGCTTGATTAGGGTTTCTTCCGGGACGTTGCCCCCAATTTAATCCTGAACGGTAAGGAACACGTTCTACTTTATTTGACATTACTGTGAGCGGAATGCTTACATAGTTAGTTCTAATGAAGGACATGAGAAATACATTTTACTACAATTCTAGTCACTCAACAATAAATTGCGACTTAGGTAACAGAAACTTGAATTAGCTACTATTCAGCTGGTTAACCGAACTAAATAGCTAGCTACATTAAATAGCTAGCTATTATAACGAGATATCGTGAGTACTTAAATATCTAGCAGTAAATAGCATGCTATTTTTACTACATAGCGCTCGTAGCTG
>Ga0209223_10003188_pt1 | contig 15726 bp, 16 predicted proteins | sample COG_06_FD_184750 | JGI IMG/M metagenome (GOLD analysis project Ga0209223, IMG submission 184750) | Pelagic Microbial community sample from North Sea - COGITO 998_met_06 (SPAdes) (version 2) | ecosystem: Environmental > Aquatic > Marine > Neritic zone/Coastal water | place: Helgoland, sampling...
GGCTTTCTTCTTAGGTTCGGCTTTCTTCTTAGGTTCGGCTTTCTTCTTAGGTTCGGCTTTCTTCTTAGGTTCGGCTTTCTTCTTAGGTTCGGCTTTCTTCTTAGGTTCGGCTTTCTTCTCAGGTTCGGCTTTCTTCTCAGGTTTGCCAGCCTGCGTATCAAGGATACGTGCTCCCTTCATCTCATCAATTTTGATAGCTGAAGTATTACCAGGTTCTTCCTGATTCTTCATAGTATTTTTAGCAATAGTCATCAGCTTACTGATGACTGCCTTGATATTGCTGTTGTTCTCACAGCTATCAAAATCAATGTTCTCAATAAGAGGAACAAGGAACTTGTGTACGAGAGTGTTGTTGGTGGTCATAATGATAATTAAAAAATTTATATTAACTTCATTTTTTATATTTTTTTATCAATTTTTTTACAAATTTATTTAAAACCTTATTAAAGCAAGCTACGTTTTTATTACATTTTCCTTCAATAAAAAAGTTATTTGACATTTTTAAAGTGCAAATTATAAAAGTGTTTTTTTTGTTTTTGTTTTTGTTTTTGTGTTAATTACTTTTACTCCTCATCACTGGCTGGGTCGTCTATATCAGAGTTAATGGTAATATCAATATCTTCATTGATATCAGATTCATCATCAACTTTACCGGGTGTTTTAATGCTTTTCTTTTCAATATGCTGTTTTTTTGTTGAGCTACCAGTAGAATCATCCGAAGATTCACTGTCGTGTTCATCGCTCTGCTCAGTATCCTTCTTACTCTCAGTATCCTTCTTAGGTTCGGCTTTCTTCTTAGGTTCGGCTTTCTTCTTAGGTTCGGCTTTCTTCTTAGGTTCGGCTTTCTTCTTAGTCTCAGTATCCTTCTTAGTCTCAGTATCCTTCTTAGTCTCAGTATCCTTCTTAGGTTTGTCAGCCTGTGTATCAAGGATAAGTGCTCCTTTCATCTCATCAATTTTGATACCCGAGGTATCACCGGGTTCTTGCTGATTCTTCATAGTATTTTTAGCAATAGTCATCAGCTTACTGATGACTGCTTTGATATTGCTGTTGTTCTCACAATTATCAAAATCAATGTTCTCAATAAGAGGAACAAGGAACTTGTGCACGAGAGTGTTGTTGGTGGTCATAATGATAATTAAAAAATTTAAATTAACTTCATTTTTTATATATTTTTATCAATTTTTTTACAAATTTCTTTAAAACCTTCTACTAATAATGCTACAATATCTGTATTTTTAATACCATTGTTGCCATCGCAAGCTTCTGGTAAAACTTTTTGAACTTCTTGCGCTATAAATCCAAATCGAGTTTCATTAATATCACGATCAATTCTATTATACGAAACTCCTCTTAATCCCATTAATTTTTCTATAGGATTTTCAATAGTTTTAATATTAGTTTTGTATTTTTCATCACTTAATATCGTAATGTCATCTGCACAATATATACCTTTTTTTGAACTAGATATGTTATTAACATACAATGAATAACCTTGTGAATCATCTGTTCCTATACCAATAGATCCATCATTCATAAAAATAATTTTATTATTTGTAGATTTTCTAGCTTTAGCTTCCTGTTGATTAAAAACCAAATTAGTATTTTGTGAATTACTTCTAATTTCTAAATAAAACTCAAATTCAATATTATAGCTTAACGATGAACTTATAGGTTCAAAATTTGTGGTAATATTTATATTATTAGTTAAATTATAACTATCAAAACTGGAATCAGCTGAATTATTCATATTTAAATTATCAGTATCAAAAGTATAACTTGCATTTGGTTTAATTAATTGTTCATCAGCAAATGGCATAGATAATCCATTAGTTATATTACTAAAACTAAAATTCTTAACATTTAAATCAGTAGTAGAATCAATATTACTTAAAGTAATTGAATTTAATGTAAGTCTTGCATCACCAAAATAACCTAAATTTGTCATATCAAATGTAATATTAGAATTAAAATCATTTGTAATAGAATCAAAATTACATAAATATGTTTTTGTTAAATAATAAGCACGTTCAGGTATATCTTGACTTTCTATAATATATTGATCTTCTGGATTATTAATAGTAGAAACTGTATATTTTAAAGATTTCGTATTTTTTGAAATACCATTAGGATTGTAAGGTAAAATACCTGAAATTAATTCTACATTACTGTATAACTCATCAGTATTTAGTGTATCATTAAGAAGAGGATTAAAACCTAATACAATATTACTATTATCTAAACTAGAATCGTAAATAAAGAACCAATCTATAGTATTCCAACCTTTAATTAAATTACTATAACCATCATTAATATCATCACTTTGATATTCATAATTAATAAAATAATGATGTGTTGCTAAATTAATACTGTCAAAATTAGTAGTAATAGGAGAATCTTGATCTTTTTTTAATAAAATATTTAAAGTATAACGTAGTAATAATTTATCAGCTTTATGTGTAATAATATAATCTTGATATGTGTCATCTTGATAATTACGACTTATTTTATTACCGCTGTTTAATGATTTATAATCAACAAATTTAAGATTACTTGAAACATCAATTTCATTGCTATCTGCTAATAAATGTATATAATCAACATATTCTAAAGAATTGCTATTATCAAACAACAAATTACTATTTAAAACAGTAGTATCATCAATATTAGAATATATTTCAAGTTTTAAACGCCAATCATTATACCCTGTATATTTAATTTTATCTTTTTCATCTTTAGTAGCAACACCAAGTGTTAAATCATTAATATCACCTAGAATTTGTTGAATACTAGATTTATTACCATCAATTAAATCTTTATTCCTATTAATTGAGTTATCACCACTCATTTATATTATTTTTATAAAATAAATGTTGTCAGAAATGCTTTATGATACATTAATTAATTTAGATTTAATTGGATTTTTTATGACTTTTTTCATATTTATAATAATGCTACATATATTGAATGATTTTTATATGAATTATAAAGATGCTTTTGCTAATATATTATTACCGATAAATACGATCTTTAATTTCTTAATGGCACCGTTGTTTTATGCATTTGATTTTACAAAGCATTTTGTTAGGAGTTAATAAAAATATATAGGTATATAAAAAATATATTATATAATAATAATAATAATGCACTACTATAATGATATGTTAGATGAAAATTCTCCTATATTAGAACAAAATGAAAAAATTAAATTACCATTAAAAAAACATCAATTAGCCGGTATTTATAAAGCTTGTAGGATGGAACAAGATGAAAAAATATATCATAATGATGAAACAAATGAAAATAGTTATTATGAAATAACAACTAATATTGGTATTATTGGTGAAAAAGTAGGTTATGGTAAGACAATTACAGCATTATCTATTGTAGCACATTCACCAGTTAATACAATAAAAATAAATAATTCGTCATTAAAAAGTTATAATACACAAGTTAAAATAAAACAAGGTGATACTATTAAAAATTCTGTAATAGTATCAAATATTGAAAAATATAATACAGATGTTATTAGATCAAAATATATTAATACAACTTTAGTAATAGTTCCACGAGGACCAGTATATACACAATGGGTAAAAAGTATTCAAAATGATACTAAATTATCAGTTTTATTGTTAGATGATATTCGTATAATAAAAAAAATAGAAAAACCGAATGATAGTAATATCGCAAGAATTAAAAAATATTTTGAAAGATTTGATCTTATTTTAATTAAAAATACAACATTACGTAAATTTATGAATTATATGGAACACGATAGTTATTTTATAAAATATTGGGCAAGAGTAATTGTAGATGAAGCTCACGATATTCTAATGTCAATTGGTAATATTTCTTTTTTATACAAGTGGTTAATAAGTGCAACTTATACTAATTTATTAAATATACGTTATTGTGTTAATGCAAATGTATATCTAATTCGTGAATTAATTAAAAACGAATTAAATCATATTTTAATAAAATCACAAGATTCATTTATTAAAAAAAGTTTTGATCTACCACCCATAATTGAAAAAAATTACAAATGTAAAATGTTAAATCGTTTAAGTATCATTAGACCATATTTATCAAGATCACAGATAGAAAGATTAAATGCTTCAGATCTATTAGGTATTATGCGTGAAATTGGTGGTAATGTAGCAACTGAAAATGGTATTATAGAATGTTTTACAAATAAATTGAATAAAGACCTACATAATAAAAAATGTGAAAAAGATATGATAGGTATGATGTCATTAACAGATCAAGAAAAAGAACAAAGAACTGAATCTATTGACAAATGTATAATTAATCTTGAAAATAAAATTAAAGATTTAACACAAAGAATAAGTAATATTGAAGATAAAAGTTGTGCTATTTGTTTAGACAATTTAACAAATCCTTTAATATTGAATTGCGCACATTCATATTGTGCGACTTGTATAATGATGTGGATAAGAACAAATAAAAAGTGTCCTGAATGTAGAAATGAAATTAATATATCTGATACTACTTTTATTACTAACACCATCGTAAATAATACAGAACCAAAAACTAAAATTAAAAGTAAAGAAAATACGTTAATTGATATTATTAATACTAAACCTGATGGTAAGTTTTTAATTTTTAGTAAAATAGAAAATGGTTTTTCAAGTATTATAAATAATTTAAATAATCACGATATATCATTTACAGAAATTAAAGGAACAACTGGTTGTATGAATAATATTTTAGATAGATTTCGTAATGGTGAAATTAAAGTTATTTTATTGAATACTAATTATGCAGGTTCTGGAATTGATATTAGTTTTGCTACAGATGTTATTATATATCATTCAATGAATAATGAAAGAACGCAAGCAATTGGAAGAGCACATCGTGTTGGAAGAACTAAACCATTATACGTTCATACATTGTTATATGAAGAAGAATATAATGATGAAAATATTAACTTTTAGCTATACGAACAATAGCTTCACACATTAATATAATTAATAATGCAAATAATACTAATATTAGTAATTCATATATACGATCAAATAGCTTATCAGTCTTATCAGTCTTATCAACTTTATTAGTCTTATCAGTTTTATTAGTATTATTAGTATTATTAGTATTATTAGTATTATTAGTATTATTAGTTTTATTAGTGTTATTAGTGTTATTAGTGTTATTAGTGTTATTATTAAATTCTGTGTATTCATCCTCATCTAAATATGCATCTAATTCATCATCAATATTGCTTTCAATTTTTGTATCAATAGAATTCATATCATTTAAAGCTTGTTCATATTGTTTTTTTGCTTTTTCTTCTATAGGAAATACATAAGGTGGTGCTTGTAAAGGATCACATTGATTATTGCTAGTAATTCTAGAATGATCGTTGCTTACTATCATACTAGAATCAAATTTATCATAAGGATCAATTTCCGGAGAAAGTTCAATCTCTTTTGTTTTTTTCTTTTTAGGCTTTTTAAAACTGGGAATATTATATGCTTCTTCTAAAGTTGCATATAGCATATTATCTTTTGTAATATAGTAATATAAAATGGATACGATATGGAAAACAATTATTTTAATCATATTAATACTATATGTTGTTATAATAGCACTAAACCCATCTATAAAAAATCCATACTTTATGATAATTGTGTATGAAAATCCTTTATTATTGCTATTTATAGTATTATTTGCTTATTATATTTCACAATGGGATGTAAAGATAGGTTTATTAATATTAATATGTGCTATAGCAATATATTTGGATATAATATTAATAAAAAAAGGAATAACAAATAAAGAACAACCTAAAGATGATAGAGCCTTTATCACTTATGTCAATAGCATTAATTCATATTGGAAGTAAATATTTATCATTGGAACTTACTGAACAACAAAAAGAAATGTTAAAACATCCTTTATCTCAAATAATTATATTAACAGCAATAATATACGCATCAACAAAGGATATGTATAAAACAGTATTATTAGTTTTAACAATATATATATTTATTTATGTAATTTTTAATGAAAATCACGAAATGTCAATAATATTACCGAACAATGAAATTAAAAAACACTATATTAATTCTTTTTACTCAGAAAAAAATAGTTTATTAGACATCCTAAAGTAAAACTAACAATGCTTAAAATAATTGAATAAATAGTCTGTTTTACATCAATTTCTAAGAAATTACAATTTTGAACAAAATTAATACATAATTCAACAATAATTGTTTTAAGGATCATTAAAAAGTAATCAGTTATACCAAATATGATACCTAATACACCGTATGTTATAATATGGAAACCTAAATATTGCAAATAATTTTTATCTGTTTTATATAAAAACTTATCAAAAAAGTTGATATATAATCTACACTTGATATAGACAAATAATAAAGAAAATATAATTGCAAAAACAATATATAAATAATAAACCTTAATCAAACTGTCTTTATCAAAATATTTTTCAAAAATAATCATTTTATTACTATTGATTATAAAAATAATTGCACTTAAAAATGATATTAATATTATATAAATATAAATAGCAATGCCATTATATTCATCTTTAGGCTATAATATAGATCAAGATATTGATATTGAAACTATAAAAGGAATACAATTTTCGTTATTAAGTCCTGATGAAATTATTAAAAGATCAGTATGTGAAGTTACTAAAACTGATACATATGCAGGAAATGAACCTGTTGTAAATGGTTTATTTGATATTCGTATGGGAGCATTAGAACTTAATCGTTTATGTGGAACTTGTGGATTAAAAGCTAGTCTTTGTCCTAATCATATGGGTCATATTGTTCTTGAAACACCTTTATATCATATTATGTTTTACGACATAACACGTAAATTATTAAAATGTATGTGTTTTCATTGTAGTAAATTGATAGTATCAGATAATACAACTAATCCAGTATTTAAAGAAGAGATTAATCGTATTAAAGGTATTAAAAATAATCATAAAAGGTTTGAAGCATATGTTAAATTTATTACAACAATTCAAAGTAAATATAAAACAAATGGTAAATGTGGTTTTGATGGTTCTACCGGATGTGAAAATTACTTACATTTCAATGTTAAAAAAACACCTTTCAAATTACATTTGGAATATATGGTAAATAAAGAAAAAAAAGAAACAGAGGTTACAGCAGAACAAGTATTAAAAGTATTTAAACGTCTTAGTGATAAAGATATTGAACTTCTTGGTTTTAATCCTATTTGGTCTAGACCGGAATGGTTATTATGCACAGTATTACCAGTGCCTCCTCCTGCTGTAAGACCTAGTATTATTGAAGAAAATGGACAACGTCGTGAGGATGATCTTACACATAAGCTTTGTGATATTGTAAAGTTTAATCAATTCTATAAAGAGAAGAAAGAACGTAATCAAAATGTAGATATTCTAAAAAATTCTGCTTTAATTTTGCAATATCACGTATTTACGCTACTTAATAATTCAATTCCAGGTATTACGGCATCTTTACAAAGGAATGGACGTAAAATGAAGAGTGTATCAGATCGTATGAAAAAGAAAGATGGTCGTATTCGTGGTAATTTAAATGCTAAACGTGTTGATCAATCCGCAAGATCTGTAATTACTCCGGATCCTTATATTTCTATAGATCAACTTGGGATACCAATTAAAGTAGCAATGAATCTAACATTTCCTGAAATAGTAAATACTAATAATATTAGCAAAGTTAGAGAAATGATATTGAATGGTCCGGATAAATGGCCTGGTGCAAAATATATCCATAAAAGTGGTAAAAATGGTATAATCATTAATATTAAATATTGTAATCTTGGTGAAATAGCAGAAAGATTACAATATGGTGATGTTGTTTATCGTCATATTCAAGATGATGATTATGTATTATTTAATAGGCAACCATCTTTACATAAGATGTCAATGATGTGTCATCGTGCTAAAGTAATGCCTTATAAAACATTTCGTTTAAATGTTTTGGATACACCGCCATATAATGCAGATTTTGATGGTGACGAGATGAATATGCATTTACCGCAAACGGTGCAAACAATGAATGAATTAAAAGATTTAGCATATATTCCGTATATGATAATAAGTCAAAAAGATGGTGTACCTATTATAGGTATGGTTCAAGATGTTTTATTAGGATCATATCGTATTAGTGATGATAAAGTAAGACTTGATGCTAAAGCCGTATCAAACTTACAAATGGTAAATTCAATGTTTGATGGGAATATACCTTCTAATACTAAAATTTATACTGGCAAAGAAATATATTCAATGATATTACCGCCAAATATGAATACTAAAGTTAAAAAATTTGAAGTTATTAACAGTGTAATAAAAGCAGGTAAGTTAGATAAACATTCATTTAAATCATTATCTAGTGGATTAATACCTCTAATTTATCACGATTATGGTCCTACAGCTTGTAGAAACTTTTTAGATAATACACAACGTTTAATTTGTCGTTGGTTAATGCTAGATGGTTTTAGTGTAGGGTTAAGTGATCTAATGATGGAAGAAGACCATAGAATAAATGTTAAAGAGGTAATAAAGAAAAATAAAGATGAAGCGATTGAAGTATTAGATAAATTTCGTCGTGGTGAATTAAAGAATGATACGATATATGATAATGAATCTTTTATTGAAAACAAACTTATTAATATTGTTAATAAGTTGAATAAAGATGTTGAAAACATTTGTATGAAAACTTTAAATGACGATACAAATCGTATGATTAATATGGTAAATTCTGGTAGTAAAGGAAAAACCAGTAATGTTACACAAATTATGGGTTGTGTAGCACAAATTAAAGTGGAAGGAAAACGTATTCCTTATGGATTTACAGGTAGAACTTTACCACATTATTGTAAATATGATGATGGTCCTGAAGCACGTGGATTTGTAGAAAACGGATTTATTGAAGGACTCACACCTCAAGAAGTATTTTTTCATGCAATGGGTGGTCGTGAAGGATTAATTGATACTGCTGTTAAAAGTGTAACAGGAGATACACCTATTATAATAATAGAAAATGGTGAAACAAAATATATTAATATTGGTGAATGGATTGATAGTAAAATTGATAATCCGGATAATAAGACTTTAGTAGAGCAATTTGGACCAGAAGATGCCAATATGGAAATGCTTGGATTATTTGATACTGAAGCTTATATTCCATCTTGTTATAAAGATGGTAATATTATTTGGGGTAAAATGACTAATGTAAGTCGTCACGATTCAGGTGACATATTATATGAAATCATTACTAAAAGTGGTCGTAATATTAAAGTAACAAAAAGTAAATCACTCGTTATATGGGATTCAGATAACAAGTTATTTGTAGCGACAGAAACTCCTAATGTAAAAATTGGAGATGCTATTCCTGTATCTGAAATATTACCTGAACCACCTGATGTAATTAAACCTTATATTGATATGACTAAGTATTTTTCTAAAAATGAATATATCTTTAGTAGAGATTTGTTTAAAGCAAAGGATATGATTGGTAATACTAGATCTTTACCAGGTGATTGGTATGATAAAAATAATGAAAATGAATTTACTTTACCTTATCCAAACCAAAAAGCTTTACGTAGAACATTAAATGAAGGTAAAAATCGTATTGAAATGATGAAACCTAATTCAATATATTCTTATAGTAGCACAAAAATAACTACTCATTTTCCAGATATGTTTAATTTAGATTTTGAAAATGGTGTATTTATTGGTTTGTTTTTAGCAGATGGAAATGCACGAGTTAAACAAGGTGATATATGTATTACAAAAAATGAAGAAGGTGTAGTAGAATTTACTAAATATTGGTTTTCAAAATTTGGTATTAATTATCGTATTGATGATAGAACTGAAAACAGAGCTTATCCAACATATAGTGTTGTAGGATATTCAACTATTTTAGCAAAATTCTTAGAAATAATATTAGGGCATACAGCAGAAAATAAATATGTTCCAGACTGTGCTATTACTGCACCTATTGAATTTGTAAAAGGTATCATATCTGGATATTTTTCTGGAGATGGTAATATTGATACAAATACAAAAACTATTCAAGCGCGTTCTATTTCTGAAAAACTCATTATTACAATGAGCAATCTTTGCGCAAGAGTTGGAATATTTGCTAAAATAAGTAAAACAGAACCTACTATTAAAAATCGTGGTAAAGATTCAAAATCTTTTCATACTACTAAACCATCATATATTATGTATATTCGTGCAAAATGGGCAGTTAAATTTAAACAAGAAATATTATTAGTAAATAATGATAAACAAGCCAAACTTAATAAACTTGATATTACAAAACTAGAACATTCCAACTTTTCTACACATAATGAGGTTGTGTTAGATGAAATTGTAGATATTAAAATTATTCCACAGGATATTGTAGCAAGTGTTTATCCAAAAGCATATGATGTTACAGTTCCTGAAACTGGTATGTTTTCAACGGGACACTTGATACACTGTATGAATACCAGTGATACGGGTTATATTGAGAGGCGTCTAGTAAAATCAATGGAAGATACAAAGGTTTATTATGACTTTACAGTTAGAAATGCTACAGGGGTTATTGTTCAATTCTTATATGGTGAAGATGGGTTTGATGGTTCTAAAGTGGAAATACAAGAACTACCTGTTATTAATATGAATACAATGGAGATGGTAGATAATTATTTATTACGCAAAGAAGATGAATTATCAATATATATGTTAAAATCTATTACAGATAAAATTAAAGCTTCTACATATACTAAATTAAATGACTTATTTGAAGAAATAGTTAATGATAAAAATACAATTATTACTGAAGTATTCGACGGTTCTATGAAAACTGATATATTGTATCCTATACCTTTTAAAAGGATCTTAATTGATGCTAAAACTAAACTTGAAAATGCTAAAGTTAAAAGACGTAAAACTGATTTAGATCCTGAATATGTTTTAGATAAAATTAAATGGATTAAACAAAATCTAATTCTTGATTCTTCAGCGTGCTTATCTTTAAGATTATTAGTAAATACCTATTTGAATCCTAAACAAATGATAGTTCATTATGGATTTATGAAAAATATATTTGATTATATCGTTGAGAAAATTACTAAATATTTTAAACAATCTATAGCACATCCAGGGGAAATGGTTGGTATTGTTGCTGCACAAACAATTGGTGAAATAGGAACTCAAATGACACTTGATTCTTTCCACGTATCAGGAACAGATGCAGCGGTTAATGCTACATCTGGTGTTCCACGATTGAAAGAATTATTAAGTGTTAGCAAGAACATTAAAACACCAACAATGTTTATTCATCTTAAAGATGATATTTCTAAAATTGATATACCATCTAATACTAGAGAAGAAGACTATAAAAGATTACTTGAAGAATATAAGAAAAATTCAATTAATGTCAAAAATAATATTGAAGTTATACGTCTATGTGATGTAGTTTATAAAAGTGAAATATATTGGGATGCTGGTAATCTCTCAACTAATATTGAAGAAGATAAAGAATTTGTAAAAATGTATAGCCATTTTAGTAATACACAAGAAGAAAGTAGTAAATTAGTATTAAGATTACTAATTGATAAAGAAAAAATGCTTATGTATGATATTAAAATGATTGATTTATATACACAAATATGTATTAATTATAATAAATACATTTCTTGTATATTTAGTGATGATAATGCTGATCAACTCATTATGCGTATTAAACTTGATATATCTAGTCCTAACATTATTACTTTATGTAATACTGAAGATCATATTACTATACTAAAAGCAATTGAATATAATTTGATTTACAATATGCTTGTTAAAGGTGTGAAAGGTATTAAAAAGGTTTCTTTGAAATCTACTAGAAAACCTGAATATGATATTGAAGAAAATACTTTTAAAGATGTATTACGTTGGTCTTTAAATACAGATGGCACTAATATGAAAACTTTGTTTAAAGATATTAATGTTGTTTATGAAAAATCACGTTCAAATGATATACGAGAAATTTATAACACTTTAGGAGTTGAAGCCGCTAGAAAAGCACTTGTATTAGAATTAGATAATGTAATTGGTGAAGGCACTATTAATTATAGACACATATCATTATTAGTTGATACTATGACAAACCGAGGACAATTAATGTCTATTGATAGACACGGTATCAATCGAAGTGATGTTGGACCTTTAGCTAAATGTAGTTTTGAAGAAACTACCGATATGTTAGTTAATGCTAGTATTTTTAGTGAATATGATCAACTTAATGGTGTAAGTGCCAATGTTATGTTAGGACATAAAGCACCCTGTGGAACTGGTGATTTTGATGTTATTATTGATGAAGATAAATACATTGACATTATGAAAGATGTTATTGTTTATAAAAATGATATTACTCCTATATTAGAAGAACAAGAAGAAGATGATGATATTTTCATCAATATTAATATACCTACAATGGAAAACGATACTTCAAAACAATGTTTTGTTAACCGTTTCGCATAAAATTACTAAAATTTTGTGCAGTTCGTAATCTATTAAACACTTTAAATTGATCATTATTATATCTTAATATTGTAGGAAATCCTGGAACATATGATTTTATATCTGGATATTTATCTAAATAATTTCCATCAATTTCATATATTTTTATACTTATATTATTTTGCTTTGCTTTTTCCCATTCTGTTTTCATTTCATTACAGAAATGGCACGTATCTAATTTAGCAAAGTATATTGCTTTATTTTCTAAATTAAAATCAGCTTTATTCTGCTTTAATGTTATAACTGTAGGTGTAGGTGTAGATGTAGCTGTAGGTGTAGATGTAGCTGTAGGTGTAGATGTAAATGTAGCTGTAGATGTAGATCTAACAGCCTTTTTAGGTGCAACTTTTTTAGGTGTAGCCTTTTTAGGTGTAGCCTTTTTAGGTGTAGCCTTTTTAGGTCTAGGTTTTTTAGAATCCATTTTTATTTATATATAATACTAAAATATAGCAATTATCAAAAAAACTATATTAATAATCAATAAAATGGAATCTACACATTATAAAACTGCTTCTGATATTTCTTGTAATAATATGTTAAAATTAGCTAAAAAACAATCTGATCAAAATCATAATATGTTTTTAAATCATATGATTTCTAAAAATTGCTATTATGGTGATAAAGATGGCTATTTTATACTTGGTGAAGTAATTAATCCTAAACATTGTGATAATAAAAGATCAAATTATAATTTTGATTGGTGGGATACTAAATATAAACAACCTTGTGTAGGTGAAGAGTTTAATATCAACACAAAAAATAAAAAAATATCTGATAAAAATAATTTTAATAATTGTAATCCTCCCGATTTTTCTCAAGCTAATCAAGTTTCTGGTTACGATAGTAGTAGAAATAGTAATTTTAAATATAATACACCTAAAGTATGTGATATGAAATAATTTACGATTATATAAAAAACATTTAATTAAATAATATATAATGAAACAAAGTGATATTAAAAAATATTTAATTAGTATTGAAAATAATAAATATTATTATTATTTATTACCTTTTGATATTATAACGCACTATGTTAAAAATTGGTCAAGAAATAGAACACAAGAAGAACAGAAAGTTAATGAAATGTATGAAACATATATTGAAAAAAAACATTTACATTTCTTTTTACATTTAGCTTTTGATAAAGAAGAAAAAATGGTTTGTTATGATGGTAATCATCGTCTTAAAGTTCTTGAAAAACTATTAGAAATTGATAATATTAATCCAATGATCTTTATTTCCGTTATATGGGAATCTAATTATACTGATATTTTTGAAGATTTTAAAAATCTTAATAAACAAAGTGTTGTTCCCGAACTATACATTGAACAAGCTAAATATTCAGAAATTTTTACTAAAAAAGTTGAAAAAATGGTCAATAATTATACAAATAATTACAAACATTTTGTAAAAACTTCAACTAATCCCAAAGCACCACATTTTAATGCTGGTTCTTTTAATAATTATATTAAAGAAATATATGACAAATTACCAAAAGAAAAACAAGATTTAAATGTAATACAATGTTCTTTAAATAAATATGAAGATCATATTAAAAATAATATAGCTGATATTAAAAATAAAAATTACGAAAAATGTTTTAAATATAATTTTTGGTTATTTTATACAAAACCTTTAGATATAGATATTATTGTTTCGTATTGCTAATATTATTTTTACAATAAGTTGGATGCCAATAATAATAAATCCAATAGAAAGGTCCAAGTAAATATGCTATAACTAATCCTAGTATTTTGTCCATAGGCGTTCCACTATAACCAAAACATATTAAAGAATATATTAAGGCACCAATTGTTGCAATTAATATTATAATTAATAATATAAAGAGTATAATAGCTACTATCATTTAAATAAATAATAATATTATTTAATAAATGGCTACTCTTACAAACGAGCAGATGTTTAAGAACGTTATAACCATCATTAAGAAGATGGATATCAATAAAGAAGATGACTTTGATACTGAGATGAATAAAATTATTGAGAAAGCTAAGAAAGGAACAACTACCGGTAAAAGTAATTCAAAAGAATCAAAGAAATCTAAGAAAGCACCTACACCTTATAATCTTTTTGTAAAGGAAAAGTATCCTGAAGTGAAAGATCAGTATGAACCCAAAGAAAGGATGAAAGCTATTGCTATTCTATGGAAAAAACACCAAGAATCCTCTAATGGTAAGTAAAATATAGAATAATACTTATCACTTTATTTTTGTATAATTTTCCTATAAAAATGTAAGAATATTACAGTTTTACTTAAAAAAATGAAAAGAAGTAAGTAAAGTATTTATCATACAAATGACCACCCTTACCAACGAACAGATGCTCAAGAACGTTATCACCATCATCAAGAAGATGGATATCACTGAAGAAGCTGACTTTGATACTGAGATGAATAAGGTTATCAACAAAGCTAAGAACGGTAAAACCACTGTCAGGAAGACTAAAGTGTCTAAGGAAGACAAGGAACCTAAGGCACTGACTCTCTACCAGCAGTTTGTCAAGGATAAGATGCCGGAGGTGAAAGAAAAGTTTGATTCTAAGGACAGGATGAAAGCTATTGCGGAATTGTGGCAAGAACAGAAGAAATCTTCGGGTAGTGAGTAAGCAACTAAATGTTGATAGAAGGATAACATCCTTTTATCATTTATTTTTCTATAAAAATGTAAGAATATTACGGTTTTACTTAAAAAAATGAAGAGAAGTAAGTAAAGTATTTATCATACAAATGACCACCCTTACCAACCAGAAATCTACTATGGTGACAATGCTTGATAATGCACCTGAAGATATCCAAGATATAATTTACAGTAAAATCGTGTATCCTCAACCGAAAGAACTGCTTCAAGAAATACATACTAGAGGTGTGATATACAGTATATTATGTTCTCTTAACCGTGAAAAAGATTTAAAACCAACATTGGAAAATCTTTCTATTGCTCTAGCTGAACTTCCCGAACAGGAGTTGTCAATTATTTTAAAGAAAATTGGAAAGTAAAAAATTAATATATATGATAAAAGGATATCCATATTATCCTTTTATCATTTCCCTATAAAAATGTAAGAATATTACAGTTTTACTTAAAAAAATGAAGAGAAGTAAGTAAAGTATTTATCATACAAATGACCACCCTTACCAACGA
>Ga0209223_10003190_pt1 | contig 15718 bp, 12 predicted proteins | sample COG_06_FD_184750 | JGI IMG/M metagenome (GOLD analysis project Ga0209223, IMG submission 184750) | Pelagic Microbial community sample from North Sea - COGITO 998_met_06 (SPAdes) (version 2) | ecosystem: Environmental > Aquatic > Marine > Neritic zone/Coastal water | place: Helgoland, sampling...
GGAAAGCATATGATTGATATTATTTATAATGTTTCAAAAATGAGTAAACTTATATTTAAAACTTATATAGCAACTTGTGATAATGAAATTTATGATCATTGTATAAAAAATAATCAAAATGTAGTTATGACCAGTAAAAAGCACCAAAGAGCTACTGATCGATCTGAGGAGGCATTAAGAATTTTAGAAAAAAAATTAAAAAAAACTTTTGATATAATTTTGATGATACAAGGTGATGAGCCAATGGTTACAACACAAATGTTGAATTTAGCTATTAAAAAATTAATACAAAATAAAAACTACGGAGTACTTAATTTGTATTCAAAAATTTTAACAAAAAAAGAAACACTAGATAAAAATACGATAAAAGTTGTTATCAGCAAAAATCAAGATGCTATTTATTTTTCTAGGTCAATAATTCCCAGTGATGGTGAATTAAGCAAAGATTATTTTAAGCAAGTATGCGTGATACCTTTTAGGAGAAAGTTTTTAAAAAATTTTGTTAAAATGAAAGAAACTATTTTAGAAAAAAAAGAGTCAATAGATATGAATCGGGCTTTAGAAAATAATCTCAAAATTAAAATGCAAAAAATTAATCAATTTACACATGCAGTTGATCACATATATGATATAAAAATTGTAGAAAAATACTTAAAAAGATAAGTTAAAATTTCCAATATTTAAAATAAAAATTAAATAATCTTTTAAGAAACTTGTATTTATAAATGTCCATCTGGTGCAATTCTTTAAAGCTGGTTGTAAATTTCATATAAAAATTTCCAATTGATTTTATTGTACCACCTTCAAAATCAAAATTTCTATTTATTTTTTGACTAAAATTAATCAATCTTTCAATTAAAAAACATGATCCTCCATACTTTTTAAGTGCATTATTTGAAGAAAAAAAAATCAAATAAACATCATTCATATCCCACGCAATCAAAGCACATGAATGTAAATTATTTTTTTCATCAAAAACTCCAAAAATTTTTCCACATTTATGTTGTTTTAATTTTTCATAAACTTTTTTGATTTGTTTATTTGAAAAGTAATTTTTTTTTTTTGAGTTAGTTAAATTTTGATTATATTTTTTAATAAAATACTCAACATCATTAATACTCTTGAATAACAATCTATTACTTTTTGATTTATTTATTAATCTCTTTACATCACTATTAAATTTATTTTTGTAGTCTTTATTTTTTTTATTAACAAAATATGATTTAGAAGTAACTATTTCGAAGTTATTTTTTTTATATATATTTTTTAAATTAAAATTTTCATATAATGTGATTGAGAAATATAGAAATTCTTTAGTTTTTAGGAATAAATTATCAAAAAATTTATTCTCAATAGCACCTTTATTTTCAATATATATTGGACATATTTTATGAACTAGATTGGGCAGGACACTATATTTAAAAAAAAATTTTCTTCTTTCAAATATAGGTATCAATATTGATTTTTGATTGTCATAAGGAATTTCAATTACTTTCCAATTTACATCTTGTAAGTCTAACCACCATGGTTTATTAAAAATTAAAAGATTATCATCATTATTTGCTATTTCAATATATCTATTTTTTATTTTATTTTGCATTTAGAACTTATTATATGACATCTATATAAACATAATTAAATAATATAGAAAGATAAGAAAAAATAATTATAAATAAGTGCTATAAATTTTAATTTTTTCAATATTATTTAGTATTAGTATTAAAAATATTTTGCTAAATTTAAAAATTAATTTTTGTTGTTTTTAATAAACCCAATAAAGTATAAGTCTCTAATGAATTTAATGATTACTGAGTTTTGTGGATTAGGAAATTCAGTTTTATTATCAAATATATTTTTTATTACCTCTAATAAAAATATTATATTGATTGGAAATGATAAATATGGTGGCTTATCAATTCATCGTGATAATAGTTACTTAAAAAAAATTATAAATATAAAAAAGAATAATTTATACTCAATTATAAGAAATATAAAAATTCAGGATTGTATTATAATTCCATTTACATCTAATCCACCCATTTTTTTTTTGATAGCTTTAATTGTCTTTTCTAAAGAAAAAATTATTACCTCAAAAAAGTTTATCAAAGATATGAATTTTTTTAAGTTAAAAATAATTAAGTTAATTTTAGTGATAAAAAAAATGATTAATAAAAACTTTGATATAAAAGAAATTGATTATCTTGATGACGAAAATGAGAGAGAGATAAATAAAAAATTTATAGAGGGCCTTAATTTAAAAGACGAACAGCTCAATGTAGAATTTAAGTTTATATACAATGAAAATAGTGACATACTTACTAATCACGAATTAGAAAAAAATAAATACTTTGTTATTCAGCCCTATGCCAATAATGGAAATAAATCTGCTAAAATTTGGCCAGAAAGTATGTTTGTATCACTAATTCAATTATTGAAAAAAAATTTTTCTAGTTATAAAATTGTTCTAGTTGGAGATAAAAATGATTTAAAAAACTCTAAAAATAAATTTTCTTATAATCAAGTAGTAAATTTAATTGGAAAAACTGATCTAGATGATCTTATTTCATTGCTTAAGCATTCTAAATACAATATTTGCCATGATAGTAGTGTTCTTCATATTTCAGATATTTTAAATAAAGAAAATATTTCTATTTTTGGCCCTACAAATTTTAAAAAAAATAAACCGTATTCTACAAAAAGCAAAACGCTGTATAAAAATTATTTTTGTAGTCCCTGCGTAGGTTGGTCAGAAAATTATAGACGAAATATAGATGAAGTAGAAGCTTTACAAATATGTAAATATAACCATAAGTGCATGAAAGATATTAATCCAGAGGATATTTTAAATATAATTTTTGAGATTAATTGATATTTTTATAAATATTTTACTTAATATGAAAATAAACTTGTTTAATTATTTCGCAAAAAAAATTGGCCTTACTGATATGCTTATAATATTACCTGAGTTTAAGCATAAAATATTTTTTTTTGTTTTGCTAAGTTTAGTAGTTTCATCAATTGATCTTATCGGAATAGGATTTATTGGTTTTTTTATTGTTGTAGTGCTTAAAAATAATATTAAAGATTTTGAATTTTTAAACAATTTTTTTCCAGATCTTGAAATTAGTCAACTCATATATCTGCTAGTTTTTTTTTTAATGTCTATCTACCTTTTAAAGGGTATTTTGAGTTACACAATAAACAAAAAAATAATTTACTATTGTTATGAGCAACAAAACCATTTAAGAAAAAAATATTTAGAACTCTTCTTTTTTGACTTTAATACAATGAAAGGAAAAAGTTTTGAAAATCAAATTAGTAATGTTGTTGAGTTTATTAAAAGAATAACAGAAAATTATTTATCACACCTTTTGAAAATTATTTCTGATTTAGTTATAATTTCAGTAATTTTTTGTTTTTTATTTTATAAAGATCTTTTTTCAACTTCTTTGTTATTTTTATTATTTATTTTAACATTTGTTATATATAAGTTTTTATATAAAGATAAAATTGATAAACTTGGTCACGATTCAAAAAATCATATTCAATCTTTAATTAAAAAAACTCATTTTTTGTTTAATGCGTTTAAAGAAATTAAACTATTTGGAAAAGAAATAAAGTTCACAGAAGATTTAATAAGAACATCAGATGCCAATACCAATTCTGTAAAAAAATTTGCATCACTATTGATTTTGCCAAAATATTATGCAGAATTTATTTTTATATCATTTTTACTTTTAATTTCGGTTGGTGCAATTTTAAAGTATGGTAATTCAGACTTAGCATATGCACAGATAGGCATTTATGGTGCAGCTACAGCTCGAATTGCGCCAATGCTTAATTCCCTTTTGCAATCAATTACCACAATATGGAATAGTAAAGCAACAATAGATGAAGTTAAAAACTTTTTTTTTGTTAAGAATTTAGAAAAACATAAAGCTTTCAAAATTATATCACAAGCTCATAATGAAGATGAGATAAAAATAAAAGAGTTATTTATTGAAAATTTATCTTTTGCTTATCCAAACAAAAAAATATTTGAAAATATGTCGTTAAATTTTAAAACCAACACATTGGTTGGTATATACGGCCCATCTGGAGCAGGAAAATCAACTTTTGTTAACTTGTTAACTGGGTTTCTCAATCAAGATGAAGGAAATATTTTTTTAAAAGATAATTTAAGTAACAGGTTGACAGGTAATATATACAATAACATGGGTATAATTCCTCAAGAAATAAGATTAATGGATGAATCTATAGCAAAAAATGTAGCACTAGAAATAGATGATGAAAAGATTGACAATAATAAATTAATAGAAGCATTAAAAAGTGCTGATGCTTATGGATTTATATCAAATTTACCTGATGGAGTTAATACTAAATTAGAAAATTTTGGTTCAAATCTTTCAGGGGGACAGAGACAGAGAATAGCAATAGCAAGAGTTTTATACAGAAATAGTAAAATTTTAATCTTAGATGAACCATTTTCATCTTTAGATGAAAGTTCAGAGACAAGGTTGTTAAATCTTCTTCAAAAATTAAAAAAAGACAAGATAATATTTATAATAACTCACAAAAGAAGCATTTTAGACAAATTTGATATTTCGCTTTTTAAAAAAAATATGAAGTTTATAAATTTTAATTTAGTAAAAAATTAATTTAATTATGATCACAAGATCTATTTGAAACTTTTTTTAAAATTAAATTCAAATTTTTTATCGCTTTTTTAAACCCTTCACCTTCATTTAAATGACCTTGCCAAATTTCGGGTATAAATCCTAAATTTTTAGATTTAAATAAAGATAACAAAAAATCGAAATCAACATTACCATCACCGATCTGGGCTCCCTCTCCATCTGTACCAATTGCATCGGATAAATGAAGATAACAAGTATGATCTTTTATCTTTTTTGCATAATCATGCATATTTATTTTGTTTGAATTACAATATAATTGTGCGTGAGAAGTATCAAAACAAATTCTCTTTTTAGAAATAAGACAAAAATCATCAATTTCTTTATGATTTGAAAAAATATTCTGATAATATCTGCCTCCAAAATACCAAGGAAATGGTGGTATATTTTCTAAAACTATTTCATAATCATCTTCTTTAAAATTCTTTAGATTATTTAAAAGATTTTTATATTTATCATCTTTATTAATCGTTTCATTTTTATCAAAACTATGACCACCTGGGTGTAGAATAATTTTAGTTCTATCATTAGATTTTATAAAATTAGAATTTAATTTTTTTGTTAATTCAATTGTTCTTTGAAGCATCTCAAAACTTATATCCAAGGTCTTTGTATTTGTTGAGGTAAAATCAATCAATTTGTCGTTAAAATATTCAGGTGCATGAACAACTAATTCTTGATTATAGTATGTGTTTTTTTTAATTTTTTTTGGGTTTAATAATTCTCTCCAGGTTAAATGTATTTCGATTAGTTTTGGTTTTTCTTTTATAAAATTTTCAAAATCTCCCAATCTTCCAACTAACCCCCATTTCATTGCAATTTTTTGGTATTTTACTTTTTTTGAATTAAAGTGATCCTTAAACAGGTGTTCTCCTCTCTTAACATCCGTAGCTAATTTTTTTCCAATGAACGATTTAAAGTTAATACTTGTATAACCATACCCAGGAGATTTTTCATCTAACATTTTTTTTTTTAAAATCGTTCCTCTTTTAAAATTATTTTTATAAACAATTGATTTTCCCAATGTTATCTTATTGAATTTAGTATTTTGAGATAGTATTTTCTGATTTTTACCAATGGCCTCCTTTGCAGATAATAAATTAAATTTTTTAATATACTCTCCAAGAGTTTTTTTTTTTTTTAAAAAATTGTATGCTTTTTTGATTTTTAAACACATTTTTTTAAAATCTTGAGGATTTAAAGAACTTGAGTGGTCAGGTCCATCATCTTTAGTATTTAATGTAATATGTCTTTCGATGATTTTAGTGCCATAGAATAAGGACAAAACCGTAGGCTTAAAGCCGACTTCATGACCAGAATAGCCAAATACTGTAGAAATTTTTTTTAATGAATTTAAAAAATTAAGAGAGATCTCTTCTTCTTTAGGCGGATAAGAACTGCAACAATGTAGTAATGCAAAATCTTTATTTTTTAAAAGGCTCGATACCTTTTTAATATCTTTTAAGCTACTCATACCAGTAGATAATATAATTGGCTTGTCAATTTGAAGGCAATTTTCTATTAAAAATTGACTTTCAAAATCGGGCGAACCTATTTTAATAAAATCTACATTTTTATTATTTAGTATTTTAATACTATTAGTATCCCAGGCAGTTACACCTACTATTAGACCTAATTTTTTTGAATATTCAATTAGTCTTATATAATCATCTATTCCTATATGATTTTTTTTAAGAAAATTATAAATGTACTGATTTGCAGCTTCAGAATTATTAGATTTAAATTTATTATTTTTAGTATAAATTTTGTCTAGGTCTCTAATTTGAAATTTGACAGCATCTGCACCACTGACCTTACTTAATTTAATTAATTCTTTAGCTTTTGCAAAACTGCCGTCATGATTTACTCCAATTTCAGAAATTATAAAAATTTTGTTATTTATAAAACTTTTAATATTTTTTTGAATCATAAATAAACATTTCTTTTACCATTTTTTCAAAACTGTATTGTGGTTTCCAATTAAGTTTTTTTTTAATTTTGGAGTTGTTGGCAATTTTATAAGTGAATTTTTTATTGTATTTATCAATAAAATCAACTTTTTTATCATTAATTCCCACAATATTACAAACAATTTTACAAATTTCAGAAATAGATCTTGATTCACCACTTGCAATTATAAAATCTTCATTAAATCTTGAGTTCATTATTTTTATAATAGCTCTAACTGTATCTTTTGCATGAGAAATATCCCTCACATGATATTTACTTTGCAAAAGTATATTGCTTTTCTTTTTTGACAAGACTTGAATACTTTCAGAAATAAGTTTTTTTAATAAAAATTTATTATCTTTCAAATGCGACTCATGGTTAAAAAGAATTCCATTAACTGCAAATATTTTATAATTCTTTCTGTATGTTATAACTAAATTATGTGCACAAGCTTTAGCACATGCATAAGGATTTTCAGGTTCAATTTTGGTATTTTCATTAATTATTTGTTTTTTTTTTGAATAAATTTCACTAGTAGAAGAATTAAAAAATTTAATTTTTTTATTAATTGATATTATTGCTTCCAGAAAATTTAAAGTAATATTAACTATTGAAAAAATTGTTATTGAGGGTTTTTTCCAGGAAGAATCTGGATTTGATTGTCCAGCCATATTATAGATAGCAACAGGTTTGAATTTTTTAATTATCTTTTTGATCTCAATCAAAGAATAATTTGTTTTAATAATCTTAAAAATTTTATTTTTATTATTTTTATTATTTTTATTATTTTTATTATTTATTTTTCTAGTTAAACCTATTATGTCAAATTTACTATTTAATTGATTTACAATAAAATTTGAATCTTGTCCGGATATGCCTGATATTATTATCTTTTCTTTTTTTTTCATATATAATATGAGAGAATTATGCATATTACACATAATATCAACTTAAAAATAGCTGTTCAAAAAATAATTAAGGTATCATTCTTAAACTTATTTTTTAGTTATAATTTTAAAAAAAAAAAAATAATTTATAAAATTCAAAGATTATTTAAGCTTAAAACAAAAAACTTAATATTTATTGGTAGAGCAAGAACATCAATTTTTCTAATAATTAAATATTTTAAAAAAGATAGCTATAGGAGAATAGTTATAATTTCTCCCTTTACTATTCCAGCCATTATAAACTTAATAATTAAAGCAGGAGGCAAACCGTTATTTGTAGATTTTGAAAAGGGTACCACTTCTCTAAACTTTATAGATTTAAAAAAAATAATTAAAAAATTTAAACCATTGGCTTTAATCATTACTCACTACCATGTAAATGAACAGAATTACAAAAGAATTTGCAGTTATTGTAAAAAAAATGATGTTAAAATTATCGAAGATTGTGCAATTTCATATTCTGGAAATTCAAATAAAACAAAAATTAATACACTTTCAGATGCATCATTTTTTAGTTTTTCCTCATTTAAAGCAGTAAATTACTATTATGGTGGTGCAATTTATTCAAAGCATATAAGTTTAATTAAATATGTTCAGGATACAATAAAACCATGGAAAAAATTAACATTTTTTGATTATTTTGAGCAGGTATATAAAACTCAAGTTTATAGATTGTTTACATCAAAAATAATTTATAATCTTTTAACACATAATTTAATAAAAAAAAGAATTTTTGATAAAAAAAAAGTTAAGAAGAAATATTTTTCTAATTCTTTAATTAGCAAAGACTACTATAAAAAACCTGGAGATGGATTTTATAGAGAAATAGACCATAAAATAAATAACTATAAAAAAATAATAAATCATAGAAGAAAAATAGCAAGACTCTATTATGATTCATTGAACAGTATCAGTGTGCTTCCCAAAAGTTTTAGTAAAAAAGATATTAGTGAAAATTCATTTAACTTTTATTTAATTAGACATAAAAATTCAGTTGATATTAGAAAACATTTAATAAAAAAAGGATATGGAATTGGTAAAAACTATTATGAAAATTGCAGATATATGGTAAAAAATTCTAATAAAACTTTAAATTTAGATGTTATAATTAAAGAACTATTAATCTTACCAACCCATTTTGATATAACCATTGATTATGCCAAAAAAATAATTTTTGAAATAAACTATTTTATAAAAAATAATAAATGAAAACAGAAAAAAATTTTATAAAATATGATGCAGACATATGTATTGTAGGATATGGATTAGTCTCAACTTATCTTATTAACTTACTTTTACCATTAAAAAAAAAAATTATAATAATAGAAAAGGGAAGCAAATCAAGTTCTGTTAAAAATAAAAATCGTAATATTAATTACGGGTTAGAACATAAAGCTTCTCAAAATTATTTAGGATTGAAAACTGGTGGCAATAGTTCAAGGTGGGGAGGTCAATTAGCTGAAATGACAACTGAAGATTTAAAAAAAAATTACTGGGGAATAAACTTTAGAGAGTTAAAAGCTCTATATAGTGAAGTTTATAAAAATTTAGGAATACAAAAATTGTTTGAAGAAAAAAAAATTGAAAATAATTTTCATGAATACAGAACAATATTTTTAAAAAATCCAAATTTATATAATCAATACGAAAAAAATCAGAAAAAAATTAAAATATTAACAAATACATCAGCTTTAAATTTTTTTTTTGATAAAACTTCTTTAAAAAAAATATCATGTATTAATAATAATTATAAAAAATTTTTCATATCATCAAAAGTTTTTATTATTTGTAATGGTGCAATAGAGTCTACAAGACTTATGCTTACAAATCAAAAAGATGTAAAAAAGACTCCATTTAAGAATAATAAAAATATTGGTAAATATTTTTCTGATCACATAGGATTTTATGTTGCAAAATTAAATATTTATAATGAAAAAATTTTTAGGTATAATTTTGAAAACTTATATTATGAAAATACAACATATCAAAAAAAATATAGATTTTATGATAACGAAACAAAATTAAATGTTAGTATTGAGTTTAAGTTTTTATCAAAATATCAAAACGAAATTGATAATGCAAAAAATATTTTAAAAAAAATAAAAAATACTAAAAAAATTTACACATTATTTCCAATATTTCTCAATTTTAGATTATTTATAATAACAGTTGAATTAATTATTTATTATATAAAATATAGAAGAATAAAAATTTTCTTTGATAAAGGAATAATTTTATATTTTCAATCTGAACACTTAAAATCAAAAAAAAATAGAATTTTTTTATCAAATAAAAAGTTAAATGATGGCTTGTATCAAACAATAATAAATTGGAATATTGGTGAAAAAGAAAGAAATCTTTTTTTAAAATTATGCAAGAAACTAAATTTATTTTTTGTAAAAAAGAATATGGGGTCTTTAATTATTTCAAAAAATTTGAAAAATAAAAAAAACTTTCTAAAAAATATTCAAGATACCAATCATGCATCTGGAGGCTTGCAGATTTCTAAAAATCACAAGAATGGTGTATGTAATAATAATTTAAGAGTTCACAATACAGATAATTTATTTTTGCTTAGTTCATCTATCTTCCCTTCTAATGGAAGTGCTAATATAACTCTAACTATTTTTGCATATGCTCATAAATTAAAAAAAATTCTATACAAATTTTTACAAAAAAAATGAAATATGCTCCAATTGCAATTTTTGCATATAATAGACTTAATGAGATAAAGTTAGTTATAGAATCTCTTAAAAAAAATAAATTCATTGATAAATCAAAAATTTATGTTTTTTTAGATGGCCCTAAAAATGACTATGATCGAAAAAAAAATGAACAAATTAAATTTTTTTTAAATTATAAATCAAATTTAAAAAATGCAAAAATATTACAAAATAAAAAAAATCTTGGCTTAAAAAAAAATATCAATAAAGGATTAAATTATATTTTTAAAAAATATGAAAAATCTATTATTATTGAAGATGACATTCTTGTTTCACCAAATTTTTTAGAAGTCATGAATTTTTATTTAACATATTATAGCAATAATAGCCGTGTTTGCTCAATTGAAGGTTATATGTATCCAATAGAGTTTAAAGATGAAATAAATGAAGTCTTTTTACTAAAAGGAACAGGAGGCTGGGGATGGGGTACCTGGCGACGTGCTTGGAAAAATTATTCAAACAATAGAAATAAACTTATTAGTAAATTAGAAAATATGGGCAGTAATGCAATAAATGATTTTAATTACAAAAATTCATATAATTATTTTAAGATATTGAAAGAAAACAAAAATTCGTGGGCTATAAATTGGTATGCCTCAAATTTTATTAAAAAAAAATATACAGTATTTTTTAAAAATAGTTTAGTTAAAAATATTGGATTTGGAAATAGTGCAACACATACAATTATAGATTATAAATTAAATGTTAAAAAGTTCAAAAAAAAACATAAAATTTTTGTCCCAAAAAATATGGAAGAAAATAATAATGCAAAAAAACAAATTTCATTATTTTTAAAAAAAAAATTTAATACCTTTAATAAATTAAAATTAAAATTAAAATATTTACTCAATGTTAAATAAGATAATTTCAAATTTACTAGGAAGAGTGTGGGTAAGTGGTAAATATTCTTCATGGGAAAGTGCAAAAGAAAATTCAAAAGGTTATGAAAATTTTAAAATTTTTGATCAAATAAAAAATATTTATGTTTCAAAGATTAAAAAATATAATTTTCATGAATTTTATGAAAGAGATGGATTATTATTTAATAAGAAAATTAAAGATTCTGAATTATTATTTTTTGTTAAACAAGTTTATAAAGTTAATAAAAAAATTAAAGTTGTAGATTTTGGAGGAAGTTTAGGTAGTCTATATTTTTCAAATTATAATTTTATAAAAGAATATATTAATGAATGGAGTATTGTTGAACAAAAAAATTTTGTAGATTTTGGAAATAAGTTTTTAAAAAAAAATAATTTTAGTTTTTTTTATGATCTAAAAAAATGTATTAAAAATAAATCTCCAAATACTGCAATTTTTTCTGAATCGTTACAATATACTGAAAAACCATATAATTTATTAAAAATAATATCTAAATCAAAAATTGATTTCATTTTACTTCATAACATACCATTTAACATAACCAAAAAAGATCAATATAGAGTTCAATATGTGCCAAAAAAAATTTACGATGCATCATACCCCATTACTATATTTTCATTTAATTTTTTTCTCTCTTTTTTAAAAAAAAATAATTTCAAGATTCTAAGTATTACCAACTTAAAGAGTCCTTTTTTTAAAATTAGTTATAAATCTCTAATAATACAAAAAATGTAAATGTGTCATGAATAATTAAATAACTTTATCTTAAACTTTATGAAAATTTTGATTACAGGAATTAATGGTTTTATAGGAAGTCAATTTTTAAATTTGCTTAACAAAAAAAATATTAAGTGTGATGGAGTGGTTAGATCTAAAAGTAATACAAGAAATATAATAAAAAATCTAAAGATTAAATCACAATTAATAAATATATATGAGGCTGATTTGACTAAAAAAAAAGATATAAAAGTATTAATTAATCAAACTAAGCCTGATATTATTTTTCATCTTGCAGGAGATATAAGAGCTCCAAAAAAAAATAATCAACTTAAAATAACCAGAAATCTCATTTCTTCTATATCAAAAAAAACTATATTAGTTTTTCCATCTACTGATAAAATCTATATTAATAATCCTAAAAATAATAAAGAAACTAGTAAAATTCTAGATGATTTTGATAATCATTATGAAAAAAATAAATTTATTAGTGAAAAATTGATAATTAAAAAATTAACAAAATATTATATTTTGAGATTAGGTCCTGTGCATTCTGTTGGCAATTTAAGTATTCTTAAAGATAAAAGCACAATTGATAAATTACTACATAATTTAAAAAATAAAAAAAAGGTGCCTGTATTTAGTAATGTTTACAGATCTTTTTGTCGTGTAGAAGAGTTAAGTTTATTTTTTTATAACCTGTTATATAAAAAAAATATGCCTTTTGGTATTTATAACATTGGTTCAAAACTTTTTTCATATCATGATAGATTGATAAAATTAGCTCATGGTAAAAAAATCTCTACAAAAAAAATTATTCCAAAATTTGGTTATGTTGAACCTGAAATACAAGAATTAGATACTAACAAAATAAAACAAAAGGGCTTTATATTTACTTAATTAAGTTAATATTCTGTTAATTCATTTATAATTGATTTTATATAATTTTTTGATGATTTCAATTTAACATAATTATGTGCTTCTATAATTTTTTTATTAAACTTTTCATTTATTGATTTCTTCATACCATTACAAATACTTTCTATTGAGTTTGGATTTACATATATAGGATGCCTTTTTAATTGTTCGAAAGCACCTTTATATAAACTATTAATTAATATTTTTTTTCTTGCCATGGCTTCCAAGGGGGGTAAGTTTTCAGGTCCTGAAAAAGGTACATATATTACAGCATGACAGTTATCATAGAGATCAATTAGATAGTTTAAATTTACATAATTCATAATAAATATTTTTTTATCTAATTTGTAATCTTGAATTAATTTTACTATATTTTTGAAATCATTTTCTTGTTTACCAGTTAATACCAAATTATAGTTATGGTATTTTAATTGAAATTTATAATACGCCTTAATTAAATTATTATGATTTTTGTGTTTCCAAAAATTCGCTGGATATAAAAAAAATTTTTTTTTAAATAATATATTATTATTTTTTATTTTATTATTTTTTTTTTTTTTAAGGAAGGTTTCAGAAACAGGGTGAGGCAAAATTAATATTTTTTTTTTAAATCCTATCAATTTTAATATTTCTTTTTTGCCTACAATTGTTCCAGTTATTACTTTATTTGAATTTTTAATAAAATTTACATGAACTAAATTTTTGAATAATTTTTTGAAAAATGAACCAACTTCTTTAAATTGAGGGTGAGTTTTAAATTGCAAGTCCCAAACAGTAGCTATATAAGGGACATTTATTGGTTCTCGGTATTCTGAAGATAAAAACCAAATTATTTTACAATTTTTTTCCCTAAAAAAATTATTTAATTTTAAAAGATTAAATTTGTGAATTATTAAATTACATACCTCAGATAAATGACATAAATAAATTAGTATTTTTTTTGATAAATTATTTTCATTAATTTTAGTATAAATTAAATTTTTCTTTTTTAACTCTTTAACATAAAAGTTGTTGGTATCATTCGATATCAAAAAAATGAATTTGTTATTATTTCTATTTAGTTTTTTTATAAAGGAAAAAAAAATTTCGTCAGTGATTGTTTTCCCACCACCTTCATCTTGATTTCTTTTAGTTAAAAATACTCCAATCATTTAAAGAAATCTTTTATTTTTTTACAAATAAAATCTATTTCAGTGTTTTTAATATCATGTGATGAAGGAAGATATAATCCTTGTTTCCAAAGAATTTCAGAATTAGGTGTTGGAGGTACTCTTTTTGGTATAAATTTTTTTAGACTTGGTTGATTTCTTAAAGAATAAAAAAAACTTCTTGTATCAATATTATTTTTTTTCAAATATTTCGTTAATTCAATTTTATCATTTTGTGACTTCGTATTTATTACGACTCCAAATTGCCAAAATACATTTCTTTCTAAGTTGGTTAATTGTGGCAATTTTAATTTATCAACATTTTTTAAATTATTAATATATCTCATTGCAATTTTAATTTTAGTTTTAATTATTTTTTCAATATTTAGTAATTGAGAATTTCCAAGAGCAGCTTGAATTGCTGTCATTCTAAAATTGTATCCATTTATGAAATGTTTAAATCTTGGTGTTGTAAAACCTAAATTTTTAAATAGTTTAATTCTTTTATAATAAACTTCATTATTTGTACAAATCATTCCACCTTCGCCAGATGTAATTATTTTATTAGCATAGAAACTAAAGCAACTTAAATCACCAATAGTTCCAATTCTTCTTTTTTTATAAATGGCACCATGTGCTTCTGCAGCATCTTCAATAATTTTTAATTTATATTTTCTTTTTAGATATAAAATTTTTTCAATATGAACTGGTTTGCCCAAAAAATGTACAATAATAATTGCTTTTGTTTTTTTAGTAATTAATTTTTCAATTTTTTCAACATCAATATTCCATGTATTAATATCGCTATCAACTGGTATAGGAATATGATTATTGTGAATGATTGATAGGGCAGTTGCTATATTAGTACATGAACTAACAATTATTTCACTTTTTTTTGGCAATTTCAATATATCTATTGCCAGATGAAGTGCTGTGGTTCCACTTGATGTTGTTACAGAATATTTTGTACCAATATATTTCGAAAAATTGGTTTCAAATTTAATAATAGACTCACCATAGCTACCAGAAATTTCATTTCTTAGTAAACTTTTTTTTACAGACTCAATGTCAGCTCTAGTTAATTTTGGTTTAAATACAGGAATCATTATGATAGTAAGTATTTTTCAATGATTAGTTTATTAAAAAAATATTATCAAGTAATAAAATTTAAAATATTCAATAATAAACTGTCAATTATTACAAATCTGCTTCATGAAATTAACTATATTTTGTCTATATTTTTTTTCAAAGCCAAGTCTAATTATATTGAAAAAAAAATAATAGAATCAATAAGTCTCAAAAAAACAGGTTTTATAATTTTAAAAGATGAAGATAAAGAGCTATTAAATAATCTTAAAGAGCTTTCATTTTTGATATCAAACTCATTTGATAAAAAAAAAAACTTAATTTATAATAATGATAATGTATCTTATTTAAATCCTTTTTTTTTAGATCAACAGAAGCTAAAGAAAGTTTTTACCCCCAAAATAATTAATTGTATTGAAAATTATTACAACTCAAGTTTTCAAATTTATTCATATCATATTTATAGAACAGATTTCAGTAAAAAAAATGATACAGACAGTTATCTATGGCATACAGATAACTCAACAAGACATAGTTTGAAATTGATGTTCTATTTGGATGATATAAAAAAAGATGAAGGTGCGATGGAAATTATTAATTATAAAAATTCAAGTGAAATTTTCAAAAAAGGTTTTTATGATAGAAGTCAACAAAAT
>Ga0209223_10003192_pt1 | contig 15715 bp, 11 predicted proteins | sample COG_06_FD_184750 | JGI IMG/M metagenome (GOLD analysis project Ga0209223, IMG submission 184750) | Pelagic Microbial community sample from North Sea - COGITO 998_met_06 (SPAdes) (version 2) | ecosystem: Environmental > Aquatic > Marine > Neritic zone/Coastal water | place: Helgoland, sampling...
AGGACGTTCTAATCTTTTCCGCTTTACCATTATAAATTGTCACGGCTATCTCAAAGGCATTTAACATTTCAGGTGGCAAATCAAGAAGGTGAAGATTGTCATTAGTGATGTCATTGCTTCCCATAATTCTTTCTTCAATTTCTGTAAGCTTTTCTTGGGTCAAATTGACAGACTTAGGGACCGCAACCCCCTTAAAAATCAGAAATGCATTCTCAGGATAAACGGCGGCAATTGGGCTCAGGGGAATTGAACGCGCGAAGATAATTAAACAGGATAGCTCTGCTTTAGTGGTAAATCTATTAATAGCTTCATAACTGCTGATCTCTTCATTATTTAAAGAAATTAGTGTTTCAACGAGCTGTATTGCAAAATCTGTTTCGGTCTGTTGTCTGTCAACTACGACTTCCGTGACTTGCTCACTTTTACCTAATTCAGTTTGATTTGGTTCTTTTTTCACAGCTTGGTCAGAAGTCGGATCCTGCGCAATTAGGTTTTCTTGATCAGCCATGGCTCTTTCTTAACGCTCATTAATCCTGTTAGCAAACTCTCATATTAAATGTTAATTATTCTATACAAGTTTAATTTTCTTAGTACATCATAGTGTTGAAAAAAGTAAAAATTACAATGTATAAAAATGGCCTATTAACGGTTTTACTATCAAAAAAAACGCAGTCATCCATGAACTAGATGACTGCGTCAATTTACTTTAAGTTTGCAGAAGTGCTAGGACCCCTTGCCCTTGAGCATTTGCCTGCGCCAACATTGCCGTTCCAGCTTGCGCAATTATCTGATTTTTTGCCAACTCAGACGTCTCCGCAGCAAAATCGACATCACGATAGCTACCTATTTCCAGCTTTGTGGCCGAAAGATGATTAGCCGCATGAAGTGCGTGCCATGCCACTTTATTGTATTGCGATGCTGCTTGCAAACGCAAAGTATCAACTGCTAGCTTGTCGATAGTTAGCTTGGCTCCACCATTTCCCGCGGTAATCTCAGTATCCACGACAGTGGCCCCATCACTCACAGCTCCAAAACCTAATTCAGCCGTTACAGTTCCAAAGACTTTACTGCCAACTTCAACAACGAGATTACCGGCAGCTGTAGCTAAGTCCTTATTCCGGTACTTAATGTTATTACCGACCAAGTCATATTCGAGTTTGAGATCAGCGACTTCGACTTTTAGCATCGCTTTATCGTCGTTAGTCGTAAAGGGATTTGCGCCAATTTGATTCATTTCGTAAAGGCGAGTTATAATATCGGACAGTCGAGATAGGTCTGTAACAGCCATTTCGAGCGCCGCAACTCCAGCCTCAGCATTCAATTTACCATATTCGAGGGTCGCAATACCGGCTTCCATGGACTTAACAATAGCTACGTCCCCAGGTCGGGTACCAGCAGAAATATTTTTCAATCCGCTAGATAGGCGCTCCATGCTATCGCCCAAATCTCGCTGTATACGGGTCATGTTGTCTTGAATTCGGTAGAAACTACCGTGTGCATTTAAAGTAGCCATGTCATTTCCTTATAATTAGCATCCGACATATCCTGCCGTCAAAATACTTAACGTCAGGGACCTCAAAATGTTTAGAGGTCGGGTTTTAATAATTAATATCTGTCAAAAAAATGACATTTATATGTGTCAATTATATATTTTGGTGCTGATTAAAGTTCATGCTAATGTTGTCGTAGCAAAGGATGATTACTATGAAACTTGATCTAAATATCGGCATCGGCCAAAGGCAAGGTCTTAATCTTACAGCTCAGGTGCAGCAGGCAATTAAGCTTCTCCAGATGACAAACCTTGAACTAACAGAATATATCGAAGAAAATTTTGTGCCAAACCCTTTTGTTGAATTAAAGGATACGACCTCCAGCAAAAAAGTGGAGGGTGCGGAACCCAAGGCAACAGAAAACAAGTCCACTGTAGACTCCATTCAGGACACCCCATTCGCCGCGGAGCCCTCAAAAACAAAGACCGAAGTAGAAAATCAATTTGAGACCGGAGATAGCTATAGTCCCAAGAGCACAGTCTCTAAAGAACAAAGTGATTTTGATCCGATACAATTGTTAAAGTCACAAGACAAATCTTTGTATGTTCATTGTTCTGACTTTGTGACCCAATTAGATCTCAATCCACAACAGCAACTAATTGCATTCAGATTTATAGAAGAATTAGAGCCGACAGGTTGGATCGACGTCGACATGTCAGAAATAGCCCGCATATTCGATGCCGACATAGAATTGGTAGAGGGTGTTTTAGAATTGATACAAAATATTGAACCAGCAGGTCTTTTCGCACGGAATTTAGCAGAATGCTTAACCTTACAAGCAGAAGATAGAGGCCTACTAACAGAAACTTTAGCAAATATTTTTGATAACTTGCACCTTCTTGGAAGCGGTAAGTTCGACCTATTAAAACGTCGCTGTGGGTGTGACGACGAGCTTCTTGCCGAAAATCTTAAGTCAATCAAATCGTTGGATCCAAAGCCTGGACTACAATTTGCCTCACATCAAGTTTCTATCAGAGAGCCCGATCTTAACGTAAAAAACCAAGATGATGGTTGGATTGTAGAGCTTAATAGATCAACTCTGCCTAGCGTCTTTGTGGACAAAGATTACGCACGCGACGTTCAAAAGCGTACCAGTGATCCTGAACAAAAAGAATTCATTCGGGAAAAAATTGCAGAGGCAAATTGGCTATCAAATGCACTTAAAAAACGCAATGACACTATGCTTAAAGTTGGCACAGAAATTGTCAAACGTCAGAAAAAGTTTTTGGAAAAAGGCCCAAGTTACATCCAGCCAATGGTCCTACGTGATATTGCAGATGCTGTAGAAATGCATGAGAGCACGATAAGTCGAGTGACTACTGGCTCGCTTATGGAAACCCCACAAGGCACTTTAGAACTTAAATCATTTTTTAGTGTCAGCCTGCAATTAAACGATGATAATAGTTCTCAATCTGCAGCATCAGTGAAGTTTAAAATCCTTAAAATGGTAGAAAGGGAAAACCCTCATAAACCTGTCAGTGACGATGAAATTGTCGACAACCTTAAGCAAGAGGGCGTCAACATAGCACGACGGACAGTGGCTAAATACAGAAAATTACAAAAAATTCCAGCTTCATTTATGCGTAAAAGGCAAAGCACACTAGCCGGCATGGTCTAATTTTCTCAAGAGACATTCTTCACACTCACGCATAAATTAGGACACTCGTACTCGATAGCATTTCTCATACGCTCTATTTGGTACAAATTTTGCTCTTCTTGATTGGTATTTTCCAAGTTTTGGACTGTCAGTCATGGAAGTAAACTCAAGAGAAGCTGATATTACGGCTATCTTCAATAAAGGCCTGCAGGCACATAACGCAGGTGATTTAAGTGCGGCAGAGCAGCTCTACCAAGAGACCTTAGTCATAAAGCCTGAGCATCCTGAGGCCAATCATAACATCGGGGTCGTTCTCGTCGCTAAAGATGAATTAGACAAAGCACTCCAGTTCTTCAAATTCGCCTTAGACAACAGTCCTAACGTCAGCTTATTTTGGGCCAGTTATATTGATACATTGATTAAGCTGGAGAGAATTAGGGAATCCAAAACCCTGATTAAGGCAGTCAAACAGGCTGGGATATCTTGCGACAGGATTGAGGCTATTTCACGTCAGCTTAACGATCTATATCAGGAGCCTGGCGCAAAGGACTGTCAGGCACTTGATGAGCTTATTGAACAACAAAAGTTCGACGATGCTATCAAGGCATGTCAGAGTTTAACGGAGACCTATCCAAGCTCTGCGGTATTAAATATCAACCTGGGCAAATGTTACTTCGAACTAGGACAAATGGAACAAGCGATATCTAGTTATGAAAAGGCGACGGAATATCAGCCTAAGTGGGAAATGGGTTTCACTTTGCTTGGCCAAATATATTCATTGCAAGAAAATGTAGATCAGGCGATCAAAGCATACAAAACAGCGATATCTCTCAAGCCTGATTGTGTCGATGCCCATTTCAACTTGGGCGTTACTCTCAGAAAACAAGGTAATCTGGAAGACGCAATAGAGGCTTACAATAAGGTACTTTCGATCAAGCCTGATAATGCTGATGCTTATAACAACATGGGCAATGCTCTTCAGGAACAGGGCAAACTGGAAGAGGCAATAGAGGCTTACCGCAAAGCTCTAGCACTCAAACCTGATTACGCTGATGCCCACTACAACATGGGCATTACCCTTAAAGCGCAGGGCGAGCTGGAAGAGGCAATAGAGGCGTACAACAAAGCACTAGCACTCAAACCTGATAATGCTGATGTCTATAACAACATGGGCAATGCTCTTCAGGAACAAGGCAAGCTGGAAGAGGCGATAGAGGCTTGTAATAAAGCCCTAGTTCTCAAACCTGATAATGCTGAGGCCTATAACAACATGGGCGTTGCTCTCCAAGAACAAGGCAAGCTGGAAGAGGCGATAGAGGCTTACAACAAAGCACTAGCACTCAAGCCTGATTATGCTGAGGCCCACAATAACAAGGGTATCTCTCTTCAAGACCAAGGTAATCTGGAAGAGGCGATAGAGGTTTTTAATAAGGTCATAGCCATCAAGCCTGATTGCGCCGAGGCCTGCAACAACAAGGGCAATACTCTCCAAGAACAAGGCAAGCTGGAAGAGGCGATAGAGGCTTACAACAAAGCCCTAACCATCAAGCCTGATTATGCTGAGGCCCACAGAAATTTAAGTATCGTAAATAAATACAAACCTAACGACCCTCAGATCAGCGAAGTCGATGTTTTACTAAAGAACTCTGATTTGAATAATGCGGATCGATGTCACCTTCACTATACTTATGCAAAAATGAAAGGAGATCTGTGCGAGTATAGTACCGCTTTTGAGAACTACATTATTGGAGGTGCGTTTAGACAGAAATTATTGGCTTATAATATTGAGCAAGACCAACATTTATTTGCAAAGATAAAAAATACAGCGCCACAGTTGAAAGGTTTTGCAATCAATACATCCAATGAAACAACGGCGCATATTCCCATCTTCATTCTTGGAATGCCCAGGTCTGGAACAACTTTGGTGGAACAAATAGTTTCTTCGCACTCCAGGGTCACCGGTGCAGGTGAATTAAACTATGTATCACAATTTGGGGCTGGCCTGATGCAAGGCATAACAGCCGCGAATGCAGAGACAATTTCAGAATTCAGGAAAAACTATCTTACAGAGATAACTAAAAGGGCTGATGGACGAGGTTTCGTAACTGATAAAATGCCACAAAATTTTAGATTTATCGCCCTAATTTGTGCCGCTTTCCCCGAAGCAAAGATTATACACGTACAAAGGCATGCAGAAGCAACATGTTGGTCAAACTTCACACATTACTTCACTACAAAAGGCCTTGGATATTGCTATAATCTTGCAGACACGGTCAATTACTATGGCCTTTATTTGGATATCATGCACTTCTGGCATCAGAGCTACAGTAATCGCATTTATAATATCGACTATGACAACCTCACAGAAGCCCAAGATCCAGAGACACGGCGTTTAATTGAACACTTGGGCCTCAACTGGGAGGACGCATGTCTTGCCCCACAAAATAATAAGAGGCCTGTAAAGACATCCTCCCAACAACAGGTGCGACAGAAGGTTTATAAGGGCAGTTCACAAGCCTGGCATAAGTATAAGGAATTCCTAGATGGAGCATTTGATCAGCTTAAGGCCTCTCCCAAACTGCCACCCAGATAGGCTCGTTCCAAGCTAATGTTAGACGCAAGACGACCCGCCAGCACCTATTCCTACCCAAGGGACTAACTAGGTTATACCACTGCCAGTATCTACACCCGGTTCGAGCTAAAGTACTCTCCCGTCTGACGCCAGGCTGGAGATCATGTAATATTACTGAGTTAAAGCTGGTGTATCACCACGGGCCAGAGCCTGAAGTTTTGGGGGATTTCTACCGTAAAGCCCCACTGGAATAGCATGATTTGGTTAGTTGATGATAATAGTTCTCAATCTGCAGCATCAGTGAAGTTTAAAATCCTTAAAATGGTAGAAAGGGAAAACCCTCATAAACCTGTCAGTGACGATGAAATTGTCGACAACCTTAAGCAAGAGGGCGTCAACATAGCACGACGGACAGTGGCTAAATACAGAAAATTACAAAAAATTCCAGCTTCATTTATGCGTAAAAGGCAAAGCACACTAGCCGGCATGGTCTAATTTTCTCAAGAGACATTCTTCACACTCACGCATAAATTAGGACACTCGTACTCGATAGCATTTCTCATACGCTCTATTTGGTACAAATTTTGCTCTTCTTGATTGGTATTTTCCAAGTTTTGGACTGTCAGTCATGGAAGTAAACTCAAGAGAAGCTGATATTACGGCTATCTTCAATAAAGGCCTGCAGGCACATAACGCAGGTGATTTAAGTGCGGCAGAGCAGCTCTACCAAGAGACCTTAGTCATAAAGCCTGAGCATCCTGAGGCCAATCATAACATCGGGGTCGTTCTCGTCGCTAAAGATGAATTAGACAAAGCACTCCAGTTCTTCAAATTCGCCTTAGACAACAGTCCTAACGTCAGCTTATTTTGGGCCAGTTATATTGATACATTGATTAAGCTGGAGAGAATTAGGGAATCCAAAACCCTGATTAAGGCAGTCAAACAGGCTGGGATATCTTGCGACAGGATTGAGGCTATTTCACGTCAGCTTAACGATCTATATCAGGAGCCTGGCGCAAAGGACTGTCAGGCACTTGATGAGCTTATTGAACAACAAAAGTTCGACGATGCTATCAAGGCATGTCAGAGTTTAACGGAGACCTATCCAAGCTCTGCGGTATTAAATATCAACCTGGGCAAATGTTACTTCGAACTGGGACAAATGGAACAAGCGATATCCAGTTATAAAAAAGCAATCGAAATAAATCCCAAGTGTGTGGCTGCCTTTGTCATGCTTAGCCAGATACATTCCGTTCACGGAGATGCAGATCAAGCAATTAAGAACTTGGAAAAAGCAATTAATTTGGAGCCAAACAACCACAAACTCTGCTCTACCATTGGCGTAGAATTTCTTCAAAAGGGTGACGTCGAAGAGGCAGTTAATTATTTAGAGAAATCCCTCAAGCAAAATCCAAACTCTCAGTCAGTTCTTTCGATGATTGCAAACGCATATAACAAATTAGGACTTGTTCTTTATGAGAAAGGCAAACTGGACGAGGCAATCACCGCTTACCAAAAGGTTTTAGCGATTAAACCCGATTATAGCGATGCGTATAGTAATATGGGAATAGCTCTCTATCACAAAGACGATTTAGATGGAGCGATTCAAAGCTTTGAGAAAGCCATCAGGATTTTGCCAAGCTTTGCTGAAGCCTATTTCCACATTGGAGTTTGTCAGAATGATAAGGGCAATATTAAAGCCGCCATAGGGGCTTATGATAAATCTTTATCGCTCAGGCCTAATTTTACGGATGCTCACTTTCACAAGGGCGTTGCTCTGCAACAAAAGGATGATTTTGATGGAGCAATTCAAAGTTACAAAAAGGTTTTAGAAATCCAGCCTGATAATTTCGATACTCATAATAACATGGGGGTAGCATTTCACGCAAAGGGTGACTTAATTGCAGCGATAAAAAGTATGAAACAGTCCATTAAAATTAGGCCAGATCACACAGAAACTTGGTCCAATTTATTCTACCCACTGCAAGCGGGTAAATACAAAAAACCCTCTCCAGAAGATAAGTTGACATTGTTTTCAGAGCAATTGGAATTTAGCAGTCCTAAAGTTGCAAAATCTATTCTTAAATATAAGCTTACCCAAGGCGGCCCATCCGCAGAGGCCTCCCTTGCGAAAGCACTGCAACTTTTGAAAACTTTCGATAATGCCTGCATCCAAAATCCATTGAATACTAATGCATTGTTAAAACAGCCTGCAAGAAGTAAAAAAATGGTAGCATTAGTACATTTTGGAAGAAGTGGGACAGGCCTTTTTCATAGTCTTATCGATAACCACTCACAAGTATCAACGCTGCCCTCAATTTATTTCAGCGAGTTTTTTAACCATTCCACTTGGGCAACATTAATAGCAGATGGATGGAACAAAATCGTAGATAACTTTATACAAAAATATGACGTTTTATTTGATGCGCGCTCTTCTGTTCCAACCACTTCAAAAAATGGCAAGCTTATTCATGACGCAGGGCTGAAGGAAGGTATGACAAACGTTGGTGAACAACAAGACACTGTTCTGTCGTTAGATAAAAAAACTTTCCACCAAGCACTAACTCATCTTATAGGACTTAAAGATCATTTAGATGCATTTACCTTCTTTAAGTTGGTGCATGCCGCTTATGACTTAGCCTCAAATGATTACAACAAAAAACACTTAAATTTCTATCACATTCATAATCCAGATACTTATGCAACGCTTAACTTTCTAAAGTCCGCACCAGATGTGAGTTGGGTAGTGATGATCCGAGATCCACTACAAAGTTGTGAGTCCTGGATCCTCAAAAGTTTCCAACTCGGATCCTACAGTGATATCGTTACTAAAATTTTTCAAATGCTTTTCGAAATTGACAGTAGCATCTATAAAAATCACACCTCTATTGGGATTAAGCTTGAAGATTTAAAAGAACGTCCCAGGAAGACTATTCCCGCTATTTGCAGCTGGCTGGGTATAGAAGAGGAGGAAAGCTTATACGAAATGACTGCACAAGGTAAAAAATGGTGGGGTGACCCCACCAGTCCAGATTATACTGTCGATGGTATGAACCCGTTTGGTAAAACCTCGATCAATCGGAAAGTGGGTTTGGTATTTTCTAAAAATGACCAATTCATTTTGCGTACACTTTTTTATCCGTTCAGTGTCCGCTTTGGTTACGCAAAAGAAAATCCAGATCAATTCAAAACTAATCTCAAGAAAATAAGGCCTATGCTGGATCAAATGTTCGACTTTGAAAAAAATATTGCAGCAAAAACAGGGGTTGATGTGGCAGAATTCATGAAGTCCGGTTATTATTTATATCTACGTTCCGGGTTGATTGAGCGTTGGACTACCCTTTCAAAGTTCAATACATACCCAAATATGTTGAAGCCACTACGGATAAAGTGAAGCAGGTCAATCAAAGTTTAGGGACAAAAATGGCTGGTCAGGTGATATGGATAACAGGTTTATCCGGCGCAGGGAAAACAACTCTTGCAGAGCAATTAGACGTTTGCTTGCAGAAACTAGGCCTACAAGTAATATTATTAGATGGAGATATGTTACGTAATCTTTTCTGGGACGCGGACCCAAAAAGTGAAAGCTACACTCGTCAAGAAAGAATTAAATTAGCACTTAAATACTCTCATTTATGCAAAACCCTTTCGGCACAAGGTTTCGATATCATTATTGCTACAATTTCAATGTTCAATGAAGTCTACGATTGGAACCGCGAAAATATCACTAATTATTTTGAAGTATACCTCAAGGTACCGTTAAAAGAATTAAGACGACGTGACCCAAAGTTTATTTACAAACGATACGACGACGGTGATTTAAGAAATGTTGCGGGATTGGACCTCAAAGTAGATGAGCCTTTTAAATCGCATCTAACCTTAGATTTTGAAGCTCATCCACTTATTTGGCAGAGTAACGAATATCTAGCTGAGCATCTTTTATCAAAATTAAAAAAATCTAAATTCAATCAGAAATTACAACAACACTTAATCAAGTAAAATATACAGAAGGTGTATTATGCATATAGTTTATTCTTACTTTGTATTAGACATAGTTCATCGTGGCCACCTTATGATGTTGAAAAACTCAAAGGCTATTGCAGGCCCAGAAGGTCGCCTTATCGTCGGAATAGTCTCTGATGAGGCCGTGCTGGCAAAAAAAGGTAAAGCGCCTATTCTTGATTTTTCAGAACGCTTGGAGTTAGCCAATGCAATTAAATACATTGACCTAGTTGTTGGCCAACAGAATTACACCCCTTACGAAAATGTCAGAAATATTGTTCCCAATATTTTGATGGAGAGCGAAAGCCATGATAAAAAACAGATAAGCGAATCCAAAAAAATAATGAAAGATTTAGGAGGTAAAGTGATTGTAATGCCATATTTTAATAACCAATCGTCCACGTTGATTAAATCAAAATTATCACTGGCCTAAAACTGTTTAATGATAAATGAATACAAACTCAGGCCTGATTCAACAAGTTCGCCCGAGATAGTTTTTCCTGCACACTCTATTTGGTACAGATTTTGCTTTTCCTACACGGTATATTCCTAGATTTTTGGGTTGTCAGTCATGGAAGTAAACTTAAGAGAAGCTGATATTACAGCTATCTTCAATAAAGGCATACAGGCACATAATGCAGGTGATTTGAATGCTGCTGAGCGGCTGTATCATGAGACTTTAATCATGCAGCCTAATCACAGTGAAGCCAATCACAATACAGGCGCAGTTCTTGTTGCCAAAAATGAGTTTGAACAAGCTCTCAAATTTTTCAAATTTGCCTTAGATACCAGTCCAAACGTCAGCCTTTTTTGGGCCAGTTACATTGATACTTTAATTAAGCTAGAGAGAATTACTGAGTCCAAAACCCTTATAAAAGCAGTTAAGGATGCAAATATAACTTGTAATAAAATTGAAGCTATTTCACTGCGGTTGAATGCTGATTATCAAGAACCAAAGGCACAGGACTGTGAACAAATCGATAAACTTATATCGGAGCAGGAATTTGATGTTGCTGTCAAAGCATGTCTCAGTTTAATGGAAACTTATCCAAGCTCTGCAGTTTTAAATATTAATTTGGGCAAATGCTACTTTAGACTGGGAAAAATAGAGTCTGCAATTTGTTGTTATAAAAAAGTAACTAAATATCAACCTGAGTGGACATTGGGCTATACCATGCTTAGCCAATTATATTCGTCACAAAAAAAACCATACCAAGCCATAAAAAGTTTAAAGAAGGCGCTTACTTTAACGCCAGATAATCATGAACTTAATTCCGCACTCGGTGGGGTGTTATTTCAAAACGGGGATGTCGATGAGGCAGTAAAATACTTGGAAAAAGCATTAGTGCAGGGTCCAAGTTCTGTTTCAATATTGGTTATGCTTGGAGATGCCTCTAAAATTAATAATAACTACAAGTTAGCGATTGAATATTATCAACAGGCGGTAAAACTGGATCCAAATGATGAAAAATCATACTTTAATATGGCAAATGCTCTGTTTGCTAATGGCGACATCGATGGCGCTATTGAAAAATATCATCAGGCAATCAGCATCAAGCCAGATTTCATTGGCGCTTATATAAATTTGGGTATCTCCCAAAAAGAAAAAGAGGACTTTGACACAGCAATTAAGAATTTTAAAAAAGCTCTAAAGATTGATCCTGAATGTGCGGATGCATATTATAATATGGGTAACGCCCTATACGGAGATGGCCATTATGAGGCGGCTATAGACAGCTTTACACAAGCAATAAAAATTAATGCCAATTATCCTGAAGCAAATATGAGTATGGGAGAAGTTCACTTAAGATTAAAAAATTATGAGAGCGCTAAGGCCTGTTTCGACCAGTGTAGTGACCAAGGTGCCATTGCCAAAAGCCTAGAATGTTTGTTCTTTATGAAAAATTTTAAAAAATTTGAAAATGTTTTAGATACTTTGGTAATAACTGATCCAACAAATATTCGAGTTGCAGCTATCAGTGCTTTTGCGGCCCACCAGCGTGATAAAAAAGATATTTATCCCTTCTGTGGGGACCCACTAAAGCTTATTCAATTTAGTAATTTAAAATCTCATGTCCCATATCCCAAAAGATATATTGCAAACATACTGGATGAAATGAATAAGAAAGACATGTCATGGCAACCTCAAAACAAAACTACAAAAGTGGGGTTTCAGACTACTGGAAATATATTTGACAGATCTAACAATACTATTGCTTCACTTGAAAAAATTATTTTGAAAGAATTGGATCTATATTTTAAAAAATTTCAATCATCCAACAGCGTACTTTTTAATAAGTGGCCCCAAGAAAAAATCCTGAATGGGTGGTTCGTCCGTATGTTCAAAAATGGACATCAAAGTAGCCACATTCATGCATCCGGTTGGGTGAGTGGGGTTTTGTATTTAAAAACTGTTCAGTCTCCGTCAAAAAACGAGGGTGCAATTGAATTTAGCCTGCAGGGTTACAATTACCCTATTGCAAGAGACGACTACCCAAAAAAACTTTATCAGCCAATTGATGGCGAAATAGTTCTATTCCCTTCATCTCTTTTTCATAGAACTATTCCGGTCATCAAGGATGTTGAACGATCTGTGATTGCGTTTGACCTTCAACCAGGATGAAATGGAAATAAAAAAGCGTTTTTCCAGATTTCTTTATGTCGTCCCTAATTTAATTTGTCGTCATCTTTATGATACCTTTACCTACACTAGTAACGATAAGGATTGAGACTGAGAGATATCTTTAGGGATCTATCATGATGATCCCCAAAGTACTTAACAAACTACCATCTATAATCACTGGCAGTGACCAACTATATATACCCATGGCACCCCCACTGGCCCATGTAGGGTATCTCCCTGGGGGTATTAATGTTGTGCATTAGTTTAGGGTTTGAGTTTTTGTAGTGGTTGGGTAATGGCGAGATACGGACTTAGGGTGCTGAGCGGCCACACCTGTGCCGAATGATTTACAACGATATTCTAAGAAAGAGGAATTGAAATTTTAGCTGCTAATAAATTACTAAAAACTAAACCAAGCTCTATTATTTAATCTCTTTATCATGCTATAAATTTTGTTGTTCTTGACTGGTATATTCTTCAGTTTTTGGATTGTAAGTCATGGAAGTAAACTCAAGAGAAGCTGATAATACAGCTATCTTCGATAAACGCCTACAGGCACATAATGCAGGAGATTTGAGTTTATAACTATTGGTAAACCTAGTAAAAGGGGAAGCTCAACTTTCAGGCTAAAAGAAATGTCCAACATCCCTATTTATTAATGTTTCTCACTTGAAAGATTTGGCTGATTAAATCTTAAAAGATAAGTTGATCCCCGTCTCCAACCGTTTAAAAACTCTTTTGTATCCCTACATACCTGCCGATTTGTTCATGGTTTTCTTCACGGTGTCACGCTTTTTCTTAGATTGGGGTTTCTCAAATCTAACTTTATTTCTTGGGTCAACATTCTTCAAAATAGTAGCTACATCGATCTCATTTGAAGCCGCAATTGTCATATAATGAAACTTATCAGCATACATTGTGAAGGACCTTAGGAGGTTCTCTTGGGCTCGGTCCATGTAAACCGATATAATTACCGCAACGATTAAAAATAGATAAAAATTCAAGAAAAAACTAAATACATAAACCATTGAAATAACGCTAAGTGGGGTATACAATCGGTTTTTTGATAGCCATAATATTGGAAAAATAAGTGCTAATGGGTCTTTTTTAAAGCTAACTATGTCGCACGTTCTATTCTTAGATTTATAAACCTCAAAGTTCTCATAATTCTGGAAGTCGTCAAATTTATGCTCCGAAAGAATTTTTTTGACGCTTTCAGTCTCTTCTTGTGTTGTAACCAAAAAAACGCTACTTAGCGGTCGCTCTAGCAAGATATCAAATATAACCCCACTTCGGCAGAATGTGAGTAGCCATTTGGCTTCTTGGCCCTCTAAGCCACCTGGTGGAATAAACGTAGTTGATAAATTCTTTATACCGTCCAGATAAATCTTACCATCGATGGCAACTAAAATATCATTTTCATCAAGCCTTTTGACAAAGTCCGGTACGCTAATGCCACTCTCTGAGATTTTGATAAGGCGACCTTGGGTATCATCGCCATCCCCTAGACTACCAGCCGCCTGAACTGCTTCCAGCTCCTCTGGGGGACTGTCAATCATGGAACATTCAGCCTAAACGGATTTGGAGCTGGCTTGGCTACAACCTTTTTAGGGGCTGTTTTTCTTTTCAGTGCTGCTGCCTTTGCGGTTCTATTCATTTCAATAATATTGGCTGTTAATTCTTTTTGAAGCATCATCAGCTGGTCCACTTTATTTTCAAGAACTTGAAATTGTCTATAGGTTACTATGCTGTCAACATCAACATTATCAGCATTTTCTTCAGCGGTCTTTTTCTGAAAAAATTGTTCTATGTTTGAAATTTGATTAGATAACTGCTCCTGAGTGACTGCATTTTTACTTTGAATACTTTCCAGCGTAGTAGTTGCGAACTGCTTAATTAGATTTTCCGTATCTTTAACACTTATTTTTATTGCTTTCGAGTAACGGTTCTCTGCACCTGACAGATCAGTGGACGCTTTTTCTGATGCTGATTTTATACTATCTAAAGAAGTCTTTATTACATCTTGGTTTTCTGCATTGGACTTAATAATCTCTAAAGACTTGTCTAGCTTTGCTACGTTTTCTGTAAAAATAGCTAGTGCCTCAATTGATACATTAGCGTTGGTCTGCAAAGTTCCTAACGTCTTGTAATACATCAATAGCGCAGCACCTAATGAAAGAACCCCGGCTACAATAGCACTTAAAAATATGATGAGTACAGAATTATATATTCTTTTAGCTTGAATATTAACAACCTCAAATTGGTCTTTTAGATCGCTAAATTCTTCAGTTACGCCAGCCGCTGTGTCTGCGGCGTCCAATGCAACTTGAATACTGTCCTGAATATCATCACTCGATGTCGTGTTGGCTGCCATCTTTTAGAACCTTTTGCTCGTAAATACGTTTTTTCTTACAGTGTGGTAAGCACATTCCATGCCAGTCGACATTAATATCGACTGATTTGGCAGTGCTTTTGATTTAAAATTGAACTTTTTGCATCCCCACGGGCGATTTTTGTCATGGGTGACAAAAAAGAAAATACATTTTGAGCAAATTATTTTCGCCATTTGGATTCCCCAATTTTTTCAACTAAATTCTGCAAAATAAAACGCATTGAAGCCAGAAAGGATAAAAGTGCGCCAATAGAAACAGGAATTGCGCGCAGCAGATCCTTTTGTTGAAAAAATGAGTTTGCCTCAAGGCCTAACCAAATGGCACCCACAAAGAAAGTGACCGATGAAATTAATTCCCCAATAGATCTCCCATTTCGTCTCATTTCAAATCACCTTTTTATAATTTCTGACCAAACTCGTCGTACATTAGATCACCGGGCAGTTCTGGATCAGGTAAATTAGCCTCAACGCCACGCTCTATTTGTAAAACATAGGCTAAGACTGAAGCTACTGCTGAGAAAAGTTGTTCTGAAACATCATACCCAATATCTCCAGTGAAAAACAAAGCTCGAGCCAGGAGCGGGCTTCGCACCACAGACTTATTATGTTTTTGTCCCTCGTCAATAATCTTTGTGGCCATAGGCCCCTTTCCCATTGCTATGATGTAAGGAGCGTCTCGCTCCTCAGGAGCATACCTGAGCGCGACAGCAAAATGTGTTGGGTTCGTAATAATAACAGATGCGTCTCTGACATTATCAACAGCCTGGGCCCGCTCTGAGGCTTTCTGACTTGCTGCCATCTGAAGCCGTCGCATCCTTGCCTTAACCTCTGGCGAGCCGTCACTATCTTTAGACTCGTCTTTCAAGTCTTGGTGGCTCATCTTAAGTTTTTTCATCCAAGTATGTCTACTATATAAATAATCTCCAATTCCTATCAAAAAGAGAATACCTATAAGGGAGCCAATCAATAACATTAGGCT
>Ga0209223_10003197_pt1 | contig 15704 bp, 12 predicted proteins | sample COG_06_FD_184750 | JGI IMG/M metagenome (GOLD analysis project Ga0209223, IMG submission 184750) | Pelagic Microbial community sample from North Sea - COGITO 998_met_06 (SPAdes) (version 2) | ecosystem: Environmental > Aquatic > Marine > Neritic zone/Coastal water | place: Helgoland, sampling...
AAAAATTGTGTCGTATGGAAAAGAAAAGCCAGCATTCTTTGGCTCGAATCCAGAAATATGGGCTAAGAATCGTCGCTCTGTAACCGTGATAAACAACTAATAAATTTGACCAGCGGCCTTTATAAGTGCTTACTCCGCTTTATCTTTAAAGCAGAATACACAATACCTCGTTAACATTTTTAGTTAATTTTCGTCAAAAATTAATTACTTTAAAATATAGTTAGAGCTAAAAATTAGTTAATTCACTCTAACTATGCTATTTTAACAAAATATCCCTCAAGGGCTTAAGATCTTTCGACTGATCTTCTTTATCATTATCACTGATCTCTTTATCTAGCTCTGGCATCTTGCTGAAGTTTGGTGGTATTACGAGTGGTGGGTCAATATCTTTTTTACACGAGAAAGCTAATATCAATATAAGGGTTATCGATATTGTATGAATATTTTTAATCTTTCTTTTCAGGATTTTCATTTTTTTTATAAAAAAATTCTTTATGAAGTAATATAACAACGCCGAGGAATATAAAACTATCAGCAAAGTTAAAAGCTGGCCAATGATATTTACCGATATAAAAATCTAAAAAATCAAATACAGCACCATGCCAAATGCGATCTAAGACATTTCCTAAAGCCCCTCCAAATATCAAAGAAAAAGATATGCGACTCAGATTGTCCTTTGACTTGTAAAGGAAAAGTAGTACGACCAAAGAAATTAGACCCTGTAAAATAGATAATATTATATGGCTATGAGCTATATTATTAAACATGCCAAAGCTAACACCGCTATTCCAAACATAAACTATGTCAAAAAAGCCAAATATTGATATTTTGGGATTATATATTTGCAATTCATAGGCAATACTGCGTAAATAAGATGCTATCATATGCTTGCTTATCAAGTCAATTACAGCAAGCATAAGCGCAATTAAAAACCAAATAATAAAAACTCTATTAACTTTCAAAATCTTTTACTTATAAAAATTATTTATATAATTATATTTGAGGTTAAAATTTTATTTTTAATTAACCAATTAATAATGCCAAGTTACAATTTTTAGTAAAAAATAATTTTAATATCAGATGAAAATAATTTTTATGGGAACTTCTGATTTTGGCAGCGAATTATTGCAAAATCTAATTATAGATAAAGATTTAGAATTAATAGCAATTTATACCAAGGAGCCAAAAATAGCTGGTCGCGGCAAAAAGGTGACCAAATCACCTATTCACAAAATTGCACTTACACATAATATCAAAACAATAACTCCAAAAAATTTTAAATCGGCAGATTCTATTGAGGAATTCAATAATTTTAAAGCAGATTTAGCAATTGTTGTATCTTACGGCCTTATTCTTCCGCAAGAGATTTTAGATGCTCCAAAATATGGCTGCATAAATATTCATCCCTCAATGTTGCCAAGGTGGCGAGGCGCGGCACCGATGCAAAGAACAATAATGAGTAATGATAGATATAGCGCCATGACTATCATACATATGAATAAAGATCTTGATGCTGGTGATATAATCCATCAGGAAAAAATTTATATAGAAGAAAAAGAAAATTTTACAACTCTAAGTAAAAAGATGTCAGAGCTTTCATTAAAATTAACCAAAAAAACATTAACTGATTTTCGCAATAGCAACGTAAAGACAGTTAGGCAAGATGATGATTTAGCGACCTACGCTAATAAAATCCACAAAGAAGAATGTAGAATTGACTGGCATTTACCAGCCCAAGAGATTATTCAAAAAATTCGCGGCCTTCATGGAAATTTAGGGGCTTTTTTTACATATGAAGGAGAAAAATTTAAAATTTTTGATGCCAAAATTATTAAAAATAAAAAAATTATTGAGGCAGGAGTGGTAATAGACAAATATTTTACTATTCAGTGCCAAGATTATGCTATAAAGCCATTGATAATACAAAGAAATGGCAAGAAATCTATGTCTATAAAAGATCTATTGCTTGGCTTTAAGCCAAAAATAGGCGCTAAACTTAATTAATACCAATTCCAATTATTTAACCTTCCTATGTTTGGTCTAAAATTCAGTCAAGAAAGCTTATGCATATCAATTACACCACGCTTTCTGGATTGAATTTTATTCTCAAAACTAATTTTATTAAATGTGGTATTATAGATGGATTTTGGTACAATACCAATTCCAGTCTTTACATATACCTTGATATACTAAAAATATTTCTACTAGATTTTTCCTTAAAAAAATTTTGATCAAATTACTGGTTTTCAAGTTAAAATGTCATCAACAGTGGCAGCAATCATTAAAGATTATCCTTGGTATTATTTTGTAGAGCCGCTCGAGCTGCTGCTAATCTAGCTATTGGAACCCTGTAAGGTGAGCAAGAAACATAATCCAAGCCAATTTTTTGACAAAACTCTATTGAACTAGGATCTCCACCATGCTCGCCACAGATACCAAGCTTAATATCCTTTCTTGTTGACCTACCCTTTTCAACAGCAATTTTTATTAACTCCCCAACACCTTCTTGATCAAGCTCTGCAAAAGGATCATCTTTAAAAATTCCAGCTTTTTTATAATCTGGCAAGAAGCTAGCAGAATCATCACGAGATAAGCCAAAGCTAGTTTGAGTCAGATCATTTGTGCCGAAGCTAAAAAATTCAGCATCTTTCGCTATTTTATCCGCAATCATTACTGCTCTTGGTAGCTCAATCATAGTGCCAATCATATATTTTAGATCAATATTTTGCTCAGATTTAACCTTATCTTCAATTGATATGATGCAAGATTTTAGTATTTCTAACTCTTTTTGAGAAGAAACCAATGGGATCATTATTTCCAATAACACATCTTGATTTAGCTCTTTTTTTACTATGGAAGCAGCCTCAAAAATTGCCCTGACCTGCATTTCATATATTTCTGGATATGATATCCCTAGCCTACAGCCACGATGGCCTAGCATTGGGTTTTGTTCGCTAAGTTGTGAAATACGATTTCTTACATACTCAATCTCAACATTCAATGAATTAGCTATCTCTTTTATTTCCTCTTCCTTATGTGGCAAAAACTCATGCAAAGGTGGGTCAAGAAGTCTTACTGTAACTGGTAGACCAGTCATTATCTTAAATATTTCAATAAAATCTTTCCGTTGCATTGGTAATATTTTGGCTAATGCTTTTTTTCTACCCTCAATATTTTGTGACAATATCATTTCTCTTACCGAAATGATTCTATCTTCATTAAAGAACATATGTTCAGTTCGACATAAGCCGATTCCTTCAGCACCAAAATCAATAGCCGTCTGGCAATCAGCTGGCGTCTCGGCATTGGTACGAATTTTTAAATTTTTTACCTCATCAGCCCATTGCATAATTTCTTTAAAATCTTGAGAAAGATCAGGTTTTAGTGTAGGCACTTGACCTAACATAATATCTCCATTATTACCATTGATAGTGATAATATCTCCTTCTTTTACTACAGCGCCAGAAGCAATAAGAGTTTTATTTTTATAATCGACATCAATATTTGTTGCTCCAGAAACGCACGGGGTTCCCATGCCTCGAGCTACTACTGCAGCATGAGATGTCATACCTCCACGAGCCGTTAATATTCCCTGTGACACATGCATTCCCTTAATATCTTCCGGACTGGTTTCTATCCTAACCAAGAGAACTTTTTCGCCATTTTCAGATCTTTTTTCAGCTTCCTGTGAAGAGAATACAACGATACCAGATGCAGCGCCTGGAGAGGCTGGCAATCCTCTAGCAATTAATTTAACTTTAGCTTGCGGATCTAGTGACGGGTGTAAAAGCTGCTCTAGGCTAGATGGATTAACTCTCAGCAGAGCTTCTTTTTTTGAAATCAAGCCCTCTCTAACCATATCAACAGCTATTTTTATTGATGCAGCAGCAGTTCTTTTGCCGCTCCTAGTTTGAAGCATCCATAGCTTTTTATCTTGAACAGTAAATTCAATATCTTGCATATCCTTATAATGTTTCTCAAGATTGCGATAAATATCGACTAATTCATTAAAGACTTCGGGCATAGTTTCTTCCATTGATGGCAATTTAGACTCCAAACCCTCTTTTCCCTTGATAGTGATTGATTGCGGAGTCCTGATGCCAGCTACAACATCTTCACCCTGAGCATTAATCAAATACTCACCATAAAGTAAATTCTCTCCAGTTGATGGGTTGCGAGTAAAGGCAACGCCGGTTGCTGATGTTTCTCCTAGGTTACCAAAAACCATAGCTTGCACATTTACAGCCGTTCCCCACTCTTGTGGTATTTTGTTGAGCTGGCGATAAGTGATGGCGCGATCATTCATCCAAGATGCAAATACTGCTTCAATTGCACCCCATAATTGCTGATCAACATTTTGTGGAAATACTTGTCCCGACTCTTCTTTTACCTTTTGCTTGAATAGCTCTATGATTTGCGCTAAGTTTTCCGACGTAAGATCGGTATCATTTTTAACGCTAAATTCTGCTTTTTTCTCATCAAGGATTTCTTCAAAATTATAATGATCGACGCCAAGAACAACATCGCTATACATCTGAATAAAGCGACGATAAGAATCTAGGGCAAATCTTCTATTATTGCTTTTTTTAGCTAGCGCCTCAACTGTTTTGTCGTTTAATCCAAGATTTAGAACGGTATCCATCATGCCTGGCATTGAAGCTCTGGCACCAGATCTAACGGAGAATAGTAATGGATTAGATTCGTCACCAAACTTAGATCCAATAATAGATTCAATATCAAATATTGCCTTTGCAACCTGATCTCTAAGATCCTGAGGTATATTCTTATCATTTTTATAATAAAAATCACAAAAATCCGTGGTTATAGTATATCCTGGGGGGACGGGTAGGCCTAAATTAGACATTTCAGCTAAATTAGCTCCTTTTCCACCAAGTAAGTTGCGCATGGAAGAATTACCCTCAGCCTTACCATCTCCAAATGTATAAACAAATTTTGTCATTTTAAACTCAAAAAAACTCTTAAAAATTATTAATTAAAACAAGTTAAATAATTCATTACTCAACATAAATATATAAAACTCAATATTACAAAGCCAAAATTATATTATATATTATTTTTAGACGTATATGTAGATATTAGACTAATAAATTAGCTTATTTACGCTGAAAATAAAGTAAAATTAAACTATTTTTTATGGTATGTCTACTTTTGACAGGCCATATATCTTTTCAAAAAGACTTCTGGCTGATGCAAGAAGAGTCAATCTATTTTCTCTTATTTTTATATCATCATCATTTATCGTGACATTGTCGAAAAAATTTACCAAAGGCAATTCAAGAATTTTAATAAGCTCAAAGGCTTCATCAAAATCGCTTTTATATATTAATTTAGTAAATTTATTAGATATTTGCCTTATCCTTTTATTTAAAACAATTTCTTCTTTTGTTTTAAAAGACATTTTTGAAGGCTTGCCTTGATATATCTTGCCGTCATTTCTTTCTTCAATTTGCAATATTTTAGCAACCCTTTTATATAATTTAATGATTTGCGACTGATTATTGAAAACTATCTTATCTAGAAATCTTATTTTCTTGGAAATATACAAGATATCGCAATATTTATGAGCATCTATATCTGACAAGTAATGACTAACAACGGCATTAACAATTTCTGGATGTAGCCCGTCATTATCTTTCAAGTAAACTTTAAGCCTCTCAACAAAAAACTTAATTATATCAGCTACCAAATCATGTTTATTTTGATAAGCAGCGCTTTGTGATTTGTTAATATATCTTGCAATAACTTTTGAAGGATAGGCCTTGAGAGACTTCTCAATAAGGATCCTAATTGGAAACGCGATATTATGATAAAAACCGATACGAATAATACCAAGAACCGCCCTTCTTAAAGCATAAGGATCTTTTGATCCCGTTGGCTTGTCGCCAGACAAAAATAAGCCGACAATGGCATCCATCTTGTCAGCTATTGACAAAACAACTCCCAGGGAAGTTTTTGGCAAGTTGGAGCTTACAGATATCGGCTTATAATGCTCGTAAATTGCAGCAACTATCTTATCATCCTCGCCATTTTTATGAGCGTAGTAACTACCAATTTTACCTTGTAACTCCGGAAACTCTGCAACTGCTTTAGTTGTTAAATCGGCTTTACTTAGCATTGATAATCTGGTAATAAGTGATAAGTCGCAATGAGGTACAAAAATTGCTAAAAATTTCGCTAAATTAGATAGTCTCGTTGATTTATCAAAGACGCTTCCTAGTTTTTGATGAAAAACAATATTTTTTAAATCAGTCACTCTTTCATCGAGGGTCTTTTTAAGATCTTCATTAATAAAAAACTTAGCGTCAGATAATCTAGCCCTTACCAACCTCTCATTATCATGAATAATTTGTGACTTGTTAATTTTTAAATCATTATTGTCGATTACAAAAATAAATTTTGAAGAAAGATTGCTTCCTTGATCTTGCAGACAAAAGTATTTTTGATTGGATTTTAATGTTAAAACAAGAACCTCGTCAGGTAAATCCATAAATTCTTTATCGATATTGGCTATTAATATCTGTGGAGATTCGCATAAGCCGGTTACTTCATCAAATAAAATAGATTCGCTACCGTCGATTAATTTAAGATCCAAATCTTGACAATGTGCCTTTATTTCGCTAACAATAAAATTTTTACGTTTATTGTAATTGATTAAAATATTACTTTTTTGCATTATGTTGAGATACTCATCAAAGCTTTCCGCTTTTTGAGGGGTATTTTTTATTCCAATAAAAGTATTATTATTAGATTTGAGACCAAAGAACTCAATATCGATCACTTCTTTGTCAAGCAAGCATAAAATATTTCTTATTGGCCTAATCCATTGTGGCTGACAATCTTTATCTTCAATATTCCACCTCATTAATTTTGGCCAAATATTCACTAATCTTGGCAAAATTTTATTTAGAGATGATTGCAAAATATCTTGTGATTTTATTCTCCTTTCTTCAATTTTATAAGAAAAATATTGATGCCCTTTATTTTCTATTTTTAAAAGCTGAGAAGTGTCATTGAGATTTTGCGACTTTAAGAATCCTTGAATAGCCTTGTCATTAGCATCAACTCTGGGTCCAATTTTTTGAATTGAGGGCAATATATGATCTGTTTTAATATTTTTTAAAAAACAACCAATCCTTCTTGAAGAAACAAATATCTCTAGATCTTTATCGTCAAATTCTAGCCCTTCTTCAATAAAAATATCGCATGCTATTTTATAAAAGCCCGTAGCAGCTTTCTGTTGTAAAAGCGGAGGTATTTCTTCGCTAAAGATTTCTAGGACAAAATTTTTCATAAATACATTACCAGTAGCTATAATTTTGGATGCTCTACTCTAATAAATTTGGTAGATTTAACCTTGTCGCAAGGCATGTTTTTTAAAAGATTAAAAATTTTTAACTCTTGCTCATTTTTAACTATAAATCCAGCTAAAATCTCTTCTCCATTATCAATATATGATGATTTATCAAGGTGAAATTCATCACTTAAAACTGATTGCAAGAAGTCTCTATCTTTGGATATAGAATCTTTGTTAATTACTATTTTTATAAAATAATCTCCTACCCTGTTTTCAATATTTTTGATTTCTAGCTCTTGCAAATCCTTAGCATTGAATAAGAAGGTTTTAGAAAAATTTTCATTGGCAATATCAGTTAAGTCAGCAATAATTGCTGATGCCGTAATCAAGCCTCCAGCACCATGACCAATAGTCATATTCCATCCAGCATTTGAACAATTTGTTAGAATTGTGTTATAAGTATCTTCAACCTTAGCAATCATTAAAGATTCATCAACTAAAGATGGATAAACAGCTTGCTCGCAATCCTTGCCACTATTTTTATAAATCGCTAATAATTTAATTTTATAGCCTAAATTTTGTGCTAATTTTATATCGCTAGCTTCAATTTTATCAACACCTTCAATATGTATGTTGTTAAAATTTGGCTTGGATCCAGAAGCTATAGTAGAGAGAATGGTTAATTTGTGAGCAGCATCAATTCCTTTTATATCGAATGTTGGGTCAGATTCTGCGTAGCCATTGTCCTGAGCTTCCTTTAGTACATCAGCAAAATTTGATCCTTCCTTGGTCATTTTGCTTAAAATAAAATTACAAGTGCCGTTTAAAATGCCATAAAATTCGGTAATATCATTTGCAGCAGCAAAGTTATCTTTAAATGATTTTATAATTGGAACGGCGCCAACAGTAGAGGCTTCATAGCCAATATGACAATTATTATTATCAGCTAGAACAGCAATTTCATAGCCATCATTAGCAAGCAACGCCTTGTTTGCTGTGATATAATGTTTATTATTTTTTAAAGATTCAAAAATAAGATCTTTAGCAATTGTTTCGCCACCTATTACCTCAATCACAACATCAATATCCGGATCTTTGGCTAGATCAACTGCGTTTTCATAAAACTTAATGTTATTATCTATAAAATCTTTTTTTGATCTAGCAGAGACGGCCACAATCTCAAAATTAGCTTGGTGCTTTTTTAGCAAGGAATTAGAATCATTTTTAAGTATTTCGTAGACCGACTTACCAACGGTTCCAAGTCCTGCCAAGCCAATTTTAAGAGTTTTCATATATAATGAAATTATTAGATTTGGGTTGTTAAATAGTTTTCAAATCCGATCCTGGAAATAAGATCTATTTGAGTTTCTAAAAAGTCAAAATGCTCCTCTTCACTAATTAATATTTTTTCTAAAATATCTTTTGTTCCAATGTCACTGCTATCTTGAAAATATTTAATAGCATTTTTTAGGTCTTTAATAGCATCAATTTCCAAGGTCAAGTCATTGGCAAATATTTCTTTAACATCTTGACCAATTCTTAGATTGCCATATTCTGTCATTTTTGGCAAACCCTTTAAAAATAAAATTCTTTCAATAATAATATCAGCATGTTTCATTTCATCTATTGATTCTGCTTTAGTTAAGCTAGCTAACTTATTAAATCCTTGATCTTGTAAAATTTTACTATGTAAAAAATATTGATTTATCGCCACAAGTTCGTTGCGAAGAATTATATTTAAATGCTCGATTGCTTTCTTATCCATATTTATATACTTGATTGATGTTTTTAATGATTTAAGTAATTTAATTAAAAAATTACACCCAGCATCTTTATTAATAAACAATAAATTTAATGAAAGAGAATATTGTCAATAGCAATAGTAAGAAATATTTTTATCCTCAGCCAAATCAAAATTTAGATTTAGCCAAAATAGAAGAAGTTATTTTACAATTCTGGCAAAATGAAAAAATTTTTGAAAAATCAGTAAATAACAGAAATGATTCTAAAAAAAATGATTATGTTTTCTATGATGGCCCGCCTTTTGCCAATGGCTTACCACATTACGGCCATTTATTAACTGGCTTCATTAAAGACGCGGTGGCTCGCTTTCAAACTATGAAAGGCAAAAAAGTTGAACGCCGCTTTGGCTGGGATACTCACGGCCTACCTGTTGAAATGGAAACAGAAAAAGAGCTAACCAAACAAGAAGGTAGAAATATATCAGGACAAATTGCCATTCAAGAATATGGTATCGAGAAATTTAATAAAGCCTGTGAAGACTCGGTAATGAGATATGCTGGCGATTGGGAGTATTACGTCACGCGCCAAGGTCGTTTTGTTGATTTTAAAGATAGTTACAAGACCAAAGATCTGGGCTATATGGAGTCTGTCATTTGGGCTTTTAAACAGCTTTTTGATAAAGGCTTGATTTATGAAGATTTACGCGTTGTGCCCTACTCTTGGGCTTGTCAAACTCCGCTTTCAAATTTTGAAACAAGAATGGATAATTCTTATCGCCAAAAAGAAAGTAAGGCAGTGACGGTAAAATTTAAATTAGCCGAAGCCCCTCCTTGTCGCAAAGATGATTTTCAAAATAATATTTCGCTTTTAGCTTGGACAACAACCCCCTGGACCTTACCTGCAAATCTAGCCTTGGCCGTAGGTAAAGATATTTCTTATAGCGTGGTTAAGATTAAAAAAACTAATGAAATTATTATTTTAGCTACAAATCTAATCGAAAAAATAGCTAAAGATTTTGGTGAATATGAAATTGAAAAAACTATAAATGGTCAAGAATTAGTTGGCTTAAAATATCAACCACTCTTCCCTTATTTTCAAAATCATGAAAAATTAGCCAATTGCCAAAATGCTTTTACCATTTTACATGGCGATTTTGTTACTACCGATGAAGGGACGGGAATTGTTCACATTGCTCCTGGGTTTGGCGAAGATGATCAGATTTTAGCTAAAAATAACAATATTCCAACAATTTGCCCAGTTGATGAAGCTGGTAAATTCAGTAATCAAATTTTTGATCTTAATAATCTATTATTAAAAGGTCGTCAAGTTTTTGAAACAAATGATGATATTATAAAATATCTAAAATTGCATAATAGCTGGTTTAAAACTGAGCAATATATTCATAATTATCCACATTGTTGGCGCACCGACACGCCACTAATTTATAAAGCCGTTAGCTCTTGGTATGTTGAAGTTTCTCGCTTTAAAGATCGTATGGTTGAGCTTAATCAGCAAATCAACTGGATTCCCGAGCATATTAAAGATGGCCAATTTGGCAAATGGCTTGAAGGGGCAAGAGATTGGTCAATAACACGAAATCGATTTTGGGGTTGTCCAGTTCCGGTTTGGCGTAGTAATGATCCAGATTATCCAAGAATTGATGTTTATGGCTCTTTAGATCAGATTGAGCAAGATTTTGGTATAAAGCCAGATAATTTGCACCGCCCATTTATTGATGAAATTACACGACTAAATCCAGATGATCCAAGAAGTGACAAAAATCACAAGGATCACATTAATTGCTCAAAAATGGTTCGCGTTAATGATGTGCTGGATTGTTGGTTTGAATCTGGATCAATGCCCTACGCCCAAAAACATTATCCATTTGAAAATAAAGAATGGTTTGAAGATAATTTTCCTGCTGATTTTGTAACAGAATATATTGCGCAAACTCGCGGCTGGTTTTATACGATGATGGTTTTATCAACTGCTCTTTTTGATAAAATACCATTTAAAAATGTCATCTGTCACGGCACAATTTTGGATGAAAGCTCACAAAAACTATCAAAAAGACTAAAAAACTATCCCGATCCCATAGAAATATTTTCTAATATCGGCTCTGACGCAATGCGTTTTTATCTAATCTCACAGCCGGTGATGAAGGGCCAAGAGTTAAGGTTTGATAGTGATGGCAAGGCCATAAAAGATGTTTTGCGCGTGTCCATAAAACCGATGCTTAACGCCTATAACTTCTTTTGTCTTTACGCTAATTCTGACGCAATTCAAGCGAATAGAATTTATGAACATAAGAATTTCAATAATATCACTGATAATTATATCTTAACCAAACTTAAGAAATGTATTATAAGCATTGATGAAAATCTTAATATCTACAATACAATTAACGCCTGCCAAGAATTTGATAATTTTTTTGAGGTTCTAAATAATTGGTATATAAGAAGAAATCGCCAAAGATTTTGGCAATCTGAAATTAACCAAGATAAGCAGGATGCTTACGATGTCTTGCTAACTTGCTTAGCAACATTAAGTGAAGCTGCGGCGCCTTTGTTGCCATTTACTTGTGAGTATGTTTGGCAAGGGTTAATGATTGGGGATATCAAATCCGGCAAGGATAATTTCAACTAAAAAAACGCTGCAAAGCAAGTGATGTGATATTGCGCTATTTTATTTTAAAGCAAAATAAATCAAGCTTAATATTGCAATTACCAAGGATAGATAAATTACGCTAACAAATATCTTATCTTGCAATGAAAAACGCTCTTTAAGAGGTCTTGATTGATAATTTGCAAATTTATCGCTGCTTTTTGTCGATTTATCACCAACTATTTCATAATCTCCATCGATAACATCACTATTTTTTTTATTTTTATTATAAATCTTATTGAGAATATAGCGCACAATAATGCCCTCAACAATAACCACCCAAAAAATATAGCTAAAAACTGGTATCAAGGCTGGCAATAGCTTAAGTAGTAATTTTAATAGCATTTTGTTAATTAAATTTAATAATTGGTATTATTATAAAAAATAAAAAGATTTAAAAAATAAGCAATGATAGCTTTATGTGGTTAATATTATTTTACGGCCAATGGTGGCCGACGGGCAGTCGCCCTTTGCAGCGAAAATAATCTTCGCTGGGTTATTTTACGGCCAATAGTGGCGTAAATAATTAATTTTGCTGTTTAGAAAATTATTTAAATTAGTTATTAGATTTTATGATGATATTTCCTGCAATAGATTTGAAAGATGGTAAATGTGTGCGTCTTTTTAAAGGTGATATGGCTCAAGCTACCATTTTTAATGATAATCCAGCAATACAAGCCAAGGAATTTCAAGATCTAGGCTTCAAATATCTACATATTGTTGATCTTGATGGAGCTATTGCTGGCGATTCTAAGAATAAAAAATCAGTACAAGATATAATCAAGAATATCGATATTCCCACTCAGCTTGGTGGTGGTATCAGGTCGATTGACAATATTGAAAAATGGCTAGAAATTGGTGTTGATAGAGTAATATTAGGAACAATAGCCCTCAAAAACCCTGAATTAGTTAAAGAGGCTTGTCAAAAATTTCCTGGTAAAATTGTTGTGGGTATTGACGCCAAAAATGGCTTTGTGGCAATTGATGGTTGGGTCAAAACCAGCGAAGTAAAAGCTATTGACCTTGCTAAAACATATCAAGATTGCGGAGTTGCGGCAATTATTTACACCGACATTTCTCGCGACGGCACCTTAGCTGGCCCTAATTTATTAGAAACGCAAAATCTAGCTCAAAATATATCAATTCCAGTGATAGCATCTGGCGGGGTTAGTAATTTTATGGATATATTATCTATACGAGATCTAAAAAAAGACGGTGTTATTGGCGCAATTATTGGTCGCGCTTTTTATGATAAAAAAATAAAAATTAGCGATTTAAAGCAATTTCTATAAAAAAAATTTCCTTTTATAGCTTATCCAAGACTTATTTTACTTGATATAATACCAATTCCCACCTTTAGATAGGCTATATATCTTCAATCTTATGAGATAATAAAAATCAAAAAATTAAGCCATGTATGTCCTGATACAGTGCTTAATTTTTTAATATTTCTTCTCTCATAATCTTAAAAATCTATAGCCTATCTAAAGGTGGGAATTGGTATAAGACTAATTTACTGATAATAAGTTAGCATTTCCTTATTTTATATCTTGACTGATGATCAAATTTATTGTATGGTTCTATCCATATTTTAACTAACTGCTTCAATTTGAATGAATATACTAAAATTATCAATCACAATTTCGGCTTTAATACTAGCCAACTCATCTCTTGCCAACGCCAGAACCAAAGGCAATTATTTTGAGATAAGTGCTATAAATACAAGTGTAAGGTTTAAATATGACTATCAAGATAGCGTAAAATCAGTTGCCAACAATACTTCTCTTGGGGTTAAGTATAGCTATGCTTTTAACTATAAAAATCTTTATATAGCTCCAGGCATATTTTATGATCACCACAATGTAACTCAAAATTCTCCAAACCACTATCTTGGGAATGACGGTAAATTCTACGATTCTGGAGACAGAAGTCGTAATTTTGTAAATAATTATGGTATCAAATTAAATATTGGCTATGACACGACCTATAGATTCTCTACTTTTGTTACTTTGGGATATGGTAATTCAAGATATTTAACTGGGCGCCATACGTTTATTGCAGGGACTGCTGATGAAAGAGCAGAAAGTAGTTATATAGTTGAAACTTACATAGCAGGACTTGGTGCCAAATACTCTTTATTCAAAAATATAGATGTTTTAGCATCTTACGAATTAGGAACGGCTTCTGCTGCTTCAGCTGATCCAAATCGTGAGCGTTATAAGAAAAGTTTTGATGATATTATAAAGGGAGATGCAGATATGTTTCCTCCCGAAATCAGAATTGCTAGAATTGGGATATCCTACAGATTTTAACTAAAATAACTAAGAAGAAAAATAAAAATATTACCAACTGAATTATAATTTCAACCAAGTAAAGATAAAAAACTATGAACTTTACAACAGCATTAAAATTGACACTGCCAGCATTAGCAATGGCTTCAGCTTCAGGCGCAACTACAAGAGGCAATACAGGAGCTGTACAATCATATAATGGATTAGTAGATTTGCAAAACACTGACTCATTAATGAAAGGCCCCGTTTATAGCCTATCCCCACTAAATAATGCATTATTTAGGACTGATGCCAGTAGGCACTTGATGACAGGAGATCCAGATATCGATGTTTGCATAAAATTTCCATTAGCCAAAGGTTGTACACTACAAAATACTCCAGCTCAACCTGAGATCACTGTTAAAGACACAACTAAGGCATCCACTACTCCAGCTCCTAAAGATCCGACCACTTCAAGTTCTCCAGGTCCGACTTCTTCAAGCTCTAAAGCTGTGACTACTTCAAGTTCTCAAGGTCCGACTTCTTCAAGCTCTAAAGCTGAGATCACTTCAAGTTCTCAAGGTCCCACTTCTTCAAGCTCTAAAGCTGAGATCACTTCAAGTTCTCAAGGTCCGACTATCTCAAGTTCTCAAGCTCCAGTCGATACTCCGACTCCGACTACTCAAGCTCAGACTTCGGCTGATACTACTAAAGCTACGACTTTTTCGAGTTTTGCAACTGATTATCTTACCACTTTTGCTACGATTTTTCCAAGTACTCCAACTACGAATTATTCAAACTATTCAAGTACTGAGTATATGGGTATTAAAACCACCACTCAACCTCAAGGCACAAATGCTAGTTCAACTCCAACCTTTTCAACTTCTGCATCACAAACTTTGAATACAAATACCTCTAGCGATATGATCGAAAATATAACTTCGATTAATGATACAGCTCTGATTAACAATATAAATCCGATTGCAGCAGCATCTTTAGCAGCAGATGAAAGGGCAAGTTCTAGTTCTATGAGCGCAGAAGAAATAGGTGCTATTGCGGGAGGTACTGTGGGAGGTACAGGGCTATTTGCAGTAGTAGCAGTAGTAGTAGGAAAATACTTAGCAAAAAATAAGTCGATTGGAATACAGATGTAATAACAGAAGACTGCTCATAATGATGCTAATTCCCGTGTATGAAACCCCTAAAAATCGCCAACTTTTGGTAATTTCGTCGTTATTTTAATTTTTTAAATTCACCTATATCAAGATACGCTAAAATTTAAAAAATTAAAATGCCTATAAATTCCTCAAAATTCAGTGATTTACAGGGGTCCTTTAATTAAAGCTGCTTAACCCAATCAACTAACATCAACTCCTTGCAACACGCTCTAGATCTAGGTCTAGAGCGTTTTTTTTGTTTTTTTCTTGGAGGTTTTTATAATTTTTTTAGTAAAAATTGATATTTTATAGCTATTTTAGGCTATTTTTTGGGATTTTTTTCTTTTCTTAAAATGATACATATGTGCCATAAATAGACTTCCAAACCTTGCTACATAAGGGTTTAGGATCTTATTACTCAGCTAACTTGCGATGATTGTATCAAAAAAATACATATGTTTCTTGAGCTTGATGCCATTTTGTGCTATACTCAATTTAGACGGAAATTTTATTTCCTAACAAAATTCAAATTTTATTAATTAAATTATTATAGTT
>Ga0209223_10003202_pt1 | contig 15694 bp, 15 predicted proteins | sample COG_06_FD_184750 | JGI IMG/M metagenome (GOLD analysis project Ga0209223, IMG submission 184750) | Pelagic Microbial community sample from North Sea - COGITO 998_met_06 (SPAdes) (version 2) | ecosystem: Environmental > Aquatic > Marine > Neritic zone/Coastal water | place: Helgoland, sampling...
GGTGCTTTTAAGGTGCTTGTCGATCTGGAAAATTTTGATATTGAAACATTAATATCAGAAGGGAACCAATTACCATTAGAAAGAGAAGACAAAACTTTTACTGTAGTGGCAAGCAGATCTCATATGTCTGCAGAAACAGAAATCTATGTACAAGAGATGCGAGACATACATGGCGTGGTGAAATTAATCTCTAAAGGAAGCTCTTTAAAACTATGTATGGTGGCAGAGGGGACTGCCAATTGTTACCCTCGATTTGCTCCAACGATGGAGTGGGATACTGCTGCAGGTCAAGCCATTTGTGAGCATGCTGGATTTGAAGTCATTGATTGGGGTACTAAAGAAAATATGCTATACAATAGAGAAGAATTGTTGAATAATTGGTTTTTAGTAAAATAAACTTGAAATTTTTTAATGTTTTTATTTAAACCTTATTACTAGTTTAATGAATAAATATTTATCAACAACTATTATTAAAATTTTAGGATCAGCCAGTAGTTATTTTTTAATAATCTTGATAAATAATAGAATGGGAATTGATTACATGGGTTATTATTCAATAATAATAAGTTCTATTTTGTTGTTATCTTCATTTTGTTCATTAGGAACTAACATTTCAATCATAAAATTTATTAATCAACAGAAGAATGAATTATATATATATAAAGGCTCAAGAACGGTTGTTTTTATTATTTCAATAATATTAGGTTTTTTAATATTTATATTTAAAAATAATATCAAAAATTTGATCTTTAAAAATTTAGAGTATGGTAACAAGTTGGTTTTAATTTTTTCAATTTGCGTTCCAATTTTTGTTATAACTCTGCTCAATCAAGAGTTTTTTAAGGCAAAAAAAATGATCAACTTATCTGAATTAATAAGAGTTTTATTTAAAAATGTAATTTTAATAATTTTAATTTTTCTAATTAGTTACTTCAATTCATTGTCAATATTGAATTTTATATTCATTTTATTTTTAAGCATTATTTTAAATTATATCCTTAGTGAATATATATCTGTTAAATTATTGAAAAATAAAAATATTTTTTTTAGAGAAATAAGTAAAAAAGATATACAAAATATCAAAACTTCTTTATTTATGTGGTTTACAAGCCTTTCAAATATATTGAGAAGAAACTTACCTATATTCTTTTTAGGAATTTTTATGACCATTGAGGATGTTGGCTTGTATACTACTATTTTTAAATACACACAAATTGTAACAATACTTGGTAATAGCTCTGGCGCTATAGTTGGAGCTAAATCAGCAGAATTTACAGACAAAGAAAATTTGCAACATATTTTAGATCAATCATCAAAATTTTTATTTAAATATGCTACTCTCTCATTAATAATACTTTTTTTCTTCTCTTTCATATATTTAGAATTGACTTTAACTAAAAATTATAATGATATTATAATAATCATGCTTGTATTTTTATTTATAGAATACATAAATACAATATTTGGTAATGTTAGCATTGTAATGAATATGGTTGGTTATCACAAAGAACTTAGTTATTTAAATATCTTTATTGCCATACTGACTTTTTTTAGTTGTTTTTTTATAATTAAAGAATATGGAATAGTGGGCGCATTAGGAATTTCTTCTATAAGTACTATGCTAATTAATCTAATTGGTTTTATTATATTAAAAAATAAACAGGAGGTTTCAACAATAATTTTTGTAAAATGACGCAAAAAATAGTTTATTTACTTGGTGCCCAAAAAGCTGGTTCTACTACCTTATTCTACTGGGTAAGTCAACATCCTAAAATAAGCGGACCTAAATCAATGAAAGATTATCCATTTTTTGTTTTTAAGGATCCATTTAAAAAAGGTATGGAGTGGTTTAAAAGTCAATTTAATTTAAAGCCTAATATTGACTATATTTTACATGGATATGTTGGATACCTTTATTTTACACAAAGATTTATTGATAATATCACAGATAAAAATTGTAAAGGAAAGTATCTAGTTGTATTAAGAAATCCAGTAGATAGAGCCTATTCAAATTATTATTATCAAAAATGGAGGGGGATGGATAAATGTGAAAATTTCAATTCATCTATTAAATACGAGCATGAAAATATTAAAAAATTCTCAGATCCAGAATTAGGTTCTTTGACTCATATTGATCATGGATACTATTCAAAGCAGTTAAGCGTTTTATTTAACGCATTAGGCCGAGAAAATTTTTACATAATTCTTACAGAAGACCTAAAAGAAAAAGATAAATTGACCAAGAATATATTTGAGTGGTTAGAATTAACCAACGTAGAGATTAATTTTTCAAAAGAGAATAGCTCAAAAGTTATTAAATTTTATTGGACTAATTTAATTATAAAAAAAATAAAAAAAATTGTTCCTGATTTTGTTAAAAATAGATTTTCTCATTCTTTAAAATATAAAATAAAAAATAAATTACAGAATATTGTTAGTGAAAACAAAAAATATAAACCATTATCAAATTCAGAAAACAAATCTATTTATTTAAAATATTATAAAAATGAAATAAATGATTTAGAAAAATTATTAAATAGAGACTTATCTAAGTGGAAATATTATGACTCATAAGTTTGCATTAATTATAGGCTCTACCAAATCAGGAACTACATCTTTATTTAAATATCTTACTAATCACTCTGAGATTTGTGGATCAAGATTAAAAGAAACAAGATTTTTTTTAAATGAATCTTCAGATAATCTGAACTCTTATTTAAAATATTTTGAAGGAGCCACAAATGAAAAAATATTATTGGAAGCAACACCTGTATATTTTGATAATGAAATTTATGCCGAAAACATTTACAAATCATTAAACAAAGATGATTTAAAGTTGATTGTTATTTTAAGAAACCCTATTGATAGATTTATTTCTTGGTACAAGTTTTCCAAACAAGATGGACGTATTTCTGAAGACATGTCTTTTGAACATTATTTTACCATGAATCTTTCATCTTTAGGTAAAGATGCTCCTCAGCATTTTAAAGCTCTTATAACTGGCACATATTCTATCCAATTCGATTACTACTATAAATATTTTAAAAAATCTAATTTTCATATATTATATTTTGACGATTTTATAACAAATCAAGCTAAAACTCTTAATGAAATATGTGAATTTTTAAAAATTGATAAAACATTTTATACTGAAAACTCCAATATTAACTACAACAAAACCACCAAATTTAAGTACCCTTTACTAAACAAAAATTATAAAAAATTTAAAAGATTCATAAGAGAAATAACTTTAAATAAAAGGATTAGAAAGGGATTAAAGTTTATTTCAAAAAAAATTGATCTTTTATATGCTTTAATTAATAAAGAAGATGTTAAGGCGGAATTTAATATTGATGATAATACTTTAGAAAAGTTAAGATTATACTATAAAAAAGAATTAGTAAAATACATAAGAAGAGAATATTAAATGTTAATTGTATATCAAAAAAAAACAAACATCAACAACAAAATAATATACATATTATTTTGTTGTTGTATATACAGCGTGGCTTTTCAAAAAGTTATTGAACAAATCTTTTTTAATGGCTCAAATACCATATTAAATGAGCTAAGTAGTCTATTACTATTATTAATTGCCACTAGTTCCAGTGTTAAGTCAAAATTATTAATAAGTAAGACAGTAGTACAACTATTTTTCATATCATTCTATTTATTTATTGTTTCAATTCTCTTTGGGAAAAATAATTCAATTTTTCTTATTTCTGCACAAATTTTTATTCATCTACAATTATTTATTGTTTTAATATCATTAATTACAATTAAAACCAAATATGGATTTAAAATTTATCCCATCTTTAAAACAATAATTATTATTTCATCCATAGGTTTATTATTGCAGCTTATAATTCCAAGCACATTTAATTCAATTTTTCCATCAAATGAAAATACCTTATTGAAATTTGGGGGTGATGAACAGAGGTTTTGGGGATTTCAGTTAAATTCAAATGCATTAGGTATTCTATTCTCATTTTTTGTTATATCAATTTTAGATAAATTAACAAGCAAAAAAAATATATTATTATTGTTATTTTCACTTTTTGCAATCTTATTGAGCGGATCGAGAACTGCACTTATATTTGTTGTAATAGGTGCTGTTTTTTCGAATTATTCAATAATAAAAAAAATTATTTCGATTTCATTAATTGTTTTCGTTATAATCTTTTCGGGATTAAGTGATACTCTTTCTGAAAAAACAATTAATAATGTTGAAAGTGTATCCTCAATTGATGAAACAAAATATATAAGATTATTGATGACATATCATGGCGCTAAATTAGCTGTTAAGTATTTTCCTATTGGAACAGGTGCTGCTACTTTTGGAACTGTTTTAGCAGGTCATAGCTCAGTGTATAATGAAGTAGGGATAGCAAATTTATCTTCTGTCGTTGAACTAAACGGAATTTTTGATTCCAATTTTGGATCAATCTCTGGAGAATTTGGAATAATAGGAATATTAATATTTTATGGATTTCTTTATACTTTGATTAAAAAAACAAATTCCTATTATAATAATATAAATTTTAATATTTATTTATTTTTAATAATTGGAATTATAGCTTCACTTTTTAGAACATTTTTTGTTAGTACATTTTATGGTCTAATCTTTTGTTTGCTCCTATTTAGTTATCATGAAACTAAAAAATTATACGATGTTAAAAAATAAAATTAGAAACTTTTTGCATGAAGATTATTGGGGTGTTGGTTTAATCGAGGACTCTATTCAGAATGTAGCTCTTAAAAAAAATAAAAAAAAAATCACATGGTTAAATCTAGCTAAAAAAAACGAATTTGCAGCTGATCCATTTATATATCAAAAAAAAGGTGATTATAACATAGTATACATCTTTTACGAGTTATTTTCGTTTCACAAAATGAAAGGTTCCTTAGCTTATGCAAAGTATGATATAAAGAAAAAAGAGATTTTAGAGAACAAAATTATCATTGATGAAAAGTTCCATTTATCTTATCCCTTTATATTGGAAGTTGACGATAAATTATATATTATTCCAGAATGTTCAGAATCAAAAAATATATATATATATGAATGCAAAGATTTTCCACTTATATGGGAAAAACAAACTCTAATAAAAGGGTTTTCAGGGATAGATAATACTATATTAAAACATAATAATAAATGGTGGTTGTTTACAACCAATAAGGATGAAGGTCAACATTCACATTTATATATATTTTACTCAGATGATTTAACAGGAGAATGGTATCCTCATAAAAAAAATCCTGTAAAAATTGATATAAGTTCATCAAGAAGTGCTGGGGAATTTATAAGTTTCGAAGGAAAACTATTTCGACCTTCAATGGACAATTCCAACAGTTATGGTCAAAGAATTAAAATTAATTTAATTAAAGATCTTTCAGAGGAGAAATTTAATGAAATAACTATTAGAGAAATATCTCCTATAAAAAACTCAAAATATCCTCATAAACTCCATACAATTAATGGGAATAACTCAGTTGCAATAATTGATAGTGCTAAATTAATTTCATTATTTAAAAATTACTTAGTTTTTAAGACAAAAATAAACAGAATTAAAATCAAGATTAAAAATGTCATTAAATATTCTAAATTGCAATAATTATTTTTACATAAGAGGTGGTTCTGATAAAATATTTTTCGATCATATGGAAATAATGAAAGAGATGAATCACAACTCAATTCCATTTGCACCAAAAGATATAAAATCTTTTGAAACAAAATGGGATAAGTATTTTCCTGATTCAATAGACATTTCAAGCCCTGAAATAAAAAAAATGTCAAATTTTTTCTACAATGTAAGTGCAAAAAATAATCTTGAGAAATTACTATCAGAAAATAAAATTAATATAGCTCACTTGCATATTTACTATGGAAGGTTAACAACCTCAATTTTGGATGTTTTAAGTAAAAAGTCAATACCTATAATTCAAACCCTTCATGATTATAAATTAATTTGTCCAAATAATAATTTGATTAATAATGAGAAAATATGTGAATTTTGTAACGGAAAATTTTTTTATAAATCAATTTTTAAAAAATGTAATGACAGTTCTTTAATAAAAACAACTGCATTAGCCGTTGAATCCCACTTTAGTAGAAGTAATGGTGATATTACAAAAGTTAATCATTTTATTGCGGTAAGTAGATTTCTCAAACAAAAATTAGTTCAGTATGGACTAGATGAGAATAAAATTTCAGTTGTTCATAACCCAATAGATTCATCTAAATATGAGCCAAACTATGACTCCGGAAAGTATTTCTTATATTTTGGAAGAATAGAAAAAATAAAAGGAATTAAATCAATGATTGAGGCAGCAATAAAGTCTAACATAGAATTAAAAATTGTTGGAGATGGAAATGAAAGAGAAAAATTAGAAAATGAGTACCAACAAAACCCTAAAATTCAATTTTTAGGATTTAAAAGTGGCAATGATTTAAGGTTTTTGATTCAAAAATCTTTAGTAACTATATGTCCTTCAATATGTTATGACATTTTCCCTACAAGTATTTTAGAATCTTTTGCTTATGGAAAACCAGTCATAGGTTCAAATATAGGAGGTATTCCGGAGTTAGTGGAAAATGAAATTAATGGATACTTGTACGAACCAGGAAATATTAATCAATTGAGTTTAATTATGAATGAGTTCAAAAAGAACCCCAAATTATCTTATAATTTGGGAGTAAATGGACGATCTAAAGTAGAAGAAAAATTTAATAAATCTATATATTATGAAAAGGTTATGAAAATATATAGTGAATTCCAATATAAATAATTGAGAACCAAAAAAATATTTATTGTTGGAAATAGTAGAAGCGGAACTACTATGCTTGCTAGAATTTTAGGTAATCATGATAATGTTTTTACTTTTCATGAAATTCACTTTTTTGAGCAATTAGTAGACGATAGTTCTTTGAACACTCCAGTGGAATATTTAACAGGTGTAGAGATTTTTTCAAATTTGATTTCTATTCAAAGAAAAGGATACCTTTCTGCTAGAGAAACACACTTATTCGAAAAAGAATCAAAGAATCAATTATCTAAACTCTACCATACTCAAAAAGATATTGTTACTCCGATGGATATTTTTGATTATTATTTACATTATGAGAGTGGCAGAAATAACAAATGTATGCCTTGTGAGCAAACACCAAGAAACTTATTTTATATAGATGAAATAGTTGAAAAATTTCCAGAAGCATACATTATTAATATGATAAGAGATCCGAGATCCGTAATGTTATCACAAAAAAATAAGTGGAGAAGAAGATCATTAGGCGCTAAAGATATTCCATTTATTGAAGCTTTAAGGTCTTGGTCAAATTATCATCCAATAACTATCAGTAACCTATGGAAATCCTCAATTAAAAAAGGAAATAAGTTTAAAGACAATAAATCAATTAAGTCGATCTTTTTTGAAGACGTAATAAAGTACCCTGAAAAAACAATAAATAAAATAATTGAATTTTTAAAAATTGAAAAACAGAAAAATTTAAGTGAAATACCTCAAATAGGTTCATCGAGTTTAAAAGATAATCTAAATATAAAAGGTATACGAAAAGATATGGTATCGTCCTGGAAAAATGGGGGTCTTACAAAAGAAGAAATTTATATATGTCAATTAATAAATTCCAACTCACTCACAGAATTTAATTATGAGATTGAAAAGCTGAAAGTCAATTATTTTAGACTAATAATAATCTATTTTAATTTTCCATTTAAACTTATATTAAGTTTTATATTAAATTTTCGTAGGTATAAAAATATATATTTAGGAATTAAAAGACGCTTTTTATGATTGCACAAATCGATTTAAAGTACATAAAGATTAGGCCATACAAAATTTGGAGTAGATTTGTAAGCTATTTTATGTTTGAAGGACGCCCTATTACAACAAGAGGAAGGTTTATTAATTATTGGGTCTTTTTAAACTTCAAATTGTTAAGAAAAATTCCTTTCAAAAATAATGTTGAAAAACCGATATTTATAATTGGTACTGGAAGAAGTGGTACTACTATTCTTGGAATAATTTTGTCCATTCATAAATCAGTAAGTTATTTAAATGAACCCAAGGCATTATGGCATGAAATTTATAAATATGAAGACATCATTGGAAATTACTCTAATGGAGATGCTTCTTACATGTTAGACAAATATTCAGTTGATGATGAGACAAGAAAAAAAGCATTAAATCTTTATTCTGCGTACTTAAAAATTAGTGGTGGTAAAAGAGTTGTTGATAAATATCCTGAATTAATATTTAGAACATCATTTGTAAATACAATCTTTAATGATCCTTTGTTTATATTTATTGCGAGAAATGGATATGACACTTTAGAATCGATTTCAAATTGGTCAAATAATTTAGGAAAAACCAATAATAATAATACCGAAGATTGGTGGGGTCTCAATGATAGAAAATGGAATTTAATGTGTAAACAATTAATTAAAAAGAGTAAATTATTGCATAATAATTATTCTCAAATTATTAAATTTAAGAATCATAGGGATAGGGCAACAGTAGAATGGATATTAACTATGGAGCAAGGTTTAGAGATTATGAGTAATAATCCAAAAAATTTATTATTTTTAAAATATGAAGATTTAATTGAAAACCCGCGTTCGACACTAAAGGAGATATTAAATTTTTCAAATCTAAACTACGACCAAAAAATGTTTAATTATGCTTCCACAGTATTAAGAAAATCTTCTAATAAAAAATGCCAAATAAATCCAACTTTAGAGATGTCTTTTAATAAAATAATGAATGATTTAAATTATGATTAATATTATTTATTATTTACTAGTCATTTTTAATTATGAAATATCATATGATTTTATTCCTCCTAATCCAATTCCTAAATTTTATGATTTTGAGGCTGGTGATCCCAAAAAAATAATTAAACTCAATTACAAAATAGATAAAAAATACCTAGATAAACACAAGGTTTTTTTTTCTTTGCTGACTGAGAACTATTCTAAAGAAAAAGGGCATGAAACTTTTGTTAAAATAAATTTTTATAACCCAAATTTAAAAATCAATAATTTTACGACAAAAAATTTTATAAATAATAAGCATTCATATATGATGTTTAAGTACGATGATACTATAAATATCATAGTTAAAGACTCTTCGTCTATTTTTAACGGTTTAGTCACTTTAAATAAAATTTTAAAAAAAAATGATGGGATTCTTGGAGATGGATATCTTATTGATTGGCCTGATATTAAAAACAGGGTTTTTCATTTTAAAATTAGTAAAAACTTAACTTTCGATGATGCATATAAAATTTTAAAAAAAATTAGATTACAAAACTATAACAATCTCATTGTACAGCTTCAGGATGTTAATTTTAACAGTTTAGAGAAAATTAATAATGATAAGTTTTGGAATAAAGAATCTTTGTTGAAATTGAAGAACATATCTAAAGAATTTAATATTGAATTTATTCCTGAACTAAAACTTTTGACTCATCAAGAAAAATTATTTAGGAAAAATTATCCAGAACTTATGTATAATTCTCAGACTTATAATCCCGAAAATAATAAAACAAAAAATAAAATCGAGCAATTATTAATTGAAGTCATTGAAACTTTAAATCCAAAAATTATACATATTGGTCATGATGAGGCAAGCGGTGTTATTGAAAGACACAATAAAAAAAAAGACTTAAACCCTAATGAAAAGCCAATTTCTGCAGAACAATTTAAATCAAGTATACTTTTTTTACATTCTTTTCTAAAAAAAGAAAATGTACAAATATGGATGTGGGGCGATATGTTTTTAAATAGAGAAAAGTACTCAAATATGTTTAAGTGGTCTAACCATGGAAACATTGAGTTTGAAAAAATTATAGATGATTTACCAAGAGATATTATTATTTGTGATTGGCATTATTTTGATAATCAACAAGAATTCCCTTCTTCAATGTTCTTTATTAAAAATGGATATAAAACTTTTGGTGCTACTTGGAAAAAACATATAACAATAATAAATTTTTCAAATTATATATTCAGTTTAAATAGAAATGAAAATGGGATGATTGCGACATCTTGGCGTTATGTAGGTAAAAATGATTGGGAAAAAGTAGATGATATAATATGCTTTTCAGCACAAAAATTCTGGAATACAAAATAAAAAACATTGAGAATAAGGATAATAGGCACAGTAGGGTTACCTGCAAAATATGGTGGTTTTGAAACGTTAGTAAATCACTTAACTATAAACCTAGCAGATCAGTTTGATATTTCCGTTTATTGCAGTGGTAAAGCTTATATCAATCGAGTTAAAGTTTACAATGGTGCTACTGAGGTACATAAACTTAAATGCTAATGGTGTTCAAAGCGTCTTATATGACATTTTGCAAACCTACAAGTCACTAAATATTTACAGCTAATGAAAATTGCTATTTTAGGCACAAGAGGAATTCCAAATCACCATGGGGGTTTTGAACAATATGCGGAATACCTAAGTGTTGGTCTTCATAAGTTAGGTCATTCTGTTAGCGTTTATAATTCAAGTGAACATCCATTTAATAAAAAAAAATTTAAAGGTGTTAGGATAATAAAAATCTATTGTCCTGAAAAAAAATATGGAGCTTTTTCACATTTTATTTATGATTGGTTATGTTCTAAAGATGCTACAATAAATAATCAATTTGACATTATATATCATCTAGGTTATGGAAGTGCCTCACCAGCAATTTTGAGGTTTAAGAATAAAAGTAAAGCGGTTTGGATAACTAATATGGATGGTTTAGAATGGAAAAGAGATAAATGGAGCACCCATGTCAAATTCTTAACAAAAATCATGGAACGAATAGCAATTAGATCAAGTGATTTTCTAATATCAGATAATATTGGCATTCAATCATATTATAAAATAAATTTCAACACTGATTCTAAATATCTTGCCTATGGTGCTGATATTCCAGATTATGTTGATGAGGAATTGATCTTAGAACATAATGTAAATTCTGAGAATTATTATATTCTAGTAGCTCGTTTAGAGCCAGAAAACAGTATTGAGATTATTTTAGATGGTTTTTTAAAATCTAAGAGTAGGAAACCTTTTTTGATTGTTGGAAAACACAATACTAAATACGGAGCTTTATTAAAATCGAAATATCAAAATAATATTGACATTAGATTTATTGGAGGTATTTATGAAAAAAATAAATTGGATGCATTGAGAAAATATTCTTCAATTTATTTTCATGGCCATACCGTTGGTGGCACTAACCCTTCTTTACTTGAGGCAATGGCTTTAGGGTGTTTTATATCTCATCACAATAATGATTTTAATAATGCCGTAATTAAAAATAACATTTTCAGTTTTAAAAATTGTTTTGATGTATTAAAGATTATAAATAATTATGAAAAATCAGGAATAAATGATATGGACTCCTATAAAAATCAAAATATTAACATTATTTTAAATGAATATTCTTGGGAAAAAATAATAAACCAACATAATCAATTTTTTATATCTGTAATTAATAATTAAATATGAAAATTGTTATAATAACTCAAAATGAGCCGTTTTATTTGTCTAATAATTTAAATTATCTTATTTGTAATCTTCCACTTGATATTAAAATAGTGGGGTGTTTAGTTGCTGATGCTTCCCCCTTTGGAAAAAAGGAATCTTTTCTTAAGAAAGTGTTGAACACAAAAAAAATATTTGGGTTAAAATTTTTTATCTATTATTCCTCAAAATTTATTTTTTCGAAGTTATTCAAAAAGTCCATTAAACGAGTTTTAAAAGATTTTAATATTCCTTTAATTGAAATCCAGGGATCTATAAACTCAATAAGAAATTTGGACTTAATTAATTCTTTTAAACCCGACTTATTAGTATCAATTTTAGGTAACCAAATTTTCAAGAAACCTCTTCTTGAGTTAGCGCCTAATGGATGTATTAATTTGCATACAGCTTTATTGCCTAAATATAGGGGATTAATGCCTACTTTTTGGGTTCTTAAAAACGATGAAAAATATACAGGTGTTTCTGTTTTTTACGTAGATGAAGGGATTGATAGTGGCCCTATTATTGTTCAAGAAAAAGTAGAAATTGGGAATAGAACTCAAGAGGAATTGATTAAGTACACCAAAAAAATTGGAATGGACTGTGTTTTAATGGCAATTGATTTAATAAAAAATAAGAATGTTAATTTAATTCAAAATAATCCAAAAAATAAAACTTACTTTTCATTTCCAACAAAAGATGATGTAAAAGTATTCAAACAATTAGGTAAAAGATTTTTTTAATGAATATTTTAACATTTGATATAGAAGAATGGTTTCATTTGTTGGACAATGAATCAACCAAAACTGAACAAGACTGGCAAAAATATGAGCCAAGAATTGTTCAAAATATGGAGAAAATTTTTAAACTATTAGATGATACAAATGCAAAAGCTAGTTTTTTTGTTTTGGGATGGATTGCCGAAAAATACCCTAATGTCGTGAGAGAAATATGCGATAGAGGATATGGAATAGGGAGCCATACTACCTTTCATCAATTAGTGTATAATCAAGATAGAAATAGTTTTTTTCAAGATGTAGATCGTTCTATAAAAACACTAGAAGACATCTCAGGAAAAAAAATTAAAATGTTTCGTGCTCCCGGGTTTTCCATTACTGAAGATAATTTATGGGCTTTTGAGGTGTTACACGAGTTGGGAATTCAAATTGATTCCTCTGTATTTCCTGCAAGTAGAGCGCATGGTGGAATGTCTAAGTACGGTTTAGCCCAGCCATCTATATTAAAATATAAAGGTGCTCAATTAAAAGAGTTGCCAATCAATACGGCTTCAATTTTTAACACCCCTTTTATTTTTTCTGGCGGAGGATATTTTCGCCTTTTGCCTTATCCAGTAATAAAACACTTAACAAAGAGTTCTGATTATGTTATGTCTTATTTTCATCCAAAGGATTTATATTTTAATCAGCCACTTATAAGAGAATTATCTACACAAAGAAAGTTTAAGTCTTATGTGGGATTGAAAAATGCTGAAATGAAATTAAGAAAATGGATTACAGATTTTGAATTTGTTGATATAAAAAAAGCAAATGATAATATTAATTGGAACAATGTAAAAACAGTAGAGTTATGAAAGGAATTATCTTAGCAGGTGGTTCAGGTACCAGATTATATCCTCTTACTAAAGGAGTATCAAAACAATTACTCCCAGTTTATGATAAACCAATGATTTATTATCCATTGTCAGTTTTAATGTTGGCAGGCATTCAAGAAATTTTAATTATTTCTACTCCAGAAGATTTACCAAATTTTAAAAAATTATTGGGAGACGGTTCTGAAATAGGATTACAATTATCTTACAAAGAACAACCAAGTCCAGATGGTTTGGCACAAGCATTTATCATAGGAGAAGAGTTTATTGGTAATGATAATGTGTGTTTGGTGCTAGGTGATAATATCTTTTACGGATACGGTTTATCTGGAATGCTACAGAATGCTAGAAAAAATGTAAATGATGGGAAATCAACTATTTTTGGATATTATGTAAATGATCCAGAACGTTATGGTGTAGCAGAGTTTGATAGAGAGGGAAATGTTACTTCCATCGAAGAAAAACCAGTGAATCCGGCTTCTAATTATGCGGTTGTTGGATTGTATTTTTATACCAATGAAGTAGTCCAAATCGCAAAAAATATAAAACCATCCCATAGAGGGGAATTAGAAATTACCTCAGTTAACCAAGAATATTTAAAACGACAAAACTTAAAAGTAGAATTGTTGGGTAGGGGTTTTGCTTGGTTGGATACAGGTACCCATGATTCATTAATGGAGGCAGGGCAATTTATAGAAACCATTGAAAAACGTCAAGGTCTAAAAGTCGCTTGTCTAGAAGAAATTGCCTATGGAATGAAATACATAGATAAAGAACAGTTGCAGAAATTGGCAGAATCACTGAAAAAGAATCTATATGGTCAATATTTATTAAAATTAATTAAGGAATAAAATGAAGTTTAATAAAACAGATATTCCAGAAGTTTTAATTATTGAACCAAAAGTTTTTGGTGATGCTAGAGGTTGTTTTTTAGAATCTTTTAATAAGAAAGCTTTTGAAGAAAATATTGGGGAAGTTAATTTCGTACAGGATAATGAATCCAAGTCTTCAAAAGGAGTGATAAGAGGCCTACATTTTCAAAAGCCACCTTTTACACAAGCTAAATTGGTTAGATGTATTGAAGGTGAAGTGCTAGATGTAGCTGTGGATATAAGAAAAGGTTCCCCGACTTTTGGTAAACATGTAATGTTTAAACTTACAGGTGAAAATAAAAAACAATTATTTGTGCCTCGAGGTTTTGCACATGGCTTTGCTGTGTTAAGTGATACTGCAATTTTTGCTTATAAAGTTGACAATGCCTATGCGCCAGAATTCGATGCAGGGCTTCGTTGGAATGATCCAAAATTAAATATTGAATGGGGTATTAATGAAAACGAAATTTTTGTTTCTGAAAAAGACTTAAAGCTTCCATTTCTCTCCGAGATTAAATCCCCTTTTACTATTTAACTTATGAGAGTATTAGTCACAGGATCAAAAGGTCAACTGGGAACGGAAATCAAGGCGCTTGTTTCCAATTACAATAAATTAGAGTTTATTTTTACAGACTTTCCTGGGTTAGATATTTGTGATAAGAAGGCGATAAATGATTTCTTTAAAGTTCAAAAAATTGATGTAGTGATTAATTGTGCAGCTTATACTGCGGTTGATAAAGCTGAAGAAAACAATGAAGCCGCTGAGCTTGTAAATTCAATCGGCGTATCAAACATAGTCAAGGCCTTAGAAAAAGTAAAGGGTAAGCTCATCCACATTTCTACGGATTACGTCTTTAATGGCAACAATTCTGAGCCGTATAAAGAGTCAGACCCAGTAAGCCCCATTGGTGTTTATGCAGAAACAAAAAGAGCAGGAGAGCTAGCTGTTATAAATAGCGATATAGATGCAATTGTAATTAGAACATCATGGTTATATTCGGCATATGGAAATAACTTTGTGAAAACAATGCTTCGTTTAGGAAGAGAAAAAGAATCATTAAATGTTATCTCTGATCAGATAGGCACCCCAACTCATGCTAAAGACTTAGCTAAAACATGTTTGGATATATTATCAAAGTCAAAGCGGCTAAGTAAAAAAAGAAAGATTTATCATTATTCTAATGAAGGTGTAGCCTCTTGGTATGATTTTGCCATTTCGATTATGGATTTAGCTAGATTGAATTGTAAAGTAAAACCTATAGAAACAAAAGATTACCCAACCCTAGCAAAAAGACCACATTATTCTGTACTCAATAAAGCAAAAATTAAAGAGGATTTTAAAATTGAAATACCCCATTGGAGAGAATCTCTAAAAGAATGTTTAAATAAATTAGAGTTATGAAAAACATACTAATAACAGGTGGAGCAGGTTTTATAGGTTCGCATGTTGTTCGTTTATTTTTGAATACCTACCCAGACTATACTATTTGTAATCTTGACAAATTAACTTATGCTGGGAATTTAGAGAATTTAAAAGATATTGAAAATCATAAAAATTATCATTTTTTAAAGGACGATATTTGCGATTTTAATAGAATGAAAGTGCTGTTTAAAGAATATGAAATTACTGATGTTATTCACTTAGCAGCAGAATCTCATGTAGATCGTTCTA
>Ga0209223_10003205_pt1 | contig 15687 bp, 19 predicted proteins | sample COG_06_FD_184750 | JGI IMG/M metagenome (GOLD analysis project Ga0209223, IMG submission 184750) | Pelagic Microbial community sample from North Sea - COGITO 998_met_06 (SPAdes) (version 2) | ecosystem: Environmental > Aquatic > Marine > Neritic zone/Coastal water | place: Helgoland, sampling...
AGTTCCTTTTGCTGCTTCTAGTATTCCGCTGGTTACACTTGGAACTTTTTTATTATGGTTTGGTTGGTTTGGTTTTAATGGTTTTAGTCAATTAGCAGTTGGTACTTTTGATGACGTTACAGCAATAAGTAAAATTGCAGTAAACACTCATTTAGCAGGTGCTGCTGGTACAGTAACAGCAGCTATAGTTACTAGGTTAATTGGTGGTAAAACAGATATTATTATGATGTTGAATGGTGCACTAGCTGGTCTTGTAGCAATCACTGCTGAACCTTTAAATCCAAGTCCAATTCTTGCAATGGTTATTGGTTCTATAGGTGCAATCATTATGTACTTTGGAACTAAGTTTTTAGAAAGTAAACGCATTGATGATGTAGTTGGAGCTATACCAGTTCATATGTTTGCAGGTATCTTTGGAACATTGGTAGTCCCAATTTCTAATCCAGACACTACATTTGGAACTCAGCTTACTGGAGTTATTTCAGTGTGTGTGTTTAGTTTTGTGCTTTCATATATTGTTTTTAAAGTTCTTAAAGCAACAATTGGTCTTAGAATTAGTGCTCAAGCTGAAAAACTAGGAACAGATGTAGCTGAAATTGGGGTAAGAGCTTACGCAATAAGAGACTAAGAATTATTTTCCTATAACTTTTAAGGCCCTTTAGAAATAAGGGGCCTTTTTTACTTTTAAATAATTGTTTTTAGGGCTTCAAGGACTTCTTTAGCGTGATCTTTAACTTTAACATTTTCCCAAATTTTAGTAATTTTACCCTTTTTATCTATTAAAAAAGTGGTTCTATTAATTCCCATAAATTCTCGACCCATAAACTTTTTTTTACCCCATACCTTATATTTTTTTAGAACTTTAATTTCTTCATCAGCTAATAAATCTAATTTAATCTTATATTTATCTCTGAATTTATCGTGACTTTTTAGGCTATCTTTAGATATTCCATAAATTTCACAATTTAATTTTTTGAATTTTGTAAGCAGTTTATTGAAATCGTTAGTTTCAATAGTACATCCTGGGGTATCATCTTTTGGATAAAAATAAATAACAACATATTTTCCAATAGAATCTTTTAGTGAATATTTGTCATTTGAGGTGGATGGTAGAGTAAAATTTGGAGCATTAGTATTAATCTTTAACATAATTTTATAGTAATATAATCTTTTTAAGGTATTTTAAAACACTATTATGACAGTCAAATCACTTCAAACTTTAATCTCAGAAGCAATGCAAGAAATTAAAACAATTAATGCAGAAGAAGCATTCAAAATGGTTGAGGACAATAATTGCAATTTAATTGATATAAGAGAGGCTGGAGAATTAGAAAAAACTGGAAGTGTTGAAAATTCAGTTCATATTTCTAGAGGGATGATGGAAATTTTTTTAGATCCCAATAGTGCTTATTTTCAACAAGGTAAACTAGACCAAAATAAAGAAATGGTTTTATTTTGTGCGGGTGGAGTAAGATCAGCTTTAGCAGTTAAAGCATTACAAAATATGGGTTATGAAAAAGTATCACATATAGAAGGTGGCTTTGGTGCAATTAGTCAGAGTAAATTTAAGATAGTCTAGTCAGCGTTTAATTCATCAACAGCATATTCAAGACGATCTTGTCCCCAAAATATTTTATTATTTACAATAAATGTGGGTGCTCCAAAAACTTCTTTTTTAAAAGCATCATTGGTTAAGTCTTTTAAATTATCTTTAATTGACTGATCTTTGATCCCATTTAAAAAACTTTGATTATTAATATCTAAAATGTTTAATATCTTAATGATTTCATTTTCAGATGATAAATCAATATTATCTCTCCAGTAAGCATCAAACAAAGTATTCAAATAAAGTTCTTTTTTATTGTCTTCTATAAATAAATAGCCCCTCATTATTGATAAAGTATTAATTGGAAATTTTGAATTCCAAGTAAATGCAATATTATTTTTTACTGAAACTAACTCACAATCATTTTGCATATTTTTTATTTTGTATTTGTTAAAAGCAGGTGCATTTATACCTGCTAGATTGTGCAGTCCGCCTAACAAGATTGGTTTATGATTAAATAAAATTTCTTTATTTTGTTTAATTTTTTGTATTTTTTTAAGAGCGATGTAAGAGTAAGGGCTAATTATATCAAAATAAAAATCAATATGATTACTCATATAAATTAATTCTTTTTGCATAAAAAATTCTTATAACCCAATAAATGAATAAACCTATTGGTCCAATTAAGTAAGTTATAATCAAAGGAACAGCCAACAAGATTTTATTAATATTAAATTTTTGAGAATCTTTAACAATCCATCCACCTAAAAATAAATTTATAGCAATGAAATGTATCCAAAAAATCATTATATATAAATTGTCTTCGAATAATCTAGAAAGCTCATTTAAACCAAGATACAGAGAAAAATTTCCATTAAAATCGTAACCAATTTGGTAAGATTTATATAAAACAAACGTATATACACCGCTTAATATAAATATTGGAAATATTGATGCTACAAGGAATCTGCATATATGAGATTGTGGAAAAAAAATTAATACAAACCAAAATGGTAAAACTCCTAAATTGACCCACATATAAAGTATCTCAATAGTAAAATAAGTATAAATTTGTTCGATCATATGAATATATTATATAAAATCTTACCATGATTCCTATAAGAAATAGAAAAAAAACACTTCAAGTTACTGTTGAGGAGATGAGAAATTTCGCGTTTGCTTACGTTGAAAAATATGCCCCATCAAAACAACAGCTTAAAACTTACTTACTTAAAAAATATATGAAGATTTCATCATCAGATATCAAAAAAAAAGATGTGAATAAATTGATCGACATTGTTCTCTCTGATTTAGAAAAAAATAAATTTATTAATGATCAATTTTATTCTGAAAGCAAAGCAAAAAGTATGATCCAAAGAGGTAATTCAATTAATAAAATTAGAAATTATTTAATGGGTAAGGGTATCCAGGATGAATTTATTAAAGATACGGTCGAAAAAATTAAAGAATATAATTCTGATCAAGATTTTTTCTCAGCTATAAAAATCTGTAAAAAAAAAAGAATAGGACCAGCAAGAGCAGAGGATAATAGAACTTTATTTTATAAAAAAGATATATCTTTGCTAGCTAGAAATGGTTTTGATTTTGAAACGTCAAGAAAAGTAATGGATATACAAAAAGACGAATATTTAAAAATAATTAATTTACTTTAATTTTGTATCTTTTTCTTCTTCAACTAAATTATTAATTTTTTGTCTTACATAATTTTTAACAAAAACAAAAACTAGTAATCCAAAAATTGAAACAGAAACAATTATTATAAGTATAATTCTAAGTTGTTCATCCATTATAATATATTTTTGCTTTTTAAAATTAGGCTAGGATTTTTTAAATCTTTTTTACCATATAAGATTTCATTTCCATCAAAATCTGTAATTGTACCACCTGAATGTTCTAGAATTGCGTGACCTGCTGCTATGTCCCATTCGTAAGCCCTAGGTTCTGCTACATAACCGTCATATTCACCTGTTGCAACAACACAGAATTTTAAAGAACTTTTCATTTTTATATTTTCACTAACACCAATGTCATGATAAATTTTTTGAATTTCAGGTTTAATCTTATCTGAGTAAGAAATAAATCTAATTGGTCTATCATTAATAATACTTTTACTACTTAGATTTGTAGTTTTTTGATTACTTAATTCAAAAGCATTTTCTTGACCATATGAATAAAACATTCTTTTTTTTGCAGGCGCGTTAATTAATCCAGCAACAGGTTTGTTGTTAATAATTAAACCTGCATTAATAGTAAATTCATCTAAATCATTAATATAACTATAAGTTCCATCGATTGGATCAATCAGCCAGAAATCTTTCAATTCTAAATTATCTTTATTGTCTGAATTTTCTTCAGATATTATTGGTATATGTGGCGTTAATTCAGAAATTTTTTTTGTTATGAATTTGTTTACTTCCAAGTCACCATTACTAACAGGTGTATTGTCAGATTTTATTTCTTTTTTTAAACCTTTTTTTCTAAGATCAAGTGAAAGATATCCAGCCTCTAAAAAGGTATCTATTAAACCTTCTATAATTTTTTTTACTTCCATCTTAAATTAACCAATCTTTTTTAATTCCACATTATTTGCATTAATTACTTTTTTTCCAACATTTTCAAAATTAACAGTTACTTTACCATTTATGATAGATTGAACTTGTCCAATACCCCAGCCTTTATTGTTTGGATTAGTGACTTTGTCACCTGGCTCATAATCTAAAATCATTTAATTTAACTTATATTGTAAATAAGTATAAATACCACCTTATGAATAAAGAATTAAACTCTATTGGAATTAATAAAAAACCTGAGGATACAACAGTAGTTGTTGCTATGTCAGGAGGAGTAGATTCTTCAACAGTAGCCGGTATTATGAAAGTTGAAGGATATAAAGTTATAGGAATAACATTAAAACTTTATGATGATGGTAAAGAAGTTGCTAAATCTAAGCAATGTTGTTCAGGTCAGGATATAATGGATGCTAAACGTGTTGCTCATAAATTAGGTATTGAACATAAAATTTTATATTATCAAGACAAATTTAAACAAGGAGTTATAGACAATTTTGTTGAAAGTTATTTGAATGGAGAAACTCCAATTCCATGCGTGCAATGCAATCAAACTGTAAAATTTAAAGATTTATTTGAAGTATCGAAAGAACTTAATGCAGATGCATTAGTGACAGGTCATTATGTAAAAAATATTACCGCAAATAATACAAACAATATGTATAGAGCGATAGATGAAAATAGAGATCAAAGTTATTTTTTATTTAATACAACTCGTGAACAATTAGATTATTTAAGGTTTCCATTAGGTGGAATGCTAAAAGATAAAACAAGAGAGATTGCCAAAGATTTAGATTTAAACGTTGCAGATAAGCCAGATAGTCAGGATATTTGTTTTGTACCAAATGGTGATTATGCATCTGTAATTAGAAAATTTAGACCTGACTCTTTTCAAAAAGGAAATATTAAAAATTTAGATGGGAAAGTAATTGGAGTTCATGACGGCATAATTAATTTTACTATTGGTCAAAGAAAAGGCATTGGTGTCTCTGATAGTAACCCTTTATATGTTCTGAAAATAAATGCTGATAAAAATGAGATAATAGTAGGAGCGAAAGAAAATCTTGGAAAAAAAGAAATATCACTTAAAGATTTAAATCTATTAACTGATAAAAAAGATTTAGATCAAAATATTTTTGTAAAAGTTAGATCTACAGGTAATCTTCTTGAGGCAAAAGTAGATTTGAAAGATAATAACACAGCTCATGTTAATTTGATTAACCCTGAAGATGGTATTTCACCAGGTCAGGCATGTGTATTTTACAGTAAAGACCAGTTTGGCCACAAAGTTTTAGGTGGTGGTTGGATTAAAGAATAGAGGAATTACTTCTTCTTATTTTTTCTCTTAGCTCTTCTCTTTTTAGAGCCTTGTTTTCTTCGGCCTCTATGTTTCTTTGGGTAACTCATTTAATCCTATTTATTAATTTTATTGACGTTTTTTACGGGATATAGCATTGTCTTATTAACATATCAAATTTTATTATGAGTAATTCCTTCAAAACATTTCTAAAACATACGGCAAAAGACTTTCATAATCAGTCTGTAAACCCACCAGTTGTCCGTGCATCAACAATTATATTTAAATCAATGCAACATATAAGAAAGACTCAAGCAAAAGCACAAAAAAACCCAATAGGAGGTCATTTTGATTATGGGAGACAAGGAACTTCTACAACTCATATATTGCAAAAAATTTTAACTAAACTTGAAGAGTGCTATCATGTTTTTACTACACCAACTGGTTTTGGAGCAGTATTTTTAGCAATTTTTAGTGTGACCAGACCAGGAGACGAAATAATAGTTGCTGATCCAGTATATAGCCCAACAAGAATTTTAACTCAAGACTATCTAAAAGAATTTAATATCAAAACAATTTTTTATAACCCTCATGATTTAAAAACTATTGAAAAAAATATTACAAAAAAAACAAAATTAATTTTTGTAGAAAATCCTGGAAGTAATTCATTTGAATTTCAAGATCTGGGAAAGATTATATCAATTGCTAAAAAAAATAAAATTTTGACAGCAATTGATAACACTTGGGCTACACCTTATTATTTTAAACCAATCAAGTTTGGTTTTGATATGTCAATTGTATCAGCTACAAAATATTATTCAGGTCATTCCGATGTGATGGGTGGAAGTTTGGCGGTTAATAAGAAAGTTTTTAATAAAGTAAAAATTACAGAAAAAATTACTGGGTTGAGACTAGGCCCTGATGATGCATACCTAATTACGAGAGGTTTAAGAACCTTAGATGTTAGATTGGATAGACATAGAGAAAATGCAAAAAAAGTTGCAGAGTTTTTATCTAAAAATAAAAAAATAAAATTACTTTATCCATATAAAAAGGATTCTTATAATTTTAGAATGTGGAAGAAATACTATTCAGGTGCCTCAGGTTTGATGGGTTTAAAAATAAAGTCTAACAATATTAATTCAGTCAGAAAATTTGTTAATTCACTAAAATTGTTTGGATATGGTTATAGTTGGGGAGGATTTGAGAGTTTAGCATTACACCAGGAATTTAGAGAAATGGGAAAAAGAAAATATCTGCATTTAGCAAAAGATGAACATCTTGTTAGATTGCATATTGGACTGGAAGATCCTAGCGACCTAATTGCTGATATTAAACAAGCTCTAAAACATTTAAAATAATTTTTAAATGACATCTAAAAAATTTATAAAAAATAAAACAGTATTAATTACATTAGTTTCTGCTTGCCTGATTGTAATTATCTCTCTTGGCATTAGGCAAACTTTTGGAATGTTTTATTTCGATTTTTCAACTGATTTGGGAATTACTCTTTCACAATTTGGCTTTGCATTAGGTCTTCAAATGTTTTTATGGGGGGCATTTGCACCTTGGTTTGGAGTTATTACCGATAAGTATGGTGGTCATATAGCTGTATTCATCGGTTTTATCTTTTATCTACTTGGAATTATTCTTTTAGTTTCAGAGTACAATACCGGTCTTTATTTTGTAACAGGTATTGGTGTATTAATTGGTATTGCACTTGGAGGAACTGCAATTAGTATTCCGGTTTCTGTAGTCGCAAAACATTTTCCTCAATCTAATAGAACAGCAGCCATTGGTATAGTTACTGCAGCAGGTTCTTTTGGATATTTTGTTTCACCAGTTTTCACTAGATATTCCTTAGTTGAATATGGCTGGGAAAGTACACTTTTAATTTTTGCAGCTTTTATTTTAGCTGGATTAATATTAGCTTTCTATTTAACCACACCTAAAGATGTTGAAGGTGGAATTGTTAATGACAATCAAACTGCTACAGAGGCACTTAAAGAAGCATTTAAAAGTAAAAGTTTTATATACTTAACGTTAGGTTTTTTTGTTTGTGGTTGGCACATTGCGTTAGTTGCAACACATATTCCCGTTTACATTAATGATAGAGGACTCCCTGAGTGGTGTACAGTTACAATTTTATCAATGATTGGCTTATTCAATATAGCAGGAACACTTACATCTGGATATCTAGCTCAAAAATTTAGTAAAAAATTAATTTTAAGCTCAATTTATTTTGCAAGAGGTTTGGTAATTGCAATATTTATTTTTTTACCACCCAATCCAATCATTGCGGTTATGTTTGGTATTATGTTTGGTTTTCTATGGCTTTCAACTGTACCTCCAACGATGGGATTAGTGGGATTTATTTTTGGAACAAAATATATAGGACTACTTTATGGAATTGTATTTTTAAGTCATCAAGTAGGATCTTTTTTAGGTGCTTATCTTGGAGGTGTATTTCATGATTTATATGGTTCTTATGATTATGCTTGGTATATTTCTATAGGATTATCAATTTTTGCTGGATTGATACACTTACCAATTATTGAAAAACAATCTAAAAGACTACAGACAGCTTAAGAAATTGACAAAAAACTACTTAAAAGAAATAGCTAGATCAAAAAAACCCTTTATAATTTATAAATCCAATAAAGGTTTTAACCTTTATACTGATTTTTCAAAAAAAATTATTTTAACAAATAGAAATATTAAAAATTTTATTAACAATATAAGTAAAAATAAATTTAAAAAAAAAGATATAGACTTATTTATAGGTTTTTTTGGTTATGAGATTTTAAATAACTTAATAGGAGTTAAACTAAAAAAGCAAAATAATATAAATTTTCCTAAAGGAATTTTTTATAAACCAGAAACAGTAATAAAACTTTCAAATAAACTAGATTATAAACCTTTAAAATCAATAAAATCTGATAAAAATTTTAAGATAAATTTAAATCTAACTTCTTATTCAAATATTTTTAATAAATTTAAAAAAAAAATAAAATCTGGTGAGACATATCAAATAAAAATTTGTACTAAATATAAGAATACATCAGAAATAGATGCTCTTGATTTCTTTTGTAGACTTACCAAAAGCAATATGGCTCCTGAAGCTTTTATGATTAAAGATAAAAACTATTCAATAATAAGTTGCTCTCCTGAAAATTTGATAACAAAAAAAAATGATTTTATAACTACAAAACCTATAGCAGGAACCTTAAAAAAAACAAAAAGACTAAATAAAAAAAAAGCACTATATTTTTTTAGGAAAAATATTAAAGAAACCAAAGAGCATAATATGATTGTTGATATGGAGCGAAGTGATTTGTCTAGAATTTGTAGGTCTGGATCAGTAAAAATTCTTAAAAAGAAAATGGTAGAGGAATATAAAGATCTTTATCACTATGTAAGCTTGATAGGCGGTAAGTTAAAAAAAAAAATTTCTTCATTAGATATTATAAAGGCTATGATGCCAGGAGGATCTGTTATTGGTTGTCCTAAAATTAGCACACTTAATTTACTTAATGCTCAAGAAAAAGAAGGTAGAAATATTTATACAGGTAGTTTTGGGTGGATCAATTTTAATGGTGATATGAGATTTAATATAATTATTAGATCTATCCTAAATTATCAAAATTATTCAGAAATTTCAGTAGCATCAGGAGTAGTAATCGACAGTAATGCAAAACATGAGTTTGATGAAAATTATATTAAGGCCAAAGCTTTGATGGATCTCTATAGATGATTTATATCATAGATCATAAAGACTCATTTACCCATAACGTTGTTCATCAATTTGAAAATTTTGATAAAGTATACTGTGATAACTTCAATAAAGTTAATGAGAGTAAACTAAACAATGCTAATGTAATTGTCTTTTCGCCAGGACCTGGATCTCCAAAAGATTACCCAAGTAGTTCAAGAATTTATAAGAAGTTTAAAGGTAAAAAAAAAATTATTGGTATTTGCCTTGGTTTTCAGCAAATTTTATATTGTGAAAAGGGTAAAATAGTCCAGCAAAACAAAATTTACCATGGCTACCAGTCAAAAGTAAAAGTTGTTAGTTCAAATACATTATTTAAGAAAAATCAAAAGTTCACCGTAGGAAGATACCATTCACTTAAGTTACAAGAACCTTTTTCTGCAAAAAATTTTGAAATTACTATGAGGTGTGATATTTCAAATACTGTAATGGCAATAGAAAATAATAAAGAAAAAATATATGGCTTTCAATTCCATCCAGAATCTTTTTTAACTGAAAATGGTAACTTTCTTATTAAAAAAATCTTATCAGCATAAAACCCTTAAAGAAATAAAGTTCAATGATCTTTGGGGTGATGATGGTGTTTTTACTACAATGTGGATTTTTGGTAAACCAGCAAAAATTTTATTTTTTAAAAAACATATTAAAAATTTAGTTAAATCTTTAAAGGCCTATAAATTGTATAAGCCAAATATCGAAAAAAAAATTCTTAAATTAATAAAATTAAATATACTATTAAATCGATCTTATAATCATCTACTTAGAGTAGCTATCAATAACAAAATGATATCAATTTCTTTAAGAGAAAGAAAAACTCCTAAATTAAAATTTAACTTAAAATTAGTTAATTACAAGAGAGTTAATCCAGAGTTTAAAAATCTAAAATATCAATTGATTATAAAATATTTGTCAAAAATGGATAACACTATTTCTGATATTGGTTTGTGTTTTAATAAAAATATTTTGGAGAGTGGAACCTCAAATATTTTCTTCATAAAAGATGATAATGTCTATTCACCTTCTAAAAATGTTTATAGAGGTATTACCTACAGCTTCTTTAAAAAGAAATTAGGAAAAATAATTAATAAAGATATTCCTATTAACACTTTGGTTGATTATGATGAAATCCTACTTATTGGGTCGGGTAAGGGGGTTACTTCTATTCAAACCATTAATGATATCAAGTGGAGCAGAAAAAGTTTAAAATATTATAAGATTTTATCTAATTTTTATAAAAAAGAAATTATGATGTGTCCAAATTATAAATAAATTTACAATTATGAGAGACCCCAATAATCCATGTTTATTTTGCAACATCAAGGAAAGTGGATTAGCTATTGAAAATGATCTAGCTTATGCAAGTTATGACTCATATCCTGTTTCAGAAATGCATTGTTTAATTATTCCTAAAAGGCATGTGAAAGATTATTTTGATTTAACAGATGAAGAGGTTGTTGCCTGCAACAAACTAATAGTAGGTATAAAAAAAGAAATCGAGATTAAAGACCCTACAGTCAAAGGATTTAATATTGGCACTAATTCAGGAAAAATTGCAGGTCAATCAATCATGCATTGTCATATACACTTGATTCCTAGAAGAGAAGGAGATGTTGAGAATCCTCAAGGTGGTGTGAGGTCTGTAATCCCAAAAAAACAACATTACAAACGTAAATTATAAATTATAACTTGTTATTAAAGACAAATTGGACAATTGTAAGGGTTGAACTATATAATTAACTAGATTATGAAGGCTTTTATTAATTCTAATTTTAACACAAGGGTAAAATGTTAAATGTTAATCCATTTTCTGCATTAGCAGAGACAGTATCACCACTAGCAATGCAGGGTTTTATCATTGCAATGATTTCATTAATTGCACTTGGAACAATAATTCAAATGATTAATCATAAAAATCTGACATATTTTCTAAATAATGCCAAAAAAGCTAAACTTCAGGCAACTAGAGAAATTGGGACTGGTGAAAGAGTGTCTATATTAGCTAAAACAGCAGTTGTTGATATTGGGACTACTTCTGAACTTGGATTTGGAAAAAGAAGATTATCTCATGTGCTTGGAATGTATGGCACTATAATTTTTTGGGTATCATCAGCAATGTTAGTATTTTGTTATACAGGTGCTGATAAATCCTCATCTTCAATTTGGTCTATGTTATGGCATGTAGGAGCAATTTTAACTTGTGTAGGTGGATATTGGTTTTGGTTCTTTTTAAGAGTTGATGTTTCAGCCGAAGCTCATCCGTGGTACAGAATTATTAAAGCTGATTTGTTTGTTTTAGCATTATTAGCATGTTCAACATTTGGCTTGGCTTGGTCGTATACTCAATATAGTGGTAACGTTGGACTTTCATTTTTATTCTTAACATTATTTGTTACTGCAAATTTGGTGTTATTTGGTGGAGTGTACTGGTCTAAATTTGCACATATGTTTTATAAACCAGGAGCTGCAATACAGAAAAATTTAGCTGAAGCAGATGGTTCAAGAGATAATCTTCCTCCATTAGCTGATGCACCAAAACAATTTGGACTAGGTATTAAAAGAGAGGAACCAAAACATTATTAATATGATAAATTTAAATAGGGAGATAAAATAATATGTCAACATTTGTATACATGACTAGATGTGATGGTTGCGGTCACTGCGTAGATATTTGTCCATCAGATATAATGCACATTGATGAAAACATAAGAAGAGCAGTTAACATTGAGCCAAATTTTTGTTGGGAATGTTATTCATGTGTGAAAGCTTGTCCAAATCATGCAATCGATGTAAGAGGTTACGCTGATTTTGCTCCAATGGGTCATAGCGTTAGAGTTAGAAGAGAGGAAGAAAAAGGAACCATCTCTTGGAAAATAAAATTTAGAAATGGAACAGAAAAAGATTTTGTTTCACCAATTACTACAAAACCGTGGGGTAAATTTATCCCTAAACTTGCAGATGGTGACAAACCTAATCAAGGGGAGATTAATTCTCAGAGATTATATACTGAGCCAGAAGGTTTAAATATTGATGGTGAGCTACCAGCAGTCCCAAAAGATTCATTTAAAAAAGGAGTTTACTACTAATGGCTAAGCATAAAACTCATTACGAAGATTGTGATGTTCTAGTTGTTGGTGGAGGTATGGCTGGAACTGGTGCTACTTTTGAAGCTAGACACTGGGGTAGAGACATGAAAATTATTTGTGTTGAAAAAGCTAATATCGACAGAAGTGGAGCTGTGGCTCAAGGTCTTTATGCGATCAACTGTTACATGGGAATGCAATGGGGTGAAAACCAACCTGAAGATCATGTAAGATATGCAAGAAATGATTTAATGGGGATGGTTAGAGAAGATTTAGGTTATGACATGGCTCGTCATGTAGACTCAACAGTTCATATGTTTGATGAGTGGGGTCTTCCAATGATGAAAAATGAAGAAACTGGTAGATACCTTAGAGAAGGTAAGTGGCAAATCATGATACATGGTGAAAGTTACAAACCTATTGTTGCTGAAGCTGCAAAAAAATCAGCAGATAAAATTTATAATAGAATTATGATCACTCATCTTTTAATGGATGAGTCAAAAGAAAATAGAGTGGGTGGAGCAGTAGGATTTAACATGAGAACAGGAGATTTTCATGTGTTTAGAGCAAAAGCTGTAATAGTTGCAGCAGGAGGAGCTTCTCATATATTCAAACCTAGAGCTGTTGGTGAAGGAATGGGAAGAACTTGGTACGCACCATGGAGTAATGGTTCAGCTTATGCTTTACCAATTGCTGCTGGAGCAAAAATGACACAAATGGAAAACAGAATTGTGTTATGTAGATTTAAAGATGGATATGGACCAGTTGGTGCTTACTTTTTACATTTAAAAACTTATACCCAAAATGCTAATGGTGAAAACTATGAGAAGAAGTGGTATGAGCAAACTAAAGAGTTAGTAGGTGAATACATAGATCATCATCCAACTCCAACTTGTCTAAGAAATCATGCATTTATTCAAGAAACAATGGCAGGTGGTGGACCAATTCATATGGTTACAACTGAAGCTTTCCAAGATCCTCATTTAGAGACTGTTGGATGGGAAAATTTCTTAGGTATGACCGTTGGACAAGCCGTAGTTTGGGCTTCACAAAACATTGATCCAAAATATACAAATCCAGAATTAACAACATCTGAACCATATGTAATGGGATCACATGCGACTTGTTCAGGTGCTTGGGTTAGCGGTCCTGAAGATTTATCCCCACCAGAATATTTCTGGGGTTACAATAGAATGCTTACTATTGATGGATTATTTGGTGCAGGTGATACTGTTGGTGGAAGTGCGCATAAATTTTCATCAGGTTCTTTTACCGAAGGTAGACTAGCTGCAAAAGCTGCAGTTAAATATATTGAGGATAAAAAAGCAGAAGGTTTAAAAGTATCAGACAAACAGTGTGAAGATTTTAAAGAACAAGTATTTAAACCACTTGAAACATATACAGTTGCTCAAAATGAAATTACTGGGGGAACAGTTTCTCCAAGTTATATCTCACCAATTCAAGGTTTACAGCGTCTACAAAGAATTATGGACGAATATGTAGGTGGAATAGCTACTAATTATATGACTAATGCTAATATGCTTAAAAGAGGTTTGGAGCTGTTAGCTTGGTTAGAGGAAGATTTAGAAAAAGTGGGTGCTGAAGATTTACATCAACTTATGAGGGCTTGGGAGCTAAAACATAGAGCTCTAACTTCTCAGTGTGTAACAGAGCACACAATGTTTAGAGAAGAAACTAGATGGCCAGGATATTATTATAGAGGTGATCATATGAAACTAGATGATGATAATTGGCATTGTTTAACAGTTTCTAGAAGAGACCCTAAAACTGGCAAATTTAGTATGGAGAAAGTTCCTGTCTACCATATCGTGGATGAGAATGAGAAGAAAAAAGCTTCTTAGTAAAATCATAATTTAGCATATGGATATTTTATCAAAAAATGATGATGAGATATATGAACTAGCCAAGCCTATTTGGGATAATTTGGTTAGGTCATCTAATTTGAAGGATTATGGTGGATTTACTAAAGATTTTGGAACTCAAATGTTGTTTGGGGCAAATGAAGTTGAACTTGGTAAGCAGTGGGCTAATAATAAAATCATTACCAATTTAAAAGAAACATTCGAACCATTTGGATGCCTTAGACGAGGAATTCATGTCACTGTATTAATTAAACAAACCAATAAAGAAATCTCAGGAGAGTTTCTGGGTAGACTTGTACTTGGTGTTGAGGATGATGTCGTTAAAGTATTTGGAGCTACCATTTACTAAAATAAAAAAACTTCTAGTTATTAAGTATTTATTTGACAAATAGAATCGTGGGTGTATTGACGGTTTAGATGCATCTTTCAAATATAAAAATCATAAATAAAATCACTGAAGCTAAAGCAGTTATAATAAAAACAGGTATATTTATGAGCCTTGCTGCTTATTGGGGTGTTATTTTAGTTGGAACTTTTATCACATTTAACTAAGTTGTATTTTAACAACTTTTAAATTTTTATGGAAGTATTTTTACCCATAGCTCAAGTCTTTGTTAATCCTATTGAAATACTTTTGTTAAGTGCAATTGTTGGAGTGCTTTCTGGTTTGTTTGGTGTAGGAGGTGGTTTTTTAATGACACCTTTTCTAATTTTTTTAGGTGTACCTCCAGCATACGCAGTTGCTAACGAAGCTAATAATATTTTAGCAACTTCAGTATCAGGATCTACAACTCACTATTTAAAAAATACCTTAGATTACAAAATGGGTTTTATGATTGTAATAGGTGGAACAATAGGAACAACTTTAGGTATAATAACTTTTTCATATTTTAAAGATATTGGGAAAATTGATACTGTTATTTCTTTAGCTTATATGTACATACTTGCCATCATTGGTACATTAATGTTGGTTGAAAGTTTAAATGAGATCGATAGAGCAAAAAGAAATCTTGTAATTAAAAAAAAACTACATGTTCACTATTGGATACACGGTCTTCCATTAAGAATGAGATTTCCAAAATCAAAATTATATGAGAGTATATTTACACCAATTATAATTGGATTATTAGTAGGGTTCATAGCTGCTATTATGGGAATAGGAGGTGCTTTTATTTTAGTACCTGCAATGATTTATATAATTAAGATGCCTACAAAATTAGTTCCAGGAACCTCTTTATTTGTAACAATTTTTGTAAGTGTCATTGTTACTTTTTTGCATTCATTTAATTATGGTTCAATAGATTTAATGTTAGTTTTTATGTTAGTTGTGGGATCAATTATAGGTGTTCAAATAGGACAAAAACTTGGTGAAAAAATTGATAGTTCAGGACTAAGAGCATTGCTGGCAATTTTGTTATTAGTTGTTGGTATCGCTATTGCATACGATACTTTTTTTGCAGAACAAATTCAAAAAGAAATAATTAGTGTATCAAAATCAGATTTAAACTTTTTCTCAACATT
>Ga0209223_10003217_pt1 | contig 15667 bp, 17 predicted proteins | sample COG_06_FD_184750 | JGI IMG/M metagenome (GOLD analysis project Ga0209223, IMG submission 184750) | Pelagic Microbial community sample from North Sea - COGITO 998_met_06 (SPAdes) (version 2) | ecosystem: Environmental > Aquatic > Marine > Neritic zone/Coastal water | place: Helgoland, sampling...
CTCGCCGAGAATGAATACCTAAGTTAGAGTTTTGAATTGTAATAAGTATATCTAAATGGAGAGCGTCCAAAAGCTCACCCACATCGAGCACATTCTCAAGAGACCTGATTCCTACGTCGGTCCAGTTGAACTTGGCACGGAACACTACTGGGTTCTCCAAGGTGATGCATTCACCAAGAAGAATCTCAAGTATTCCCCAGCTCTCTTGAAAATCTTTGATGAAATCCTCGTCAATGCGATTGATCGCAATTCCCTCCACCCCAAGGGTGTAACCTCCATCTCCGTTTCTATCGATAAGGAACAAGGCTCTATCACGATCGAGAACAATGGACCACTTGGTGGTATCGGTGTCCGAATGCATGAGAAGGAGGGTCTATGGAACCCTGAACTCACCTTCGGTCACCTCCTCACGAGCACCAACTACGATGACAACCAAAAGCGTGTCGTTGGTGGTCGCAACGGCTATGGTGCCAAGTTGACTAACATTTACTCATCAGAGTTCTCTGTGATCATCAAGGACCACGAAGTGAAGCAGACCTACACACAGGGGTGGTCCAACAACATGACAACCTGTCACCAACCCAAGATCAAGAAGCACTCGGGTGCCACGTCATCTGTGTCTGTGACTTTCACCCCTGACTGGAAGAGATTTGGGATGTCCAAGATGGACGAGTCAATTTACCAGATTTTCCAAAAGAGGGTTTGGGATGCAAACATCTGCACGACCCCCAACTGTAAGGTGAAGTTCAATGGAGATGTTCTCCCAAAGACGTCCTTCGAAGCCTACGCAAAGATGCACGAGGGTGTCGAGAATGTGTGCTCCGTCGTATCTGACAGGTGGTCTGTATGTATCGGTCCAGCTGAGAATGGTATGGAACAGGTGTCCTTCGTAAATGGTATCTGCACGACTAAGGGTGGGAACCATGTGGATCACGTGGCATCCCTAGTGGCCAATGGAATCATCGAGGACATGGCGAAGAAGATCAAACTGAAGCCCCAACAGGTTAAGAACACGTTCAACATCTTCGTCAAGGCGACCCTCGAGAACCCAACGTTCTCGAGCCAGGTCAAGTCTGAATGCACCTCAAAGTCCCAAGACTTTGGCTCAAAGTTTGATCCCCCGAAGAACTTCATCAAGAATGCCCTAAAGACTGGGATTCAAGATGAACTTCTGGCACTCTCGAAGTTTAAGGAGATGAAGGAACTCAAAAAGTCTGACGGTGCCCGGAAGTCTAAGATTACAGGGATCCCCAAGTTGGACGACGCGAACAAGGCTGGCACCGCACAGTCTGGGAAATGTACACTCATTGTGACAGAGGGTGATTCAGCGAAGACCTTGGCGGTCGCGGGTCTCTCTGTGGTTGGAAGGGACCACTACGGGGTCTTCCCCCTCCGTGGGAAGTGTAAGAATGTGAGGGATGTCTCAGTGGCTCAACTCTCATCGAACCAGGAGTTCAACGATCTCAAGAAGATTTTGGGTCTCCAACAGGGTAAGGACTACAAAGATGTGTCCGAACTCCGCTACGGGAGACTCATGATCATGACTGATGCAGATAACGATGGGTCCCACATCAAGGGTCTCATCCTAAACATGATCCACTACTTCTGGCCAAGTCTCCTCAAATTGGGGTTTGTCGTCTCTATGGTGACCCCAATCATCAAGGCAACCAAGGGTTCAGAGACTATGTCTTTTTACACTGATTCAGCTTTCCGAAACTGGTATGGTTCTGGGAAGGCTGGGTGGAAAATCAAGTACTACAAGGGTTTGGGTACCTCAACATCTGTGGAAGCGAGGGAATACTTCAAGAAGATTCAGGATCTCACAGTCAAGTTTGACATGGATGTGATGACTGACACGTCGATCGTTCTTGCGTTTGACAAGAAGATGGCTGATTCACGGAAGACCTGGCTCCTAGACAGTACAGCCAAGGAGGCTTCGGAACTTGAGGTTCCCTATGGAAATGTGAAGCAACTTGACATTACAGACTTTGTTCACAAGGATCTGGTGAACTTCAGTCTCGCAGACCTAAAGCGATCAATCGCTCATGTGGCTGATGGTCTCAAACCCTCTCAGCGGAAGGTTATGTATTCCTGTTTTCAGAAGAACCTCAAGGATGAGATGAAGGTGGCACAGTTGGCAGCCTATGTGGCTGAAAAGAGTGCCTACCACCACGGTGAAGTCTCCCTCGCGGATACGATCGTCAAGTTGGCGAACGACTATACGGGGTCCAATAACATCAACCTTCTCGAACCATGTGGTCAGTTCGGAACCAGGTTGATGGGTGGGAAGGATGCATCTCAAACGAGGTACATCTTCACCAAGTTGACCAAGGAGGCCCGGAAACTCTTCGATCCCAAGGATGATGCAGTTCTCAACTACCTCGACGATGATGGACGCCCCATCGAACCAGACTTTTACATGCCCACCTTACCTATGGTTCTGGTGAATGGAACGGAGGGTATCGGTACGGGTTTCAGTTGCTACGTACCTCCATTCAACCCCGAAGATATCAAGGAGAACATCAAGAGAACTTTGGAAGGTGAAAACCTTATCGAGATGAAACCATGGTTTAGGGGTTTCAAGGGACGGGTCTACAAGGATGACACCGGTCTATGGATCACAGAGGGTATTTACAGGGACACTGGTTCCAGGCTCAAAGTCACCGAGCTTCCACCCGGGAGGTGGACCCAGGACTACAAGGAGTACCTAGACACACTTGTGGAAAAGAAGATGATCAACAGCTACACGAACAACAGTACCACGGAGGATGTGGATTTCGAAATCTTCGGCTACACCGGGAAGGACTTGGTTAAGGACCTCAAGATGAAGAAGACATTCCACACATCGAACATGCACCTCTTCCACCCAACTAGGGGTATCCACAAGTATGCGAATGCTGAAGAAATTCTCAGAGACTTTGTGGAACTCCGTTTGGAACACTACAAGAAGCGAAAGGCACACCTTGTAGATGTGTTACAGAAGAGGGCTGTGATGTGTGGTCACCGCGCCAAGTTTGTCTCTATGGTCATAGAGGGGGACCTCGTGGTGTTCAAGAAAAAGAAGAAGGACTTGGAGGCTGAGATGTCCCAGACATTCCCAAAAATTGAGGGAAACTACGACTACCTCCTCAACATCAAGACGGTGCAGTATACCGAGGAGTCTGTGGCTTCCCTCCTCAAGGAGTCTAAAGAAGCGAACGAAGAATTGGAACGTATAATGAAAACCAGTCACCTCACAATGTGGAAAATGGATATTAAAAATATATAAACAATAGTAAGTATGGGTGAAGCTGCTAAGATTTCCCTCAATGCTATTGGAAAACAGGACACTCACCTGCTTTCCAACGATCCAGACGAGTCTTTCTTTAATTACAAAGCCCCACAAAGACATTCGGAATTTAGAAAGTATCACAGAAATCGCAATGTTATAAATCCTGGTCAAGTCCCGAAGTGGCCATTTGCTCAAAGTTTAAAAGTTCAATTTAATCCCACCAACATGGGAGACCTTTTGAGTAACATGTGGTTGCGTATAAATATGCCTGGTTTAACAAATGGCAATTACGCTGATCAACTCGGTCGTCACATTCTCAAGAGTGTCACAATGTTTGTAGATGACCTGGAAGTTGAGACAATTCATGACGACTGGGGGGTTATATATGATGAATTATACTTGGAGATGTCTGAAAAGGTAGCAAATAGATTTCTTGTAAATAGAAGTATCGGATATGATGATTCCACCCAAAGTAGCAGTATATCCCAATATAAATCTGAGTTGGTTATACCTCTACACTTTTTCTTTTCGAGAAAGTATGCGAGTGATGAACACTCTTCGAATAAACCAAATCGTCCCTACTTCCCTTTGTGTGCCGTATATCGGCAAAAAATTGAATTTGAATTTGTGTTCCACCGACAAGAATTTTTTACTGAAACGACCGACAATCTTCAGTTACCATCATTCAATTTAATAACCGAAGAAATCACGGTAAGTCCAGAAGAACGAAAGTATCTAGCCAGTGAAAGGCAGACGTTGATTACAGATTTGGTAAGAAAACACCCGACAGTGGTGAGTGATTTTAATTCGGATACTATCAATAATAATCTCGTTCCCAATATTCCTGTAAAATGTATTCATTGGTTTTTGAGGAATACGGATTTCGAAGATGATAGTCAACCGAAGGGTGTTGAAACAAACAGTGAAACATATTACTCACAAAACCGTTTTAATTTCTCATCCAATGTCAATTTTGATGAGACTCAGACATTCTTCTACCCCATTCTAGAAAGTGCAAACTTTTTCATCAATGGAAGTAAGCTACCAAATATCACGAAAACGAATCACAATTATTTCAAGTACCTCATCCCGTACAAACATAGACTGGCAAGACCTTACAGAAATATTTACACCTACAGTTTCTCGATGAATCCGATAAATGTGGAACCATCGGGGAACTTGGACTTTAGTCAAATACAATCGGATAAGACATCCATAGAAGTCAAACTTGACACCTCTTCGGGGTCTCTGGTAGACGTAGCTACAAAAACATACGCGCTACACATGTACTATACCGGATATCAAACATTTGTATTTGAAAATGGTTTTATGTCGATTGCTTATTAAATAGGGATATACGATGATCACTGATGTAGTCTATGATGTTATTCTTGATACACCATTTGATGAAATTCAACTGCGCCAACGTTGTCTGAATTTCATGAGATGTCCCTGGTATGATGTACCCAAACTTTTGAGATCTACAAAATGGATCAAATAGTTTCTTACTGTACCCATCTAAGCTAGATTTGTATGCACAGTGTACCGTGAAAAATTTACCATCCTTGGTGGTGTAGGATATGTTGTTTTTTTTCGAATAGTTTGTAATAAACCATTCTAGATTTCTTAAAGATATACCCGTCGTTTTATCAAGTATGTTTAATAGTTTAGTTTTATTCTTTTCGTCGTTGTAAAAATTGTTTATTGAAGATAGCAGAATATCGGATTTACTCATTACATAACATGGAATCCAAATCTATAAGCCCCTTAGATTTTACACACTCTGGACATTCTTTTGAGAACATTATTTCAGGTCCGTGTGTATGCTTATTTGTACTTGGTAAGCTTCTCTGTTGTATTCTCCTACCCTGATGCTCGTGATGTTTACAGTACCCATTATATTGACCTTGACCGTTGAATGTACATCGTTGTCCATTAGACTTGACACCCTTACACGTCGTGATGGAAAATGATTGTGGTGCGTCCCTCAAAAGAATTTCCATGGGGATGGCATGTTTTTTTGAAATGATCGTGAAAGTTTCATTTATAGCTAGATTCACACGCTCCTGAATTTCAGCTTCAACAAATGTATTGAGACGTTCCTGCCAACTCATCCTTTGTAATAGAATGCTCGAATTTTTTAAATAGGTCATCAACACTTTCATCCTTCTTTAACCTGAACCCTCGGATTCTATCTCGAAGTTCCGATGCTTTACCCGTGTCGTCTACACCAATACGTCTACACTCCTCCATAAGTTGGTCTTTTTTCATGGTACTGATTGCGGGTTCTCTCTTTTTCTTGGGTGGCTTGTGTTGATCAATTATTTCACCAAATATCTCCCTCTTTGCATTATCAAATAGGGGTTCGAGTAAATCACATACGGGGTTTAGAAACTTATTCTCAAAGTAATAGTGATAATCTACCGGAATGTCATTCTCCTCTACAAATTTGGGATCCTCCGACTTCTCAAATGCCTTAGCCTTCGGGTCTCCAGTCTTAGTAAGTAAGTAGGGAACCCGATCACCAGACTGGGGCTCCGACCCGGGCTTTCTCTCCCGCATTTTCACGACAACCTGAACATGTGCTTGGTTTATATTTACACTGTCCGAACTATTTATCGAAACCGAATTTCCATTGACTTTGTAAGAGTCTGATAGACTCTGACTTAGCACAAGCTTGTCATTTGGAACGTCACCTGAGAGTAGTTCAATAGCCCTTTCCTTGGCCAACTCGGTCGGTGGACCAGGGTCACTCGATGTGAGAACAACATCCAACAACTCCTTACACACCTCCCTCACGTGAGGTGTATTGTCCCTACGAACAACTTGGAGACCCTTGATGTCTATATAGTCCATGTGCATTTGATCATCCTTACCCTTCGTCCACAACTTGGCAGCGTATCTCTTTTTAGAGTATAGAAAGTACGGCCAATATACCTTCTCCAACTCCAAATTGTTTGGCTTCTTGAACAGGGCACTACATTCTTCCGCAGCACGTTCCCCAATTTCCCAACTGTATTTAACAGCCTCCTCCCCTTTCCGATCACCCACGTCAAACTCAACCATGACTGAATCAGTGTCACCGTACCTCACCTTCGCGCCAGGGAAGTTCTTCTCAACGTAGTTTTTAGTGTCTTCGATCATCATTCGCCCCTTACACGTCGTCGTAGAGGCAATCGGAACACATGGAAGAATACCTTTACCAGCCCCTGTAAAACCATACACAGAGTTCATAGAGATCTTGTATGCTAACTGCTTACCGTTGTACACCTCTTTCATAGAACCCGTCGCCGCAGCCATATCTTTCTTAGCCTTTTTACGAAACTGTTTGAGTTCCAATAAAACACTCGGTAAAAGACTTGGAACATCTTGTGCAAACTTATACGTTTTATCACCAATTTTAAACGTTTCGTAGTTGATACCCGGAATGTTTCCATACTCCTTCTCGTCCATGACATAAGAAGAATAACAAAGGTTGTGGGCCATCATGATAGATGGATACAGAGCCTCAAAATCTAGAGCTGTAATGGGTGTATAGTACGCACCCTTCTGGGCGTCGAGAACCGTCGCACCCTCGTAGGGTTCTTCGGGTAAAGCGCCGTACCTAATTGTGGGTACCTTGAAATTCAGCTCACGAGCCTTTTTTGTAAGCTGACTGAAGACCTTTATCTGCTGCCCTCTTTCTACGAGAAAGCAGAGAGGAACCCACGTAGCCTTCGCCATCTCCAGAAGATTCAGTAACGTACACATCTTCTTCAGTAATTTGTGTGGAAGTAAGGTATCCTTGATACAATACTCTGCAACTTCACCCAACTTTTTAGCGTCACCCTCCTTGTAACGCACAAACATCTCCTTTGGGGACATATCAATTTTCTGGTCACCGAGATATAACTTTGATACGTTGTTGAGACTGTAAGAATCTAACTTGTACCCTTTTTTTACTTCGTGGAACATATCAAACACAAAACGCCCAGGGATGGGAAGAAGTTTCAACATGTTATCACCCAAAGCACTGGAACTCAGCTTTTTGATTGAGATTTTACAAGTGTAATTTTTAATTTTACTCATTTGGTAAAATGCGCTATCACAACCACATATTATAGCTCGATTGTAAATGTATGAGAGATCAAAACCAAATATATTCCAACCCGTCAAAATGTCAATGTCCTTCTCATGTAAGTAGCGACCAAAAGCTTCGAGCATTTCCCGCTCTGTATCAAAACTCCGGGTGTCGGGTCCATCCGTTTTCTTGTAACAGAAGCAAACCTTTTCATAGGGTTCATCGTTACCAAATGTACAGAGCGAAACAGCTATCTGAAAACACGCGTCACCGCTAACATTCGCATCAGGAAATTTACCAGTGGAACTATTACATTCAATATCAAAGGAAGCAACGACAAATGGAGCAATATCATCACGCGCGACAGGTCTTAAGGTTGTCCAGTCGTTACAAAACAGGTCAATCGATGCAGTTGATAGATGAGATCTAACACATTTATCCCCAGTATCAAACCACCCAGTAGACTGAATACCAGTTCTATGCATCAGGCGTAAAACGGGATCTAAATTAGACTCGTACACCTTAGCACTAAACTCACCCGTTGTAAGATAGACTTTATTTTTGTTCAAAAAGTAGTCAACCCGACGACGCCTCTGTAAATTTTTGAAATTCACTTTCATGAATTTGAAAATTTTATTGTTCTGAAAACCCCATACATCTTTAGATTCCACGATACTATATGATTCAATACACTCAGGACATTTCCGTGTAAGTTTATCGTAAAGTTCAGAAGGTATCATACGCCCATCAATTTTAATAAAAAAGTAGGGCGTAAACGTAGTTGTTACACACACAGATTTACCAGTTTCAGTTTTACCAAAAATACTGATAATATGTTCACCCACGGTTCCTGTCATGTCATCGTCAGGTTCATCCCGAGCTTCCCAGGTCAACGCTTGTACAACCACCATATGTTACTATCTATCCCAATTTTTAATATCATTTATTAATAAATGTCTGCTGCTTTAATCGAGCTCGTGTCAGTGGGTGCCCAGGATGTATACATTACGGGAGACCCCGAAGTTAGTTTCTTCCGTCAGAACTATAAACGGTATACCAATTTTGCGATGAAGCCCGAGCGCTTAGATTACATCGGTACCTTTGGTGCCAATAACGAGGTTGTGATCCCAATCCGCTCCAAGGGTGACCTCATGAGTTACATATGGATCGAAGACAATCTCATTTCAAATGTTCAGACCAACCCAGATGGTCTCTTTTCGACGGACGCTGCCGGTCCAACAGAATTTGGTCTCTGGATTGGTGGACAAAAGGTGTCGGAATTGGATTCTCTGTTTATTCAGGGTGTCCATAACCCACTTCTCCGTGACAACGCGGCTAAGGCTTCCTGTGCCGTTACAACCAACAACAAAAAGTCCAACCACGGTGGTGACCACTTCATGATTCCCTTCTTCTTCGGTGAGGATTGGACCAAGGTTCTCCCTTTGGTGGCCCTCCAGTACCACGACGTGGAGATCCGCATCAAATGCCGTGACGGATACACTCCCACCGGTAGCCCAAAGGTTTGGGGTAACTACATCTACATAGACACAGACGAACGCAAGTATTTCACAGATAACGAGCATGAACTCCTCATCACCCAAACTCAGTACCAACTTGCCTCTAGCACTGACACCGAGATTGATCTTACCTATTTTAACCACCCAGTGAAATCTATTCACCTCGTTTCCGGTAAGGCTACGGGTAATGATTGGGATTCCGAATTCACTTTCCAAAAGTCGTCTCTCTACATCAACGGTGTTCCCCTCTTCGAGGATACATCCAACGTCTATCACCACACAGTCGTTCCAGAAATGCATAGCACAGATCTCCCAGATGACGTTCTCGAAGATCTTCCCACCTTCACATGGCCATTCTGTCTCAACTTGAGTAAGATGCAGCCCACTGGTACCCTCAACTTCTCCCGCATCGATAATGCCAAACTCTCGGTCGTTGGACCCACGGGTGGTAACGCGCTTCACCGGGTTTATGCGGTCAACTATAATATCCTCCGCATCAAGAATGGTATGGGTGGCGTTGCGTTCGGAAACTAAAACCTAAGTTAGTTTTTTCTCCCAAATTTTTAAGTAAATATGGTGAAAACGTCGCGTACCAGAACAACCTCTGTAATCAAAAATGCTCTATCAGTCAACACTAGAAGCCAAACCCTCATAAAAAAGGCAATTCAAACTTCAAGAGAATGTTTTAGATTGGCTTTAGAGGCCGATATGAAACGCAAACAGTCAGAGAAACAAACAGTTTCCCTACAAATCCAGGTTTCAATCCTGACCACAGAAGTGAAACGCCTAAAGGAGCTTAAACCTGACGATGCGCGTGTACGGGTTAAGCTTAATAAATTTATAAATAAGTCGGACCAAGACAACAAAAAAACAGTCATAGGTGCCCTACAGAGGGCTCGACGGGGTTGCGATCCGGAAAAGATGCAGAGGAAGACGAAGCATCTACTTAAAGATGTATATAAAAAATGGGATGATGCAGTTAAACTGTACAAGTACAGTAAGAGTGGGTCGCCAATGTATAAATTAATTAAGATTCCGTAAAATGGTAGTTTTGTAATACGTATTTAGTCTTCTACACTTCCCTCGGCAAAGATAAAATCTATATACTAAATAAGAATGCTTATACTTTTATTTAGTTTTATAGCAGCTTTAACCGCTTACACGTATACAGGTAAGTCCCTCGTTTCTGGAAAACGTGCCAAAGAAATGATAAAATCAGGTAAAATAAAGGCGGTCATAGATGTACGAACGACATTTGAATATAACGTTGGACACTACCCCAAAGCTATACATATACCAACCAATCGTATTAGTAGAAAAACGACATCCAAACTTCCCGAAAAGGGATTACTCGTTTACTGTAATACTGGACAGAGAGCAAGGCGCGCCGCAGAAAAATTGAAAAAGTTGGGTTTTATCGATGTGTATTACATAGCCGGCACCTATAGGTCCCTGTTTTAACAAAAATGATTTTTAATTATATCAAATTCCCTGGTGTATACCCCCGATCTCGAAGATGAAACCCGCGCTTTACGTATTAATAAATCGTGTACCGTATCCTCATCTAAAAGTTTTAAAAAATCAATCTTTTCCTCCATATCCGATAATATGTTCCCCTCTTTTTTGGATTGTACATACGGCCACACATGTTTACGTAAAGATACAAGTTCCGCTTCTATTCTTACAAGTTGGGGGAGAATAACTTCTCTAATCAACATATTTGTTTCACGTAGATCATCTTTGAATTCAGTCATACCCCAAAATATTTTGTAATCTTTAAACACCTAAGTTCTGAAGTATGTTATAAAAACAAAAATGAACGACACCAAAAAAAACTTTCTTCGTAAGATAAGTAGAGGTATCCATGTTCTCATGGCCTCGTCCTACTTATCTGACGAAATTGGTATACAACCATTCGGAACAGTTGAAACTTTTATTTCAAGAAAGTTTCTTGTATATGATACCAATGCTATCGGCACTCCTAGACACTGGTTCTCGGATTCTAAATTTGATTTAGAATTGGATACTGTGTCCGAAGATGAATTAATAGGATTTCTCCTTTACTTGGATGATGTAGACATCTACATAAAACGAGTATATAGTGAAGCACAATTATCATACGAGGATATGACCGAAGAAGAATATGAAATTGCGCGGATGATTGAACATAGAACTATCATAACTTTTAAAGATTTTTTGGAGATAAAGAATTAGTTTTATATTTTAATATGATTATACCGATTATCACAGTATGTCTTTTTGAATTAGGGTTTATCCCTAAAACTGAACCACACATTATAAGGAAATTTAAACTCAATCGTCTTAAAAAAATTCCTAGAGAATGGGAAAATGGTAGTATACATGCAGATGAAGTTATAAAAATTATGAATGACTTTTCCAGAGAATTCCATCGAATGAAAATACAAAAAAATACCCACGTGTTTAGTCTTATGGGTATAAAATCAACTGAAGATATTTTCAGTTCCTACATTGGCGGCGAAACCGGAAAGGATCTACTTATCATTTCTAAAAATTGTATAGTTGAATCTATCGTGAAGCGATTTAATCTAGATAAAATTAAAGATATACTAGAAAATTGGAAGGGTGAAAATGTTGTTGAAGTTAGAACAATATTGTCACACTACATAAATGAACTCGAATCATTTACAGATGAAGAAGAAGAGGAAATAAAAATGACGGGCTTTTTTAAGAGCAAAGACGATTTGATTGAAACATATATAGGATCTGAAAAATATAAGACCCTTGATATTATGGTTACATTTTTTGATAAGATGGATGTCATCATTCGCGGATAACTATACCATACTCACTTTTCATAAAGTCCCTCACACCCCCAAAGGTTGGAAAACTCCACAAATACCAACGTGACCAAAAACCCGCACTACCCACTCCACTTAACCCCCAGTTCTCCTTACTACTGGTGGTTACGTTGAGCATCATATTTTGTATTTTTTTGGGGTCTCTCTCCGCTATCGTGCGCCGAGGAACTCTACCACCGTGACGCAACACATAGGATCGCATTCTCGAAGGTGTTTTATGTTTGGTGTAGTCCGAATATCCACTCGCACCAAAATCCACTGTCCTACCATCTTCTAGAGTTGCTCTGAATTTTTTCTTTTTGTCTGGACTACGGGTGACACGGACACGCATACTTATAGTTTACTAACAAAATTTACATACTGCAGGTCTTACAGCCACCGTACGATTCCTTCTTTGGGAGGAAAAAAAGGTGCTCTGGACCACGCTTGACGCGGTAGAGGTGATCATACATGTGATAAAGACCAATAGCCAACATGATACCGGCCAAAACCATACCCTGGGCACCTCGGCTGCGAGAGGAATACATGTACGCAATTATAAGACCGAGGATAACGATCTGAACCACAGTCATATCGGGAATTTTAAAAGCATTGGATTCCCGCTTGGAACTTTCATCCTTGACTGGTTCGGGTGGAATGAACATTTGGTTAGCCTGGGTGTCATACCCAGAGGTTTTACTGTAACAGTGTGGCATTTATTATATAAACAGAAAAAAATTATAAATGCCTTCGACAGGTGGCTATATACATATCACTCCCCCCTATGAGTTCGAGCTCTTGATTCTTTACAATCCTCTTAGTAAAAGGGCCCGGTGTTCCATCTTTGCAGCGCATACAGAGAGCAGACAACTTTGTAACCTCACATGCTATTGGAATACAATCCAAGAGTTCACCAAACTTATTTTGAAATGAATCTCCATCCAGACCTGCTATGATTACATCTTTATTTACACACATACAGCAATCCACAAACTTCTTGAGACGGGGGAAGAACTGGGCCTCATCGATGGCTATGATGTCAGCGTTATTAAATTCCTCCTTGTTTACGAGTTCGAAAAGTTCGTAGACCTTAAAACAATTAAACTTTACATTGTCGTGGGTCTTCAAAACTTCATCCGGGGATCTGGTATCCTTGGCAGAGTTGACAACCAATATTTTCTTACCAATGATCTTTAAACGCTTAAGTCGTCTGATTAACTCAGAAGTTTTACCTGAAAACATATTTCCCATAATTATCGAAAGCCCCATCCTATCTCACTAATATAATCTTGTTTTTTTTATATGGGTGAAATGCATCGATGTCAATTTCTTAATTTTAGGGGGTACTACAACCCCGTCACAGGGCGTGTAAAGTTTGGGAATCACCTGTTCCCAGATATCCATACCGCCGTAAAATTTCTGTCAAAAAAATGTAATAAATGATATGTATATACTACTGTTATTACTATTACTTCTAGTATATCGATTTTTAAATGAAGACCTCAGAGGGCTGAAATATGGTGATAAAATGGTTCACCCCCCAGATTACCCAATGCTCATTGAAGATGATGATTTTCTACCAAAAACGAAATGTAAAGAAATCGCAACCCATCTAGCGAAACACAAAGCCATGAGTATGAATGGTTTCTGTATGAAGTTTTGTGACGACGAAAAAACAAAACAAAACTTTATTGATCACGATCTAGAAGATTTATACAATATTTTCATCCGCGTAAAGGAACCAAAGACTAATGGATTTATAGCCAATATCGTTTATTTTTCACCGGTAGACTTTGCAGCGTCTGGTGGACAGTATATGCCAGGACATTACGATGGGATGATAAAAAAACGGGACTGGTTAAGAAGGCAGTATATGCCCCTATGTACATCTGTGGTGTATATTAATTTACCACCAGAATTTACAGCTGGTGAACTCTTTTTGAAAAAATATCAAGAAGAAGAAATATTTAAAAAGGTTAAACCTAAAGTGGGAAAAATGGTAAGATTTAGAGGTGATATGTTTCACGGTACCGAAGAGATTGAAAGTAAACATAATGTAGATAGATTTAGTGTTGTTTTTGAACAGTATATAGTTCCAAATCCACCTAAAGAGTTTATAGTCGAAGATTTATGGACAGAGATGAATATGACTGAAGATGGTATGCCGATGTTTGGATAATATCCAAAAAAATATAATTATATTATAAAAATAATGTTTGGTCCATCCAAAAATACCAAACAAAAGTATATTGACGGTACCAGGAGGTGGCAAAATTCTAATTTACGAAATGTATTATGGCATGAATGGTCATCGAAATCATTAAATCAAATGGAAAGGGGGTTGCGTAATATGTACGATTACTCGGAAGTTTTAAAATTACTAAAGAAATTCCCTTCTTTAGAGAAGCTGGCCACCCCCCCATCGTTCACGATCTCGTCGGGACAGGGTTTACAAGGCGGTCTTAATCAGAGAATTAAAACAGTAAAAGACGCAATTAAAGAATTTAAAAAAATAAAACAAAGACAAAAATTATATTTAGTTGTTCTAAATTCGATAAATAAACTGATAAAAAAATACGAACCCAAATCGATAATGATGTTCAATAAAAATATGAGTTCAATAAAACGAAACACTTCAAATTCTAGTGCGACATATGAGGAAGTAATGAAAATGAAAAGTATTATAAAGAAATATTTTCCAATTACAAGCAAAATTTCGGGGGGAGGACTAAATAATCTGGGTTCGTTACAATGGACGGTGGCGGTGATCATGGAGGGGCGCGACGAGAACGAGAGATATAATGTATCTAATCGTGCGATAAATAAATTGAAAATGGAATTAAACTATTTTCTCAATAAAAAGTAAGAATGAATAACACAACAATTAATCAAAAATACCTATTACGTATTTTTTCCAAAGTGAATAAACTTAATAATGTTCCAACTCAGGAAAGACCAGTATTTATTATAAAATATGGTCCACCTGCATCCGGTAAAGGTTCTCGGGGTGTGAAAAGTGTTATTGAAAGTTTTGGACACCCATTAAACTCTTATATTGATATCAATGTAGATGATGTTGTTGAAAGTCTTAACACATTTAAGAAAGATTCTAGAAAAATTTTGAACGCCAAAGGACTTACTACAGCTGAACAAATCAACCAAATTTTAAATAAAGCCACTAATAAAAATGCTGAAAATTTTAGTAAACCCTATTTTACTACACGTTTCAATAAAAGACTTGCGATTCCAAACCAAATGGATCTATTAATGAAAAATGCCATAATAGCACGTAAAAATATTTCTTTTGAAACCACTGGTGGTACAGGATTTCCGTCTTGGATATTTGATGTATTTAAAGAAGGGTTAAAAAATTATGATATTAAATTTATATTTCCTCTCGTAGATTGCTCAGAAGGATGGAGTAGATACAAAAGACGTCCAACAAATTCTTATTTGCGTGGAGGTGTTTTTCGTTTTGGTAGCAGTAAAAAGCAATATATTCAACAATATATAAAAAGTTATAATGAGTTTTTAAATGGAGAAATTGCTATGCGTAGTGGTAAATATGGCGGTGTTGGTAAGAACGCACGATATTTTGTAATACCAAGAACTGGTACAGGTCTGATAAGTAATTCTTCAAAGTATCGTCCTGTAGTTAGAATGTTAATTGGTGAAGCCAAATTGTGGGGTAAAAGTCAAGGTATACAATTATAATCTTCATAAAAAGTAAGATGCCTCTCTCAGACGCCGAAATCACCAAGAAGGTTGGGCAGTTGCGGAAAACGGAGGGCAAAATCTATGCACCCCTCAAGTACTTCAGGGGGCTTGAGACCTTGGGGCAGGTCGAGACCCGCTACAAGAAGATGCTCAAGAGGGACTACAAAGATTTCAAAACTGACAGTGGGGTCAAGACCCGCACCTCCTCCTACACCCAGAAGTTTAGGAAAAAGTATGGACCAGAGGTCAAGTCTCTCCCAGAGATCTCGAAGGCCACTGGGAT